>Ga0126342_10010008_pt1 | contig 16972 bp, 24 predicted proteins | sample Cyp1metagenome_FD_92528 | JGI IMG/M metagenome (GOLD analysis project Ga0126342, IMG submission 92528) | Coral microbial communities from Lord Howe Island, Old Settlement Bay, Australia - Cyphastrea 1 metagenome | ecosystem: Host-associated > Invertebrates > Cnidaria > Coral ... | reverse complement strand
GGTCCTGGGGAAGTTAAGTCTTCAGAGTCGGTTTCGGGTTTCGGGTTTCGGGTTTCGGGTTTCGCAGTTCGAAACCAACTTTAACAGTCGGTTTCGGGTTTCGGGTTTCGGGTTTCGGGTTTCACTGGTCGAAACCAACTCTGCAGACCTCTCTCCGGATCACATCTCATGAGTTCTTGCTTTTGTGGTCGACGAATGACTTCCTCCCTGAGTTTTACCTTCCATAAAATCTCCCTTCTGAAAAAAATTGTTGATTCGGTTCCTCAGCTGGAGCTACTGAGGCTGGAAACGTGGCAGTCAACCCCGATGCAGTCGAAACCGTTGACCCTCAGGACTCTCCACTGCCTGAGGTTTGTCTCCAAATCAAGATCAACCAAGTCAGACCTGGAACTTTTTCAGAACTATTTTCTTGTCAATGGCGGAGATAGCGGTCATGAGGGCACAGAATAAATATGATAGATAGTATATGTGTTTTTTCATAGACTTCAGTGACTTTCCATGTGTCTTTTGTCATTCTTTTGTCTCACAGAGACAGGCCCAAGGCCCAAGAACCGCCCGCCAGGACTTTGAAGAAGGCAGCATCGAGTGGCAGATCCTCGAGCTCCTGGAGGACGACTTGGCGCCGAAGCCAAACAGTTTTGGGTCAGACCTGGTAGTCCTGGTATGGAACTGCTGGCAGGAGCGGGTGAAGCCGTTCGTTCAGCAAGATGGTGGAGATATCGAATTCGTTCGTCTCATGGTAGAAACAATGTTGCGCTTTTGGTGGAAGTTGCCCTGTCTTTTCTAGTTTTTCTATCGGGGGCTCAAGAAAGCCACTGTGACAGTGAATCTGCCAAGATCTACGTGTCTCATGTTTCTCCATCGATCTTGGAACACATCATGAACGGCCCAGGTTTTGATCATGGAGATGGCTCTTTGTACCTGCGAATGGTGGGCTCCTGTAGTGGTTGCGCCCAGTCACATGCAACCCTACAGGAAGGTGTGAAAAAGTTGTCACTTGGCCTCGTTGCTAGCGGACTGGTGTGATGCTGTATTAATGTCCCCTTTTAGACCGCGCTTGGTTGAACTTGCTGAAGTTTCATTCATTTCTCCGATTAGTGCCCATAAGGCCCAAGGACTAATGCATCTTGTTTGAAGGAAAATATATACTTTCATCTTAGCGAGAAGAGAATCCCGCGTTCACCTTATTTCATGTTCACTTAAGCGGAGTTAAATGCTGAATGTTTCAGCACACTTCTTGAAGATTTGTCCAGTCCAACTAAATGCCTGGTGTAGCCGCTACGGCCGAAAGAGTGGGAGTTTTCCTTGTCTTCTTGGCCACTGGTGTTGTACTGCCGGGATTTCAAGGATGGTTCAAGTGGGTTGATCACTGCCGAAAAGGATGGATCACTACTTGCCTGAAGTGAAACAGATCGTCGGCTTGAATGATGAGTTGGACCGATGCAGCCGCCGAACAAGCTTCCAACCAGCTTCCAACCAGCTTCCAACCAGCTGGTGCAACGTCCCAGAATTGGATGAAAATGTACAAGAACCCCCTTAGAATTGTTGGGAAAGACAATTTTCCTTACACCAATCCGATGAAAAAGCGTGCGCTTACACTTGACTCCGAACAGGACGAAGATGTTCCGCGACCTGGTCGATGACGAGTGGAGTGAGCCCAAATTCTTTGCATTTTCCAAGCTGGGCCAAGAAAGCAGCCTTCGACGGCAAACAGCACTGACCTGAAGCTGCCAAAAGATTGGTGCACTCAAAAATTGACTCAGTAGATCCTATTGGATCCTTGCTTTGTGCAAAGCAACATAGATTTGATGATTTGTATGTTTGATTTTCTGGATAGTGGATCACTTTTATGCTTCCCTGCTTTCGAAGCAGATTCGAAGCAGATGTCCAAAGGCCTGCCTTTCTCTTTGAGTTTATTTCATGACCGTTTGCAGAGGTGCTCCAATCATCAGATTCACCTTCCCTTCTTTTGAAGATAAGATAAGCAACTAGCATTTCCCAACCGAGAAGGACAGTGGGGACGATGGTATGCGCGAAAGCGGTGGTCCCAGACACCTGGGACTTGAGGGTCAAGACGACCCAAGCAAAACGATTTGGCGTTCTCTTGCACAGTTGAAGGCCAGTGTTGAAAGCCTAGACCCGATTGCTTTGAGCAAAAAGTACACAGGCTGTGCAGTGCACGGGATCATTGCTGAGCATCAGCATCTCTGCGAAGAACTTCAAAAGCGTGTCTCCACAAAGACCTTTTCTGCGGAAGGTTACAATTTTTAGGTGCAGATTTGTGCAGATATTGTGCAGATGGTATTCCCATGTATTCCCGATTTGTGAGGCTTGACCCAAGCATTGCGTGCATCAGTTGGAGGCAGGGTTTCTCAGTTGAACCAGCTTGGCAGTTCAGGAGCTTCCCGGGCCAGGTCGAAGTTGCCCCATTTGCCGTGCCGCCTTGAAGAGCATTGAAGGAATTCGGCTGTTGAGGGCACGAGGTCCCAGGGATTAGGGTCACGGTCAAAAGGTTGTATAAAAAGAATTACAAAAAAAAACAGTTTGGAAGAAGTTCATACAAGTTCAAGGTGAGGATGGCGATCAGAATTCGGCAGATCATATTCACCTCATTGTGGCTCACGATGATGTACGCAATCAGAATCTGGTTATATAGCAGCCAACATCATGATCAAGTGGTAGACCATGATCATTGAAAATAAGTTATGCCAGTTATCACTTTGACTGGTCCCGGGAAAAACATGTATACTGCATCTTTCCTTCGCATATCTTTCCGGATGCATTCCCGGACAGCCCGGAGATCTATGCGATTGGAACCCGAGGTGTACAGCAGCGACACCGAGAACCTGGAGCTGCTTGACCGGTGAAACATGGTGAAACAAAAAGTGGATGGGACTCTGCCAGCGAGCTCTGCTCAGAGGCAGCGTTTTACTGGGAAGCGCTGCAATTTGTACTTAATTTATATAAGAAATACGAGTGTCTCCAAGCAGAAGAATAAGGCTCAGTTTTTGTTGAAGAAGTGTCATTATGGTCAGATATGGTCAGTAAATGCTGTGAAGCACTGTGAGTTCTGTTGGATGACCCCGGTCCTCTGTATGCGTGGGCCGCCTGGCCTAAGGTTCCCCATTCCACGGCCCTACCGCTACGACGGAGTGCGCGAGCGGCGAAGGTTCTCAGTACCCGAGGCCCCACCGAGTCGGAACGGTTCGGAACTGGTTTCACCACCGAAAAACCTGGGTAGCACAAGAGTCGAAACACAAAAAGGCATAAGATATAAAAAGATGAGAAACCGAGAAACCCAGGGATGGAAAGCAGAAACAATCCAAAGAACGTCCCGCTTCAATCTATCAATGGGGCGTAGCTGTGCTGCTTAATATGGTTGTCAGGAGATGCGACGATTCGCATTGCACTGGAGAATCCACAACAAGGCCTTGAATGTGAATTGAACAGTGTTGCCTCTGTGGCATTTCTAAGCATTGAGATGTTGCGAGATCTTTCACTTTGTTTTACTTCAAAACATCCACGTACATGAATTTAGAGGAGCAGTACGATGACACATACGGTATGGAGTTGTTCCAACATAGAGATTTTGGATCAGTTGGAGTGAAACGATTTTATGATGAGAAGAAACAACCTGCAGCACTGAAGTTCCTGCAACCCTGCACAGGTGGCAAGCCACTTCAATCCTCGCGCTGCAGCCTGCGAGGTCCAGTGGTGTGAAATGCTTTCTATGGGGACCGAGGATAAAGTAATGACTCTTGGAAGAAGAAATGTTTTGGTGATCAAGCAAGCTAAGAGCAAACCTGGCTGTGAGAGAAAGGCACGCACAAGCTGTTAACTTCGCAGCTTTTGCCTTGTTTGGCGATAAGAGCCTTTAATGCAACAGTAGGCGTTCTTCTGCCTCACAGTTCTCCTGCTATGTTTGATTTAAAATCCGTACATTGATTTCAGGAAAGCGACACATCATTTTGCCACTTCGAAAATGCTGAAATCTTGTAAGTTATGGTTACAATGGTTGCTGTCGCTACAAGTTTCTTTACTGAACTTTACTGTTTGCAAAGAGCCAGGCAGCTTATGAGAAGCTTCTGTCCTGCAGTCCTCAGAGCAATGACTTCGATGCTGCCAGGAGATTGGACTCCGCAACGGCACCGTTGGACGTTGCACAAAAGGATCCACACATGTTTCCCGGTACCACAGGTTACCACAACTGAACCTCAGTGCGTTTTGGCTCCTTTGTCGACCAGATCTACATGAATCATGAAACGACCTGGCAAGATCAGTTACTAGAGTCTAGTTACATCATGTCTTGGTCAAGAGCCAGTGATGGTGCAAATTTCAGTCCAAAGTGCACGACAAGTGTACTTTTTCACAGAATGTCAGAAAGATCCTGGAAGAATTTACATAGCGCACATTTTTCTTGGAACCATTCAGGGTTTTCAGTGTTCCTCTCTGCATTTGCATCACTTTTCCATTGCGTGTGGGCATGGCGAATGCGTCAAGGAAGAGGCCTTTGGAGGTGCTGCCAACCAGCAAACCTTCCAGATCCTCCGTGTGTCAGACATGTCAGATGTTCCTAGTATTTTTTGAGCCAGCTACAGTTGGTGTAGTTGGTGAACTGCTTCTGATTCAGGAAGATGGCATGTCGGAGGAGATACAGAGGATGATTGCAAACCAAATTGAGGCCGCTGCAAAATCTTTCAAACAATTCTATCACGTGCAAAACTGGCAAGCAAGTGCTCCAGAACACAAGTCCAGTGGTCTAGGAGTAAGTACTGTCTTTTTCTCCAAACAAACATGTTGTTGCGCCCTATTCTTCAGGCCAGCTTGTCTGGGCGCAACAAGTACATCATCTTGGCACATCCATCCATGGATCACATCAAGCAGCTCAACTGCTATTTTTTGCGTGCACATTTGGTACCCACTTTCTCCCATTGTATGTTGATGTATGTTGGTGCTGGTCAAATCCAATCTTCCTCTTTTTTAAACCAATGACAGAGAGGAGTCGCAGGCTATTCGCAGGCTACTTCGATGATTCCCTTCCTCAGGACATTTTCAGGAATTCTCCTTATCTGACAGCCGTTGTGGAGCTGCTAACATCTCACACATTCACATCAAATTCACATCCAGCGGCAGCTAAGGAAAAACCTTATGGAACTGGACCCTCTCTCTTACACAGAGGTTCGTGCTGCAGTTTCTGTTGCATTTCCTGCATCCCACTCTTTGATGATGTTGGTGCTCTATGGTGCTTTTCTATTCCAAGGTGAAAGTGGATTGGCGTCGCTTGGCTGAAAACAGTTTGTTGAATCTGGATGTGACATTTGGGCCTGGCGGTTACGTCAAAAGTCAGGATTTGGATCCGAAATACTTTCAGGATTTTCAGGGCACGGAGATGGGCGGGGAAGTGTGTTCATTTATGCTCCGAGAGCCGTCCTTTGTAGGCTTTGGAATGCTTTGGAAATATGCAGCAACAGGGCCTCACCCATGATGGCTGGTCCTCCAAATGAAATCTGCACTGTGCCTCAATGGAACAGTTTTGGTCCTTCACATGCTATCAGTCCCACAGGTAAGATGATCGCGTTTCAGGTGAGTTTGAATCCGGTATGCCCAACATCTTCATAGAGGAGGTTCATAAACTTCTCCCTGCGCATGTCTTGCTGCTTCTGAACATGCGGCGTGGGGAGCCCTGGTGGATGAAGCGACTTTGATCCCAAGCAATCCCGCTAGCTGGCTTCACCCGGCGCACCGAACTGAGGGAAGGAGATTCTGCTGGATCAGCCATTGGCTCAGTGCGCCGGAAATCGTGGAGTAGTAAGGGCGAAACTGTTGCTTCGAAAGTCCAGCATCGATTTCTTCCAGACCATACAGTCAAAAGATGAAAGATGTGCTCAAGCTCTACTTTTTTTAATCTGCAGTGGGCTTTGAGGCTGTCGCTGCTATATGCCATCCCACGATACGGCTGCAGATCTTTGACCGTGCTCTTGCCATTCTTCCCAACCGGAACCATGGAGAGACTTGGATTTCGTGTCGCGCTTCAATGATGGGAAGGATGATTCACCTGTGTTGATGTCACATGAGCCGCACAGCATGTGTCATGGAGGGAGAAACTTCCCCTGAGCGTTTGCAGGGTCTTTCATGTCCTTCTTGTAGCCTCAGATCTCAAACTTTGCTGTGCATCATAACCCATACATACTTTGAAGATCTTTGAAGTAATATACTATATTTTACATATTTACATATAACCTTGATTCTCAGACTTATTGATACTTATTGATCATTTTGATCATATTGCATAGTCCACATATAACTGGGGTAAAAATCGGACCTGCAGCTCCCCACCGGTCCTCCTGGCTCCAAGGCGAGTGGACCGAGAAGGTGAAGTGGCCACGGCTTCCACGTTGAGTCGAATGATTTCAGCTGTGCCCATGACTCCCGGTGGCCCTGCACGTGCGACCCATAGCCTGGCATAGCACCGGGAAGATGGGATGGATGGGATGGGACAGCTTTTCAAAGTGATGGGATGACGAAGATGGGAGAAGATGGGATCGGAAGATAGTGCCACTTCGCAAAAGGTACTGAGAGCAAGATTCAATTCAAGGGAGAAGCCACTTACGTGGACCCTCGTACTCTTCATCGTTTTTGACCATGCTGAGGTTTCCTGATTTTCGACATCCACGCCCTCCAGATTAGGCCCAGAAGTGTGCACATTTCCGGGAGTTGGGGGAATTGAATGCAAGGAAACAACAGATAAGAGATGATAAGATTGATAAGAGGATCAATTTGGGGTGAAACTTTTGGGTAGCTTTCGTAAATTTCACCAAGAGTATGCCATATGCATCCATATGCCATCATATGTGCATACATACATTCCCTTCATACAGAGTTGGGAGCATCAGACTCTATGTCTGTGACTCTCATTTGGACGAGAGATGGCTGCTCAGCTGATTGCATTTTAGTCTGCTCAGAAGCTGTGGAGGGCAAGCATCAGTAAACAGCCATGAGCCACGATAGCCAGTGCCTGACGAAGATGGCATATCCAACGTCGTGACATGTCCGGACAAAACTAGGTTTGATCCTAATGCAGCTAATGCATATCATTGTGTCGCGATGTGTCGCGATGTGTCGCGATGTGTCGCGATGTGTCGCGGATCCGGAGGTTTTACTTCCAGGACAGCATTCTGCCGGTGTTGCTCTCGGCCATGCCTTTGCTGCTCAACCTGCTGAAGACACGCTTCTCAGCTGGTGACCATTGTGGCCATTCTGTTCTTCCGGTGAAACCAATCCGCACACCTTAGAAAAACAATTGCTGAAACAACCGGCCATCCAAAAGTAGAGGAACCAATATCTTCAAGCTTCAGTGTTGGCTTAAGCCAATGCCATCCACCATTCAAACCTTGTGCTGCCTCTTAGGCTTTTCTTCTGAGGACCCTCCGAACGGGGGACCAGGGGCTGTGTGGGCCGCCGATCATTTGAAGAGCTGGGAAAGTTTGAAACATCCGGACCTGGATCTTGCGCAGGTTGTTTTCGTGATAGCTGGCTGCCATGGACATGGACAGGAGGTGGCAGTGGCCTTTCCTGATGAAGGAGCCAAGAAGCGATTTGGAGGTTTCTTCGAGAAAGAGGGCTACCCGGTGCACTCGCTGCGCTCTTCGGTGGTTGGGTGAGGTGATAAAGTTGCAAGAATAGGATCCGGGGCACTGAACCAAAAATAAAAGGCAAAGCAACTTATCTGACATGAAGCATCATGAAGCCACAAACCATGGACTGATGGACCAAGGTGTTGGATTTCCCCACTGACAAGTGCCGTCACTCTCATAGAGTGGCTCTATGAAAACTAGCAGCTAAACACCTGATTTGATCTATTCTGTCTCTTCGATGTTGACTGGGTACCTTGAGCCCACACCAAATACCCTGACTTCAATTGCAGGGCACACTCTGGCCCTTAGCAGGTGCTGTTTTGCAGCAAAGTTCGGGAGGGAGACAAACGAGTTGTTCGAGTAGCAGAAGGTGATCCAAAAGGAAAGCATGTTTTCATTGTGGATGACCTTTGCAACACAGGCACGGAGCGCTGATTGGTATTTTGACTGCTGGGCATTTGGGTATCTCATATTTCAGAAGCAGCGGCCAAAACTATAAGTAGGATATGTTTGCAGCGTTGATAGAGGGTTGTGCTACTTTTTTTGATTTCAAGAACCCTTGAGTTCCATCCAATCATTAGAATTAAGTCCAGGCAGTATGATACATTCGCCGGTTTAGCACGCTTTTTTGAAACTTTCAAACTTCACTTTCTTGGGGTGTGAACCTTTGATGAGCTTTATGCCTAGGGTTTCCATAGCTGGTGGCTCGAGACTTCAAGTAGCTCGCGGGGTACCCCCGAAAAGTAGGACTACAACATGGTCGAACTAGACTCGTATCATCTACTGTAATCAGATGTGGTCCTTGGCTCAGACACCCACACACACACACACAAACACATTCTGCCACACTTTCTTTGCGGTTTCCGAAATTTCCATGCGCTTGTCATGGCTCTGTGGCTTTCTGACCGTGTTTGTCGCTTGGTGCATCAGCCGCTGGTTGACACAAGAGTCACAAGAGGCTGTGCCCACGGTGTGGGTAGCAGTCCTGTCCCGTCCTAGTGCTGCCTCGCATCGTCGACTCACACGCGCCATGTGGAGTTCCATGAGCTGTGGCTCTGCAAAGTTTGCAGTGTGTCAACAAGGCCGGAGATTGGCTGTGATGAACCCTCTGCTCTGCCAGTGCCATGATGAAAATCTCTCCAACATTTTGTCCCTTCCAGGTTTTTGGAACATGAAACAACATTTACCCGGGTTGGAATTCAATGGCAGAATATGGCAGTGTAAAGCGTAGGAAATCACTTGCATATCACTTGCAACTGTTCGAATTCTGATTTGCCCACTGAGCTGCAATGGATCAGGTCTCCGGACTCCAACGCCTTTACTGTACAGCTTGAAACCTCGACTCCTGAGATAGAAGTATGAAGATGTATGAAGTACGTTCTATCCCCAGGACATCCATTGCTGTCGTCGTTCCCTTGAGCGCCATAGGTCTTGATGAGGAGACCTATGCTGCCTTGCAGAGAGAATCGGCAAGATTTGGCGATCTTCTGATGTTGGACTGCCAAGAGGGCTATGGTGAAGGTGCCTCCGAAAAACGGACAGTCCTGGCTGGGGGCAAGAGATGGTGAGATTTGAGGGATGCTTTGGATGCTTTACACCGAGGGCAATGCACCATTTCAGGCAGACTCTTGTTGATTTTGCTATCACTACGATGAGCGTCCTGCGGTCGTACTTTGTTTCCACAGTGGTCTTGTTGACCATCGCAACTGTTTGTTGCAGTGAGTAATATACCATCACACCATGATGAAACTTTCCTTCGGCCCCAAGCAGCCTGAGAAACACCACTCTCCGTTGATCATTTTTAAGAAAAAAAATGTGATTGTCATGATGTGAGAATGGTATGGTCATCATAGCTCAGACCAGTCTGGACCCTCTCAGGCCTTTTGGTGAAGAAAGTCCTGGCAGCGCTGAAAACCTTCGTCCATGAAAGTGCGATACAACGCCAAATTCCCAAACTTTTTATGAAGGCCTGGGATTGTTGCCTATGAGACTGACAAACCCAACTAAAAGCCATCCGATTGGGATGGCTACCACCCAATTCTGGTGAAAATAGGGATAGCCTCTGGGCTTACCAGATTACATGTGAGGCAAACATGGCCCATGCAATCTCATGCCTTTAGCTTCCCTCCCTAGTCGGGACCGTCATGGAGCAGAACAGACAGCGTGTGATCCATTTGGTCTATCAAGTCCTCCAAGTTTCCAAACACGTTGTTAAAAAAGGTAGAGGTGCCCTTCCCTTTTCTTCCCTCACGTCCTTGTCTGCATTTCGGAGCATTTCGGAGCATCACTGTTGATATTCAAAAGGATATGCCAGGTGGTCTGACCGCCACACATTTGTGGTGTTGTTGATCTTCAGGTCGATGATGATTCTTTTGTTGCTTGGAGTCTTTTGTGTCCAAAGATTGCAAGCGTGCACGCTCCCTTTGGTTTTTTGTATATGGGCATGCCAGACATGGTGAATCGTACCGACTGGTGGTTCAACAACACAGACGCTTCACTTTCTTCAGTAGAGTTTCTTTTCGCCAGTTTGAACCAACTAGGATGAGTTGAAGTCAAGGCCGCAGAATGACTAAACTTTGTTGCAGGGAGCCCTATTCATTAGATCATATCATGTCATGCTCAAACCATCAAGTGCCAAGGAGAGTCCCAACTACGACCCTTGGGAGAACTGGCCATACAACTTCTATCCCTTTCACATGGCGGGAGGGCCCGGCTACCTCCTCGGAATGGACTTGGCGGCTGCTATTTATGGTTCCTTCATGGAGCCGCCAATCTCATGGAACGAAGACAAAGCCATTGGAATTGGAGTCTTCCGAGCAAAGAAGAGAGGTTTGCCCGTGAGGCACGTCTATTTGCATATGGATGACGGGGAGACGGACACCCTACCGTTCAGTGGCAACTGGAGTACATATCCCTTTTACTCTCAACATCAGCTCAGTGCAAAGTCCATTAGCTGCCTCTTTGAGCTGGAAATGAAGAATCCAGGGGGGTTGGTGAACGATTGCTACCAACACACGACTTGGTTGAGAGATTTACACAACGGAGTCGCTTGAAAATGGTGGAGGTCAGAGGTGTTCAGTCTTCGCCGATTCGCCAGTTCCCATCCCCTTCTGAACCTTTGCGACGACGTGCAGATTGGACGTGGCAGGGATCGCCTTGAAAACTTGCTGGCTCAGTGCTCCGTGCCTGGATGAACGAAATGATGTGGGAGGATCTGGGAGGCATCGAAGAGTGTCGATGTTGACACGAAATGGTGGCACAAGGAAGACCATACCCTCGACAGGGCGGCTTTCTGGTGGGTGGGGAAGAAAAGAACCATTGCGCAGGGAGGAGGAGGAGGTAACGAGTCTGAATAGTTTCTTGGTTGCCCGTGATCCTGAAATGACTGCTGATGCGAATCCTAAAGACAGGCTTAGAAATCCAATTGAGGGTTATCATCCGTCGCTCTGGTAGAAAATTAATGGAAGGCTTGCCATTTGCTCACATGGCCATTTCCAAAGATTCAGCCAATCCTCAACTGCAGCAGGTGGCACTGTGCTGGCATGTCGATCTGAGTTGGAGAAAAGACGGGCAAACAAGGCAGGGATGGCCGCATATTATGTTCGGCGAAATCTGTCCATGGGTATGGGTTGAAATTGAAGACAGACGAGCTATCATTAGATTTGGGTGTTTTCCAGAAACTATCCAACAACCCTGACCCATGTCCACGTGTTGATTACAGAGCACAACAGGTTGGTCCTGACATGTTCCATGGGAATGTGAACCACAGCATGCTAGCACCCACACAACATTGCCGGAATCTGGATACGGAGAGTTCATGTGCATTCTGTGGAATTTGTCAGTGCCTTGTCCCATTGGGCCATTGGGTTTGGAAATCCGGTTTTCAGTGTGCACAACTTGCACAACCCCAGGAACTTCCAAGGCATGTGTTGCATTGTGTTGCAAAGCTGGAGCCCGTGCCAGGTATCAGTCTTTGTGACTCATGGTGTCTTTCCACAAGGGTACCGTGGCCTAGCAATGCCTAGCATGGAGGTGGAAGATCTGAGGCATGCTTGCCTGCTTGCCTGCTTGCCTGCGGCCTTGCCTGCTTGCCTGCGTGGATGAGACATGCAAGTGCTTTTCTTGAATTGAACAACTGATTCCAACAATGTGCTGGTTCAATGCACTATATTCTTCTCATGCCACACAGGTGCACATCCCTGAATGTAAGATTTGAAACACTGAAGGTCCTGGCAGAAGTTTGAAGGTGCTGGCTTTGACAAGATCTTCATTACGGACCATTGTGGGTGGGAGGTTGCTCCTTTCCGTTGCGAAACACACGGTTTTTGCTTGCCCTCCAGCCCCGTGCAGCTGACGCAACTGGTGAAGATCTCACGACATCCAGATTCAAACGATTCAATGCAGCCAGCCCAAGGTTAGCCCCCGAGAATTTCACGCTTTATCAATGTATATCATCCAAATTTCCCCATGGAAATTGCCATGAGTTGGGGATGATCTCCCCCATTTTGAGACAACACATATTATTCATTTAAATTTATTTTATATTCATTTCTGGCTGGTCAGGACAGCATCCCGGAGACCTGCCAGATCTTTGAGGAGCGCAAGAGTGCTCAGATCTTTGAGGTCATTAAGTTGGCCCCTGCACTGCACACATATTTGCAAGGCGGGGTAGAAAACATGTAGCCTTTGATCATGGAAAGCTAAAACATGGTTTGCTCGAGGGGGAAAACCGCAAGTTGTTGTTTGTTCGAGGATTTTGCCAGTTGTAGACCTCCATTTTGATTGGTGGTTTCCTTGCCGGTGACGTTTGAGTACTGGAGGGTAGAAGGGACATACATGGACATATGACATACTATATATGAAATTATAAGGGAAACTGTCTCGATTGATGCTTTAGAATCTTTAGATCACAGTCTTTCCATGCAGAGAAAACAAAATATGTGCCTGGATTTTCTGGTGGAAGGTCCCAGTGAAATCCAACGATATCATGTCCTCTGTACCTCTGTAAAAACGATCGAGACAACTCGGCAAAAAACGATGGGAATCATGGTGAATCATGGTGAATCAAACATCTCCAAGTCACTCGACAGGGCAGGTGAACTCTGATGCCCGACAAGCTTGGAGGAAGTGAGAAATTTGTGCGATCACCTTTTGAAGGTTCCGAATGAAGCACAGGGCACAGCTTTGGAAGTGGGAGACGCAGTGTTGGAATTTTGAGCCCAATCAATTGACTCAATTGACCGGAACTGCGTTGTGTGAAAGCGTTCTCTCACTGCTCGGCCCTGATTCTTGACGTGCAGTGTTTGAGAGGTGATTCGCCTCCTGCATGATTTTGCCCCGTCAATGACAAGCTGAAGAGCCTTTTCTTGGGCGCATTGACGATGATTGCCGCGAAAGTCAATGGGAGGCTTAAGATACTCTCGGCTCAATGATCGGGTCATCAGGAAAGGCAGCCTCACCACTGACCTTCTGGTGGCTCTTTGTTTTGGTTCATGGATTTGAAGAACCACTGGCAGCTGGTGGAGCGCAACAAACAGGCAACTCCAATGCCCAGTTTCTTGTTGCACAGTGTCAAAACAGAACTCCAGCATGACATCAATTTCATTCAAATTCCCATATACCAGAATCTACCACTGTTCCAAGAGTGTTTGTTTTGTGCTCCAAAGCTTATCAACCAGCTGCAGCTCAACATCTCGCATCTGCCTATGGTGGAGCCACTTTGGCAGGCCGTTGTGAGAGCCTTATTACTTTCATCCCATCTGTAGCAAAGATCCTTGGGTCCTGCCCTGATCCGATTGGAATCCTATGATCCTGGACCGTTGCCATGTAGTTCAAGACAGACATTCGTAACAGAAACAGAAGATCATCTCGTAATGTTTCTATATGTTTCTTATTCTACACGGCTAGTTTCAGGGAGGCTTCGAACTTGCTGATTTTATCCATGGTTTTCCGTCGGTTTTCAGCTCAGGAAAGGTGATGGACGCCGTATAAACAAATGCAGAAGTGGAACATGCTGGCCAATTGGCCATCTGGAGAAACTGTTACAATCGACATACACAAGAGAAGGCTAGCGGCTAGCTGATTAGATTTGCACAACCCGCCCCATCATGTAATTTCATTCGTGTGTACAGTGCATAGACAAAACAAGACCCACACAGATTACAGCACTCCAACACTCCAAACTCCTGCCACCTCTACAAGTGGAATCCTGCCCAAAGCCAAAGGTCGTATTTCCCGCCTTGGAACCAAACCATCCATGGATAGCTGCGCTCATGGCGCTGCTGCGGCTGTTTGGACTCCATGGGTCTTGGTCAGAGCGTTGAAGACTTGCAGCTTGGCTCAGCTTGGCCAAATGCCGGGCACATTTGGAATGCATTGGCCCAAGGAACAGACCATTGGACAAATTTCATTCTGAAATTCCTTGTAGAAACTGGGCGTATGGGCATGGCCATTTGCAAGATCTATATAATTGCTCCTACTCCAGTCAAGTTTTTTCATCACAATTTGGTTTGACTCTAGCAACCGATGATTTTTTTTCCTGAAGTTGGTGGAGTATGTGAAAATCTGGCTGCATGATGTGTGCAAACTCAGGTACTTCCAACAGAAGGTAAAACTGGGACAGGGAGGCTTTGGATCAGTATGGCGAGCCATAGATCGAAAGACCAACCTGTTTGTCGCTGTGAAGGAGATCGACAAAATGAAAGCATACTGGCAGGGTGCAAAGAGGTCAGAGATTCAAATGGAGATAAGCATCCTGCGAGCTTGTGACCATGTGAAGCTCTTTCCTGAAGATTGCAAGCTTTCCTTTTGAATAGTTGAACATTTTCTGAGCAACTTGGTTCTTGAAGAACTAGTTGAGGGCAGAACACGGTTTTCCACTCAAGCCAGCTTTCTTTCTTTGTGGGCCGAAGTTGACGCAAGTGCGCCCTATAGCAACAAAAAACCAAGGAACATCACCCACCTTTACAACTACTTCGAGGACAGCGCCTTCATTTCAATTGTTCAGTTCTCAGATCTGATTAACAGTTCTGCATGGCAAAATCCAGTCATGCAACATTTGTCATGTATGATTGGTTCTATCCGATTTGCAAGTAGTTTTCCATTGAGATCAGCTATGTTGCTACCCTGGAATCAATGGGCCAAGTGATTTGAAAGAAACACGACCACACATGAATCTAGGCAGTCTCTGTCTTGAAATAGGATTAGGATTTTGCTTTGCTTGCTGCTTCCATCTGCTTCCCTTTTCGACGCTTGAAGACCGGCATGAGGTCCTCGAGTACTGTGATGGAGGAGACCTCGATGACAAACTGAAAGAACGAGGCAGGATGTTGCGACAAAGTCATGGAGTACTGTAGTTCAGGATGGGCGTATCTCTACTGGAAGTTTTGATGTAGCTCTGTGTGATACAAACCCAATGGAAAACAGGATGGAAGGTGCCTGAAGAACAAGCCTCTCGATGGATGCACCAGATTTGTTCTGCGATTCGCCACCTGCACGAGAGAGATATCTGCAACTCGACGCAGCACTGTGATTGCGGTTGAATCACTATTTGATACTATTTGACTCTCTTTGTCCAGTTACAGTCCAAAGACCTAGCCCAAAATCTGAACTAAGAGACATACCGATTGCAGTGACTGCAATGCATCATCCTATATTACTGTGCCGTGAAGCATCACTACAAAATGCATTAGAGTAAGTTCAGTGACCGTCCAAACATATAGCACCGGTATACACCAATTTTGTTCAACATTTACTGTAGATTTTCAAATGAGACCCTGCTGTTCGGGCCCCCCAATTTGTGGACCGCTTGATCCAAGTTCAAGTTTCATCGGCCTCGGGTGCTAAGGTCACCGGGATATCAAACCTGGTAACTTCATGCTGTCCGCCAGCATCTTGCCACTTGGATGTTGACGGGTTCACAGCAGGCAGCTGCACTTTCTCAAAACATGTCAAGCCTTTCTGCAGTTTTGACTGTTTCTACATGTTTTCAACTTGTTTGATATAAATAAATAATATATATATATCTGATATTCGAAGGAAGTTTAGAAGTCAAACTTCTGACAGTATGGACAGATGGAAAAGCAGCGGTGGGAAGAGTCAGAGAAGAGAAGAGAAGAAGAGAGAAGATCAGAGAAGAGAAAGAGTCAGAAGAAAGAAGATGCAGGTGCGGGAAAAGGTAGAAAAGTCGCGATTCACTGTGTTTGTCCAATGATTTGTGGCTCCGTAGGGTCGAAAAGTAGGCTCACTAAAGCGGCGGGTGCGGAGCCATCTGTGGAGATGAGAGATGAACAATTGCACGCCGTTGTGGCACGAAGCACGTTTGCAAGTGAAAAAGCAAAAGAAACACCTCACGTTCGGAGCACTCTCGGAAGTTGCGATGTCGAAAAAGTGCACGCCGTTGTGGTGCGAAGCACCTTTCGAAGTCAAAAGTGTTAAAACTGACAGGTTCGGAACACTTTTGGAAGTTGAGATGTTGAAAAAGTGCGCGCCGCTGTGGGGCGAAGCACATTTCCAAGTCAAAATGTACAAAGCACACCATGTTCAGAGCACTTTTGGAAGTTGAGATGTCCAAAAAGTGTACACCGCTGTGGCACGAAGCACATTTTGAAGTCAGAATGCTAAAAACACTACATGTTCGCGCCACTTTTGGACGTTGACGCGTCGTTTTGTGTGGCAGGCGCAAGGGATTCTGCACCGTGCCAAAAGTGAGCAAAAAGTGAGGGTCTTGTAGCATATCCAAAACGATGGCAGGTGTGGGACATTTGAAGAAGATCTGCAAAGATGGATTTCGCGTGGCAGGGGCGGTACAAGAGCCATGTTCATCAGAGATGTTGAGAGCGGTTGCATTTTGAAGCATCAGATTTTCAGTTTTGGGAAAATGATTTTGCGTGACAGATGCAGCACTTCGTATGACCCGGCTTCACTTTTTCCTGGCAGACAGTACTTTAAACAGATGGAATGGAAAATTCGGAACGCGCATTGGCACGAGGCCGTCAGCTCTGCCCTCAACTTTCCATTTTTGAAGGACGTCTCGCAGAATTGCTTCGTTTTTGATGTTGTCAACTTGGAAAAATTGAAGAAGTCTCGCAGAATAGCTTCGATTTTGACGTTGTCAAGTTCACAAATTGAGGAAGTCTCGCAGAATTGCTGCACTTCTGATGTTGTCAAGTTCAAAAATTGAGGAAGCCTCGCAGAACAGCTTCGTTTTGAAACTTGTAGATAAGACATATAGATAATTAGATAGATTAGATAGATTAGATAGATAGATAGATAGATAGATAGATAGATAGATAGATAGATAGATAGATAGATAGATAGATAGATAGGTAGATAGATAG
>Ga0126342_10010007_pt1 | contig 16972 bp, 13 predicted proteins | sample Cyp1metagenome_FD_92528 | JGI IMG/M metagenome (GOLD analysis project Ga0126342, IMG submission 92528) | Coral microbial communities from Lord Howe Island, Old Settlement Bay, Australia - Cyphastrea 1 metagenome | ecosystem: Host-associated > Invertebrates > Cnidaria > Coral ... | reverse complement strand
GGATGGTGCCCCCCAGTTATAAGTTGGTTTATAAACCCCATTAACTATAGTTATATCTGCCATAAACCATAGTTATGGGAGTTATAAACCAACTTAGCTAACTATGGGGCACCACCTTGTATAAATTCCATTGAATCCCACTGAAATCGCCAGAATCCCACTGATGATCCCTGCCAGGTCCCTCTTTGGAGGGCTGCGTGAAGATCGCCGACTTCGGCATCTCCAAACGCCTGAGCGGCGCATCCCTGGCCAGGCGTGCTGGGACGTTCTCCGGTCTTTTTGGAGGATTTCATGGGGATTTCATGGTGAGAACCAGCTATTTTCAGGTTAGTTTATTATGATTCAGCCAGATATAGATGATATTTGTACAACACATATATATATATATTATATTATATATATAAGTGTATGTATCAATATATTAAATTAATCATTTTGATGAGTGCTGACAGGGGATTTTAGATGTATATGAATGACATATAGCTATGTGATCAGTCCATTTGGATATGGACCAACTATATATGAATGATACAGTTTTTGCATAATTTTGACTCTATATGTATATACGTATATGTATACATATGTACAAATATACCTATACATACAAATAGACAGGTAGATATGCACATACAAATGTAAACAGATAAATAGATGGATGGATAGATAGGTAGACAACTGCTAGAAGACTAATGAATAATACATACCATAGATGATTTATAGATTAATATTATATTTGAAAACATTGTATATATATATAATTATACATATGTGCCAAATCACAAGATCACCACACTTAGGAAGGGGGTAGTCATTTTAGTATATCATGGTTGTATTTACTACTAGTATCATGTTTAGTATCATGTCACCATAGTCACCATTAGTCACGATCTATAAACCACCACTAGCTACCATTAGTATAATTGTACCATGATATACTGGATTATAAGATTGTTAAATCCCCTTCAATCCCGATTAAACCACCATGTTCCACCATGTCAATTTAATGTGGGGATCATCTATAAATCCCGAATAGTTTTTAATCCACATCAATCCAACTTACATTACGTAATTTAATAAATGAATAGTTAGATTGATCCATATTAATTCAATTCTTAATCCATATTAATCCAATCGAGGGTTCATCCAACCATGCAGAATTTTTCGAATTGGTGTATGTACCCAATGTGGGGATGATCCACAATCATCATCCCAGAATAGTTATTCATGTTAGTTCAACTACTCACATTGTGCCAAACCAAACTGGTTAACCGTTCTTCACCATGAAATCCCATGAGCAATCCCATGAACAATAAGTCCTTATAAATTCCATTAAATCCCAAATAATTCCCATGAAATCCTCATCAAACCACCATAAAACCACCATGAACCCAGCACTTTTGGAAGTCCTGTTCGCCTTCACCGTTCGTTTCAGGTCGCTGGTAGGCACCTTAGAGGTCATGGCGCCCGAACGCGTCAAAGCCTTGGCCTCCGAAGGCGCCGCCATTGGGTGAAGCCCCAAAAATGGTGCTTGAAGCAGAAACGACCCTCGGGTAAACTAACATAGCAATTGAAAATGGCCAGAGAAATAGTGGATTTTCCCATTAAAAATGGTGATTTTCCATAGCTGTGTAAACGTTTACCAGAGGGTAATGGTGTTAAAGAATGATGCTAAGAAAACCAACGAAACTCATGGGATTTGACGAAGAAACATGTACTGTAGATTTAAACTGATTTAGTCAACAAACATGGGGGATTTACCCATCAGCAAAAAAAAATGATTGACACACATAGGATAGTGTTTGATGAGCAAACCAAAATGCAGGTATCATGTTTAAACAAAAACTAATTTGACTACGAAAAATATGGACAAAACAACTGGTGAATGGCTGGAACATGAACCATCAATGAGGATTTGGCGAGGCAATTTTACCGGTAAATCGTGGGGGACAAATTTTGCTGGTAAATAGTGGTGACTGAACACCATAAATGGTGAATTTCCCAGTAGCCTATCCAAGTGGGGAAATCATGGTGGTTCCTGGTGCACCGAGTGGCGGATGATTGGCGTTCCTGTTCTTTTATCCACCCCATCTTGATGTGGCGAACATGATATCCTCCCGGAGATTCCTATGAGACTTACTACATCAGCATTTGCCCATACGCCGGGCAACTGGGCAAATCTTTATCGCTGAAACAAGCGGCATTGATGGTATCTTTCTTCTATTGACGTTCATGATCCTGAAACTGATGGTCATGAACGACAATGTGAAAAGTTGTACGGGCATGGACATGTCATGTCACATCATGTGGCTTCAAACGTAAACATTGCTCAGGATTTGATCGACATGATCTACCAGCAGTGCTGCAGATTTCATACGGCCTCGGAACATCAACGCAATTGTTTGAAAGCACATCATTCTTTCGGTCTGATTAGCAGTTTGGTTCCAATACCCATAGGATCCATGTATGCTATATATGGTCACATTTACCATCGATATACCCCAAATGTTAGCATATATACCATACATGGACCCTATGGGATATATTAATATAATATTAATATTCTTTGAAAATTGCACGAATGAAATTGTTCAAGGTTTTCCCCATTACGCTCACCATCTGTGTTGTCGAGGTGTAGGCTCCGCCCCGAGCGAGTACGGCCCAGAAAGCGACCTCTGGATCGGAGATCCCAGGGTCTAATGGGATGAACTTGGGTGATTTAATGGGATGGGAATGGGATGGGTACCCAAAAATGACTAGATCCCGTGACTGGGATCTGGAAAATCACAATTTTATGATAAATCATCATAAATCATCCATAAATAGACCATGTTCAACATGTTAGATTACTGGAGATCAAGAATCATTCTGGAGACATTTGATCACGACTGAACCCTGCAATGTCGCTGGAATGTTAGTAGCGGTCACTATGCCAGAATAGCCGAACTTTTCAGCTTAGCGAATTATATTGATTTACCCAGAGCGTTCATTAGCTCGTAGATTAACCGACCAAAATGCAGTATCCAACAATCATGATTATAAATATATAAATATTTAAGAACCAAACCAAATTGCATCACATTGTTAACAGTTAGGCAATGTTATTCCTGTTGCAAACAAACGTTTGAAAGTACTTTCGTCGTTTGACACCTCCACTTGGGAAGAATATCTAAATTTTAAAATGACAAGAGTATGTCTTAGGGTGGCTCGGAATTGTGGAATCACACTTGTGTAGACCTCTCAGTGGCAATATCAATGTATATGTTCCCATGTTGTTTGCTTGTTATAACATGCGTTAGCATGTGTTAGCTCGTGCTGCTTTACCTCCCTTTGAAGTCCCCGAACTCATCATCGCTAGCTTTTGTCATTACTATATCAGCTAGATGTCCATGCTTCAGAACTCTATAGATATCGAACATGTTTTCAGATATTCTAGATTATTGCAGTAAGATTTTAGATCTATATCTATAGTAGTATCTATAGTAAAATCATATAAGATCTATAGATATCCCATGATATCCCCCACATTTTTCGGTTGAACGTTCCCCCATTCGTTCCGAGGTCCTTGGGAGTGGTCCTTTACGAGCTGGCCCTTCTGCATGCACCCTTTTCCGAGGTGGGACCCCCTGGTGGGACGGAGGTGGAATGATTGGCATCCGAGGAGTTAACCCCTTTGTTCGATAGCATTCAGTTGCCTTATAATTGCCTTATAAGATATTAGTAGATATCCCATAGGATCCATGTATGGTATATATGCTAACATTGGGGGTATATTGATGGTAAATGTTACCATATATACTATACATGGATCCTATGGGTATTGGTAGATATAACGAACTATGGGAAAACTATATGGGTACATCCATTATAGTATAATGGTGATTTTCAACATTACTGGTTGGTGGTTTGGAACATGAATGGATTATGACTTTCCCATCATATTGGGAATGTCATCATCCCAACTGACGAACTCATATTTTTCAAAGGGTACCACCAACCAGTATTGGTAGATATAACGACCCTCTGGTAAACAGCCACATAACTATGGTTAAAATCACCATGCTATTAATGGGTAAATCAACTATTTCTATGGCCATGTTCAATAGCTTTTTGTTTGTTTACCAGAGGGTAACGAACCTTCGTATTTTGCTGGGCTGAAACTAAACCAAGATACACAGAACTAGTCAGAGATCTGTTCCATCAGACTTCAGCAGCTAGTTTCCCAACTTTTTGCTATTGTTGGCCTCACCCTAAAAGGAGATCCCTGGGTCATAGATTCATAGATGGTCATAACATGTCATAATGCAATACCACAGTGATTCTTGATGGAATGTCCTCAGTTACATGTGAATATTGTTTTCCTTCATTCACGGGGATGCACATCCAGAACTATCTCCAAATGGCACTTTCAGGTGGATTCTGATGAATTATCCAGAGAGATGGACCCTAATTTTGGGGTTTCTAAGATAGGGAGCACAAAATTGTGGTCATGTCTACTAGGGAAACCGACGCCGAATCGGTTGGTAGCCATCATTGAGGTCTTCACTTTCCATTGAAGCAGGTTCAACCATCAATGATTTGGGTTGATTCAAGGAATCAATGACAGGACAAAATGTATTTTTGTTCCATTGGGTTTCCTGCAATCGTTCCATTCTATTGGTAGACATTTTGAGCTTGCCTGCCGTCAGTAAGTTATTAAGAAAAGATGAGTTGACTATGGATCAAACCCTTCAACGATTTCCAACCTGGATATCGAGGGGGGGCTTTAAGGCCCAACATTGGAACGTTGAAAAACATGGACATTCCCAAAACGACACCGGTGGTTGCCTAGGGAACGACATGTTGCCCACGCGTTTCGCTGTTGCTGCGGTGAGTTGTTTCTTTGGGTCAGAATGTTTAACTATATGGGTATGGATCAATACCTATTAATACCATTTTTAGGGGGATGAACATCCATTTACCAGCTATTTTGATGTTCACCAGGGGTACTATTGGTTTTGACACACTGCCATATAGATTTGGGGTGCAGAGGGAACATTGTCACTGGAGTTCATGTCTGACTTAAATGGAGGAAGAACATGGTTCCGCGACAGGATCGAGCAGATCTGAGTGCACAGGCGCCATGGCCCTTGAACTGGGGATATGTTCTGGGGATATCGGAAGATGGTACCGGGCTGCCCAGCTTTTGAGAGAACCCCCTGGAAGAATCCGAAGGGACCAGGGGCTTGTCCGCTTGTCCTTGGCATCTTTCTGTTTCACCCCTGGATGTGGCAAGCTGATTCAGATTCTGCATAGTGTCATTTCTTGTTTTTCCACGGATGGTTTTTTTCACCAATGAATAAACATCATCAACCACAATAAAAGCTGTACATCATTTAGCCTTCCGTCATCAAACATGGCTACAGAAAATCCACCATCTACAGTTGACTTTCCATGATTTTCCCATAGATGACGCCCGTCCAAATTTTGTGCACCAAGAGAGACACCCATTAAACCGTTGCCGGTTTATACATGTTAAGATACCATATATGTTCATATACCATATTAACATTATGTAATCGGGTTATAAATACGGCTACACAAATCCCATCCCCCTAATATTAAACACCCCCCCAAACGAAAAGTATGGTTTAGTAGGGAAATTCCACAGAATTGGAACCATTTAGGGGGTGTTTAATATCTGGTTGCTAGCTATCTAGCTAGGCCTCGCGTCGCCCTTTTGGGTCGCCATGGCGTCAGAAATATTCTACCACTCCAAAAAAATATGGTAGTTTGCATACAATAACATATTATATATTATTGCAACCATATGAAAAACATCATTCCTCCAAAAAAGGATGGTTTGAATGGCAGTAAAATCCCCCAAATGGAGTTTAAACCTCCAAAGAAAAACGGTGTTCAGGAGCGGCAGCGGCGCCTCATCGATCGCATCCAGCACGACAAGCCCTCGAGCCTTGGATCAACGTTAGATCGTTGCCCCAGAAGTCGCTTAAGGGAAAATCTGAAGGAAACCTCTATATTGTTGGCTGGTTGGTGGTTTGGAACATTTTTTATTTTTCCATATATTGGGAATAATAATCCCAACTGGCTCATATTTTTCAGAGGGGTAGGTATACCACCAACCAGTTGGGATACAAGACCATGGAATACCATGGTTTCCTGTAGATGTTCCATACAGTACATCAAATCCAGAGGCTGATGTTCTTTCCCGATGAGTTTGTCCAGTTTGGGGATCTAATCCATATCGTGGCCAAACAATTCAAGGGAACTATTGGATTTGGGGGGGTACCCGGGTACCCTATGGCTTGGGACATATGTCCCAAGCCATAGCAAGATGATTTCTGTGGAGGACCTAGGTTGGAATTCAAAGATTTTGGAATGCTCTCTGGTGTCATCAACTGTGGCTTGCTGGGAAATTCCCCTATGGGGATCGTTTAAGAGGAACATGATCTATAAATTTAAGAAATGGGGGATGTCCATTGCCATGTTTGATTTTGGAATGCAATTTTTCATAGAACCAACTGATTGGCAGAAATATTTTAGATGGCTCAACATCCAGGAGGGCTCCATGGCTTGGTACACGCTCCAGGGTTTTGTTTCCGCGAGGTTCGCCAAGCTGAGAACAATCAGTCAGACTATGTCAGCCTACTTCCCTGCATTGATATTCCATGTAGACTCTTGATAGTATATGTAAGACTATACACATCAATGCCTCTTTATGTATATATATATATACGCATTCAATACAAGACTCCCTCTATTTAATTGCATTCGTATATACACATTCAATGAAGACTCTTGATAGTATAGTCAAGTTGACTCCATCCAAACTTCTGATGTTGATCATTTTACCATATTTTAGCATTAAAACTCATGTTTTTGGGGATCCTCCATCAGAACCCGAATTACCCTCGGATGCTGATTCACTGATCGGACTTGCCCTTCAGCGGCGCAAGCCCAGGCCCTTACCTTTTTCGAGGGCCGCAGTACTGCACAAGGACAGGGCGGCGTCATGGGACCCGTGGGACGTGGACCATGCACTCCAGCAATGCAGTATAAGATAATGTAAATATGTGTAAATGAAATGTGACACACCTTAACATAGAGCCGCCAAAGAAGTCGAAATATGGGGTTTCCTCCAAGGGTTTTCCCTTGGACCAGTTCTCGGAATATTTGGCCCAGGGCTATTTCGATTTGATGCAGTCCATCATGGATGGCTTCTTGTGCAAGAAGTGAACTCCATGATACCTACCGGTACTACCCGCGCGAACGTGCGCAGGTCGTAATTGGCGGACTCTTGCAGAAGCAGTTTGGGGGCCTTGCCGTTACTGGGGATGCCTATTGAACCAGGTTGATTTCACCAGAATCCGAGCATTCTCCCGTTGTGTTTATTGATGTTTACCAATTTGCTTGTGATACATTCCCCAAAACTCCTCCTATGTATGTTTATGTATGGTTGCACGTTTGTTCGGTATAGCTTTCCAATTTCTATTTGTTTGGGCTATATACTACCGATTACGCTAGCATACGCTAGCTGTGGACCCATGTCTTTTGGTCAGAATCCCTATGTTATCATTGCCACTAACCAATAGATTACATTGTTGAACACATGCAGTATAATATGTATATATATATATATATACATACATGTAATATACATAATATATATATATATATATATGTAATAGTATATATATATATATGTAATAATACGTGACATATATATACATATATATATATATATATGTATATACATATATATATATATATATATATATTTGCATGTAATATTATATATGTAAACATAGATAAACATTATATATATATATGTTATATATATAATGTTTATCATAATATGGTAGTATATTTTTATGTATATATTATATTTTAGATTACACAGTGAGATTCCAATAATGATATTATAAGAGTGATATGTACAAGAAATACAAAAAAACAAGTGAGATGAATCAATGTTCTATCTGTCGGTAGTTCCTATACATATATATATATATATATGTACGTGCATAGATAAATTACTTAAAATCCATCCAAATTCACTATAGACTAACTTCCTATAAACCCCTGCATTAATTCCAATAGATTCCTACAAATTCAATCAAATCCGTATGAATCATTTTAAATTCAATCACTATAATGGTATATAAAATCCTATAATTTCCTTTAGATTCCTATGAATCCCTATAAATCACTATAGTGGTATTTGATTTACTATAAGCCCTTTTATAAATCTGTAAACGTCATTATAAGCTCAATAATAATATAAATCCCAGTAAATCACTATAAATTCAATATAAATTCCTATAAATTCTTGTAAATTCCTAAAAATGACTATAAACCAGTATAATTTTAATGGTATATAAAGCCCTACAAACTTGTAAATTCCTGTAGATCGCTATGAATCAGTATGGTATATAGTGTTCTATACATATGCCCTTGTTTGTGGCTCCTAACTGGTGAAAACGCGCATTTTCACCATTGCGGAACCCCAAGTCAGGACGTGTTCAGGAGTCTTCTTGACTGCCCGCAGTGTCTTGTAAGGGGGGACGGGAGGGGGTGTATGAACGTTCTTGGCCTTTGCGTTCTTGCACGCATGCGGCATGTTACGCTAGCAGTTCTTCTCTTGCACTTGCACACATGCGGGATGTCACGCTAGCAGTTCTTCTCTTGCACTTGCACACATGCGGGATGTTACGCTAGGAAATCTTCTCTTGCACTTGCACACATGCGGGATGTTACACTAGCTGTTCTTCTCTTGCACTTGCAGAGAGCACCTGCAACAGCACATGTAGATGCTATGTATGCACGCTTTATTTGTTCCAAGCCTGGCCTGCACAATGTGCTGAAAGCATTGGCACTCACTCGAAAAAATCGAGCAAACCAACTTGGATATGATCCAGCAACATACCTGGATATCACGAAGGACCGTGAGTGGTCGTGGGACTGAGGGAAAAATGTCACTGCATTGCCAGCTTCGCCGCGCGTTTTCATCAGAGTGGAGCGTTGGTTGACACCCCCTTCCTTTCAGACACTTCAGGCCCTCTCAACGTCCCAGCGCTGCGGAACTCTGTCAGGACCCAGACCTAGGCGTGGCTTTTTGATCCCGCTGAAATGCTGCATTAACTAAGGGTTTCACCGTGGAAAATTGAGGATGTCAGTAAAATGTTGATTTCACCAGCCAATTCATTGGATTTATGTGGATTTACCATCCCCAAAACATCCCAAAACTAAGTGTTTGACCCCGAGAATTATATTTCTTTAGATGAAAGGATGAAAAAGTTGTCGTCCAACCCCCTATTTGGATCTATTTGGCAGGGTCCATGTTAGTCGGGGTGATGGTAAGCATGTAATACGGAAAGGGTAATTCAAACGTCAACAATCCGGATTTCACTATTTGAAACGGGAGTCAACAGTTAACCATCAAGAATAGGGGGTTCAATTCAACCATGAACAAATGGGCCCAAACAAGTTTTACAAATTTACAGGTCCTACCTTGCTCAGAGCCTTTATATAGAAGAACATGTTCAGGTCCGAATTTGTGGTGTTTGCGGATGTGGACATATTGGATCTCTGGGACTCCAGACTGGAGATGGCAACCAACAAGAAACTGTGCTTTACACGGGTTCGCATACATACCCCAACAGTCACCGCAGATTGTTAAGTTGAAGTTTTTGAAAATGTCCAAATATAGCTAAATGGAGATGAGTCAAAACCTATTATTACCATCTTTTAGGGAATAAACATCCATTAACCAGCGATTTTAGGGTACTTGGCCTAGGGTTTCGACTCATCGCCAAGTAGCACCTTCAAACATGGTGTCAGGACGTGGTTGGGTCTCGAGAGTGCAGGGTAGTTTGAGCCAACAAAGCAGTGGATGTTCATCATGACTGCACAACATGTAACAATCCCATCTCCCCAATACTCAACACCCCTCAATGGTCCCAAAGTTGTGGAAATTCCCTGCGAAACCATGGTTTCTAGATTCGGGGTCTATTCTTGAGAATTGTTTAATCAACCGAAATGGCTGTTTGTGTTGATGATCTGATTGAAAGGAAGGAAACAATCTGATTTCACCAGGGAAAACTGCTTGGACATGATGGAATGAGATGTAAGTAGCCGGCCATCCAAACGTACACCCGATTACTGCAAAATCGTATGCAAGCCGAGAAGTGTTTAGAACGTTGGCTTTGCTTCGGGTTTGCATGGATACTGTCACAGCCTAAAAGGACTGCTAGTATGATCTTCGCAGATCTTTGCAATATATATATATTATAATATATATATATATTATAATTTATATATATATATATTATAATATATCTATCTATCTATCTATCTATCTATCTATCTAATCTAATCTAATCTAATCTAATCCAATCCAATCTAATCTAATCTAATCTAATCTAATCTAATCTAATCTAATCTATCTATCTATCTATCTATCTATCCAACACAATCCAGATTTGCCAGTCCATTGTCCCTTTATGTCAGCGTTGGTAGCTCTATAGAAATGTAGATGATCATAGTCCTCTTCCAAATGATGATATTCCAGCCATGCATGTCAGATGATTCGACCATTGGGTTGTTTTTTTCAAGGGAAACAATGCTGGACTCACAAGAAACTCAAGAAACCATGGTGTTTTTATACCTTTTTGCCAACAAGTCTGGAAGTTGTGTCCGTAATGTTTTCCGAAATGGCTTATTGATTCAGGCGCAAGCGCGCCGATCAGACTCCGCGGGGCCCTCTTGGCAACACCCGTTCGCCAGGGCGATCTATTCATCACTTTCTTCAGAAGCAAAAACTGTTGGATCATCCGTCCATTTTGGAGGCGCCGGGAGACATGACGTATTTACCTGAATGGGATAAAGGAAAAATACGTTCACCCATTTTGAAGATCCAATTTCAGTTTATTATTTAACTGATTCGTTTTGCTGCGTGGATCTGTAGATGTTGGGTCATGTTTCACCTCACAATCTGAGTGTGGGAAACGTAGCGTTTTCCAACTACTTGTTGTGGCTGTGGCTCCTCCCGATGAGACGGTTGCAAACTCCATGGCTCAAGGTGAACAGCACCTGAAATAGCACTGACACCTCCCGGTGTCTTCAGTCTAATCATGTGCCAACAAGACAGTGAAGAAATAACACATAAATTCCAAGTCCATCAGGTGTTCACTATAGTCAAATTCTGTATCCTGGATCTTTTTTCCTTCTCTTTGACTCTTTGCCTCACCGGAGATTTCGGGGGTCATTCTTGATCTCTACTTCGGCAGCCATGCCACGTGGTAAACTTGGCAACAACATTGTGCTCACGGCGGCCTGCGTCAAGAACATCCACAAGAAAGAGCTCCATTGACGGATGCGGAATACATGATGGTTCAGATTGAAATCAAAAGGCTCTTTGTTGAGTGGAGCCTGGTGAAGTCGAGCCAAAAAGAGCAGAGAGCAGATCAAGAAATATGAAATATGAGGCCATGGCGTGTATATTATACATACGACAGTCTGGCAAAGTGTAACGTGCTCTCAGAAGCTTAAGTCAGAAAATGCCAATGCCTGTGAATTTTCCTCTGCTCGGATGGCAGAGACCCGGCAAAGCGCAAAATCCCGGCGTCTTAGCAGAACTAGAGTAACTAGAGACCAAGGGAGGAAGAAAAGGCAAAAGTAGAAGGCGCGAGTCAATCCACACGCCCCAGCAAGAATGGAGACGAAGGGAAGGAACATGACTTGCTGAACGGGCAAATTGACTTGTTGAAGACAACAGAAGCCATGAAAAGGGGTAAGGGGAAGCTCATGCCTGTGCAGCAAACAACAGTCGACCCCCGGCAAACCGCAGGACTGTACGGGAAAATTATGTTTCTGTAGTCTATGCTGTCGCTCACGGCTCAAACGACCACCAAGATAATCAGATAAGGATGAAGGGTGTCAGGGAGATGCCCAGGAAGAAGAGGCCCGGGTCAGCTCCATGCGGCGACGGAGGACCGCACACGCGCGGAAGGTGCAAGCAATCCCAAATCTTGCAGCATTTCGGCACGCTTCCCCGTCTGCCCCCTCGCGAGCAGCGGCTGCACGAGAGATCTTTCGAAGCAATCCTGCAGAGTGGGGCTCCCAGGCTCCGGCGCTTTCAACAACCAATGGGTGGAAGGTGGTTCCCCTCGTTGTGTCGAGGTGAGCGTTCTTGATTCCAAAGGCCGAGGCAGCCACCAGACTTGTGCGCGCGCCTCCTCTCCCAAGATTTCCTGCCGCGAAGGTGCCATGATGGCCAAGCCGAACGCAGTAGCGGATCCACGGTAACAGGGGACGAAGAAGTCAGCAGCCCGACGTCGGCCGGGCCGGGTGTCTTCGGAACATTGAGGCAGCAGCAGGCCTCCCTTTTCCTTTTATCGCGGGAGGCATGATGGCGTGATGTCCGCGCTCTCCCCCACCGCGGCAGACGCTAGCATGCAGAAACAAGGTGCCGAGGCGTTGTATAGGAGCTTAGCTTATACTGATAAATGCGGCCAGTTCCATATACAGGTTTCGCCCGAAGGTTTGGCTGCGAGGGGAGCTTTGGCCCCAGGCTCTGCCTCGGAACCGAAAGATGGCTTGGGAAGCTATGGCACCTTGAGCAGTTGCGTGGTCCGCTGGATGTGTCAAGCAAAACTGTGAGGGCTCGTTGGTGCTTGTTGGTGGCAACTTCGGTTGACAGGGGAGTGGGCACGCCTTGGTTGTACATGGTACGCACAGCAATCAGATCAGGCTGGGCAATCAGCAAGCCCTTGGGGGGAAGGGCCCACATGACCACATGTCTGCCTGCGAGTGCAGCTTTCCGAGAGAGAGAGAGAGAGAGAAGAGAGCCACACGGCCCAGAGAGAGATCGTGATGGAGCAGCACTGGCACTGAGGCTCCTGTTTTTGCAGGTGGTTCTCCCATGATGCTGCTGATTTAGAGAAATTCTTGGAGGAGTGTGAGCGCATGTGAGTGGATGATGTGAGTGCAAATGCAGTCCTGAAATATCGCCACGAGGCGTTCAATGCTGACATCATGAAGAGGTTTTACCGTGTTTCACCGCAGGAGATTGATTTCTAGTTTCATAAGCTCGGAAACAGCGCGTGCCATAGACTTTGAAACCAACAAATGGCCAAATCATTGCCCGCAACCCCTGGGCAAACCTACGTACAGATTGACTTAGCAAAGTAAGGGGGCCCTTCATCCGTAAGAGTCCTTGCTACGCTGCTGCCTCAGATTCTGGACGTGCTTCCAAGTGTGGAGGCCGGAGATGTGGCGGGTGGGGGGTTCGGTTGCTGGGTAATTTTTAGGGCCTTTGGCGACATTGCCAACCTCACCAAGGGTAGCAACGTTGCCTAACGAAGGCTTATTATTCAGAAAATGGTTTGTTCGCAGGGCATGAATAAAAATTAACGATAACAAACAAAATTTAAGAAAATTGGCCCAGAATGTCAAAGGTTCAGTGGACCATCACCATGTGATTCGCTACGGCTCATCACTGTGAGGATCCCGAGGGGAGTTTCCTTGCCAGCCGGGATGCGCAGAGCATGACAGGGGAGGAGGCTGAAACGATGGTTTCATGTCCTAAACCCAGCAGCATCATCCCGTGAATGTGCAAGGTTTTTTTCACAAAATGTTCAGACATCTCATCGTTTTGGAGTTTTTGTTCAAGAAATCATGGGTTCGAATTATTTTTCTTGCATTTGATACCTACATAATTATGATAATCCTGTCCACGTTTGCTTTGCAGTGCCCAAATACACAATGTGCAGTAAGTGAGGAAACATAACATCAATTTGTGGTCAGCTACCAGCCTGACTCGATGTTGTAAAGTGGAATTTCTAAACTGTTTCACATCGGTTACTAGCCTGTAAGCAGGGCCAACTGGTGTTTCTCCAGCAGTTTGAAATTGTGATTCATCCCCATTTTTGTGATGACCATGATAGGATTCATAGTTTTCTTCAAGGGGAATCAAATTCATGATTAAAATTTATTAATTAATACATTCGATGGATCCATGGTTTAGATTCGATCATTTTGTAAACCACGTGTTTATGATTGTGAGGGCTTATGCCGCCATCATTTTTGGAATTAAACAATGTGGTGTAGGTCTCCAAATTCATTGGATTGAGGGATGTCAGAAACTGTTTGATGCCTTTCACCAGCAAAGACAAAGTCACTGGTGGTTTCAAACATGAATTTTATTTTCCATTTCATCTATGGGATGTCATCCTTCCCATTGACTTTCATATTTTTCAGAGGGGTAGGTATACCACCAACCAGTTATAGAATGTTATAGATCCATTTTTCATGGTTAAATTTGTTAAATCTTCATTTTTAATGGTTTTGTTTCCTCCATTAATGGGTAGGTCAACTACCAACCAGATCATGTTTGATCTCTGTTGAGTTGGACTCCTGACCTCACTGCCCACTGGATCGTGGAGGGTCTCGAAGAAGCTTTAGCTCTGGTTCTGTCAAAATAGCTATTGAAAATGGCCCAGTTGAAATAGTGGATTTACCCATTGAAAATGGTGATTTATAGTGGATTTACCTATTGAAAATGGTGATTTATAGTGGATTTACCTATTGATAGCATGGTGATTTATAGTGGATTTACCTATTGATAGCATGATGGATCTTTCCATAGTTTATGTGAAACTGAACCGGAGGGTATAGGTCAAATGTCATCACCTACTATACCAGACGGACGCCTGGTTTTTTCCCTCACAATGACGTCATAGGAACCCAATGAAATCCCATGCCACTTGCACAGCCCAGATGTGAGTAGCTATCAAGCGTTGTAGATTCATTATGTATCATTATGTCATTACTAGAAGGGATCTCTGCTTGCCGCATATATCCGCATTATTTGTTATCCTTGCAAGATGTTTCCCGTGTTTTCCCCAACCTGTTCAATGTTTGATGATTGAATATTTTGATTGATTTGATATGGTTTAATCATGCTTAATCATGTTTAGTCATTGACCGCTGTAATTTTAAGAAACATATTGAAACATCAAATAATCAAGGTGCATCCATGACGAGTAGGCCTTAGGAGGTCTTAGGCTTCTCAAGGCAAGATTCACCATGTGTTGAGCCATCCCAATTTGCCCCCTTCAAGGCTCCCTGGATGTGGTGACCCTGCGCAGTCATCGCAGCTCTTTGGGTGGCACGGGGCCGTTTTTGGACGGGTGCGCAGACCCAGGTGGGAAGGGAGGAGGCTGTACAGTACCAACCCGCTAAAAAATAGAAAAGTGTTTCCAGGATGGTTTAAGTATAGGTAATGTTTCCCACATATTTCCGGTTTCTCAATTTCTTTTTTTTTGGGTGGGATTGCTATACTCTTGAAAAGAAATGTAGAATTGGAGTTAGCTAAACAAATCAACCAAACAAGTTTCAGTTCAAATTGTTCATCAACTGGTCATAATCATCCCAAAAATATCTTAAGCAGTGGGTTACTAAGCGTCCGAATATCCATTGGTAACTGATACTTGATCCGACTGGGTGGCCTTCAACTGTATCTTCGATTCAATAGTAATTAACAATGGTAGCACAATACCTCTCAGTTCACTGTCACTAGCAATTATAATCATCCGGAAGTAGACAGAATATGAAAGTTCGAAAGCTACTCCCAGTTGAATGATGGTTTTTGACATTTCCATAGTCTATTCATCTATCTATCTATCTATCTATCTATCTTTGTTTCTATCATTCTTTCTTTCTTTATTTCTTTCTTTCTCTTGTTTCTACTTCAGGATCGTTTTAAGATGTTTTCATACTCTTTCTTGTTGAATCCCTCGATCCCAGGGCACGGCTCTCGGCGACGGAGCTGCGAAAGTTGCTGCCCGAGGCTGCGATTTTTATCGGCGAGGGACCGTTGGGGTTTCATTGGTTTCACCGTGAAGGATGGGGCCCCCGTTGGTTGCCGCGTTCAGTTGCCTAAACAAGTGGCTGAATTCTATGGTTTATGGTAGATATATGTAGATATAACGAACTAGTTAATGGATGCTAATGGGGTTTATAAACCAACAAACATCACTGGAGGGCACCATCCTGTAGTTGGGGGTGTCCTAAAATGGAGGTACCCCAATAGCTGGATGGTTTATAGTGGAAAATATCCCAGCAAAAATGGATGATTTGGGGGTACCACCATGTTAGGAAACCTCTCTGTCACCACATGTTTGGGGGGAGTTCAACTTTTGTTGGGGATATCTTTGATCATTGATGGTTAATTAATGATGGGGATTGTAACGCTCAACGCTCAAGACATTGGGGATTGTCATGATGAATTTTTGATATGGGGATCCCTATCAATCAAGTTTTGAACATGGCTGATTTTGGTTTGCCCAAGCATGGCTGTATAATGCTGTATATAACCAACGAGAACCAACGGCTATTCCCAAAATTGGCAAAAATGGACTGGGGTACATTATTTTTAGACAAACCCACAATGTAAGCAAATTTTGGTGAATGGGTTGGTTGCCTAGTGGTGTCTGGTCACCTAGTCTCATTGTCTTGCCATTTTGATGCACGAATATGGGTGAACTCAACATGTGTCACCCAAAAAAAATGGAATGGAGGGCGCTTTGAAATGGCAACCTGGAGCCCAGTCTCGAATTCCACCAATATAGAAGTGGTGATGTGTGCGCAACGTTGCGATTTGAGAAACGGGAGTTTGTGATGTATGTGGGGCCCATGTCAAATTTAGGGCGTGCATCATCTGACAGATAACATGGGTTTGTATGGGTTTGTCTCAAAATTGTGGAAAAATCTGTAAAAATGGTTTACAACATGTTTTTGTAAAATCAATTCACCGATTGAAATGGCCATTTTGGCGCAATTTTTTGGGGACAAACAAGGTAACGTCGTCCATTGCGGTCCCGCTGTTTTTGTTTGTTTTGAAAACAAGCATCTTGCTATTTCGATAACCCTTATGGCACTTTCTGTCACCATGGATTTTGCGCCATGTTCAAAT
>Ga0126342_10010006_pt1 | contig 16972 bp, 18 predicted proteins | sample Cyp1metagenome_FD_92528 | JGI IMG/M metagenome (GOLD analysis project Ga0126342, IMG submission 92528) | Coral microbial communities from Lord Howe Island, Old Settlement Bay, Australia - Cyphastrea 1 metagenome | ecosystem: Host-associated > Invertebrates > Cnidaria > Coral ... | reverse complement strand
GGTGTTGTTGGTGTTGGTGTTGTTGGTGTTGTTGGTGTTGTTGGTGTTGTTGGTGTTGTTGGTGTTGTTGGTGTTGTTGGTGTTGTTGTTGTTGTTGTTGTTGTTGGTGTTGGTGTTGGTGTTGGTGTTGGTAAATGTGCATCTGTTGCTATAATACCTTATGACAGTGGCTCGCCATGCTCGATACTTGGGAGCCAGGACTTGGCGTCTCCCAGTGTTATAAAGGGGTTCAGTTGCGCCCCACTAGCTACGGGTATAAATTATGAGTGTATATGTGTATATATATATATAACTATAATATCTCTAATTATTTATTTATATATATATATATATATCGATATTATCATAAAACCTGTAGTTATAAAATGTTATACATACTACAGTTTTGCCCAACTTCGCGATCCCGACTTGTTGGGCCCCACCAAACACATTAATCCCATCAAAATCATGTATCGAATATTTACCAACACATGCCCCAAACATCACCCAAATGTAGGTAAAAGTGCCATACATGGCAAATACATGGCAAATACATGGCAAATACATGGACATACATGGCATATGGGATCATATGGGATTATTGACTATATAAAATCCTTAAATCATCCTCAAATCATATGGGCGCCAAAGGGGCGCCTGGCACAGGCGGCACGCTGTCAAGGACGAGGTGCCGAACGTTCCTCCGGGATTTGGAGACATGTTGGTGAAACATGGTGAAACTAGGAATTACTCGAATTGGCGAAGTTTTTTCTTTTTTTTTGGGGGGTGGGAAATGTGGGTAAGGAATAGGACATATACGGAAAGATACTTTATACTGGAATGATTTGGGACGGTATTTTTCAGGTTTCATGTTAAACAGTACTGGGAACCACATATTACGGGGCAAGCCTTGCCGCCTTAATAGTATGATGATTTTCCAAGACATTGCCAAAGATGCTGACCCAACCGTTGACAACTCTTTCCGCAGCTTTTTGGCTTAAGAGAACGCCAAGGGAAAGCAGCAACATGCAAGGCGTCAGGCGTCAGCGACAATAAATACCAACAGAAGAAAGTAATGAGGACAAGGTCTTAGATAAAAGAGGCTGCTTCATCTTCAACGCCTTCTTTTTTGGCACAACCTCTGAAATTGGTCTCTTTTATAATATGTGCTGAAACCTGACACGATGGTCAATTCACTCGTCACCAGCCTTTTGGACGCTGCTTCTTGCGAATGCGCACAGCCGCACATGGGTGGTGCCGATGCCAACCACAAGGCCATGCTTGGTGTTTTGTAACAAACTCTTGGGGGTTAGCATCCAAGAACCATGGGGCTTTGATTGGGCTTCACCACAAACATGACCAAGGGACCTTGGTGGGACGTTATGAGGATTGGTATAGGACGCATTTCCAAGATTGCCACCATCTACAATTTGATGACCTATCTCGGAAAAGTGTGGGTAAGAACCTCTGTGTTTTTTGTTACCATCTGGTTATTTTTTTTCCAGTTTGCCATGGAAAATCACCACCATGCTATGAAAAGAACGGTAAACCATGGTAAACCATCTATTTCGATTAGGGCCATTATGGGCCATCATTTCCCATGGCGAACTGTTCAGCATCGCCATCCGTCAGGGCCAAGCGCATTTGGCACCACATCACCGGACCAAGGTGGGTGGGTTTAGCATATTGTACAATGTGAGGCCCCCGTTCGATAGCGTTCAGTTGGTGAACATAACTCCAATTTCACTATATGGTTTATGGTACGCAAATAACTATAGTTACTGGGGCGAATCTAAACCAACAAACATCACTGGGGGGCCCCACCTTGTAGCATTATGAAATATTATTATAATATATAACTGGGATACGAAAAAAAAACGAAAAAGGGATATGATGTGATTTTTTTTCCTCCCGGTGATCAAACACGTTGAAAATCATCCATTCATAGATGATTTCCTTGTGAAAATACTGCAATTTAAAGAATAATTGTCATTGCCATGTTTGATTGCCTGAAGGTAATCATTGTAATCATTGTAATCCAGATGTATCCATCCGTTGGGTAAGGATTTGCCAGTTTCATCATCTCAGGAGAGAGGGTAACCAGGATGAGTATGCAGGATTTCTTAGGAATCCAGTTCAACTTGACCAAGACGTGATTCGTCTGTGAGACCAGTTGCAAGACCGTAGTACCAAACGCTGCGCTCGTTTCTGGACGTTCAACCGATTTTGTTCTCCAGACTAGGGCGATTGTTCAACATGTTGCACATTGGGGTTTAGAAAGCAATAATTGCGAAGGTGGTTGATGCACGCAAGGATATGTTCTTTCATGTGCATTACTATTTTTGGGTCAGCACATGTCCTGGTACTTGTAGCCCCTGCTTCGCACAAACAACACACGCGTCAGATATCTCCCTAGCCGTATGCACACACACATGAAACGACATATTATTCTCCAAAGATTGGTTACACTGTTTCAGATCCTTTTTTTTCCCTCTTTTTTTTTCTATATGTGTTTAATGATTTTAGAAAAAAAGGGATCTATGATTATTTTTTACATGGAAATCAGAAAAATCTGTCCTTCACCATCTGGGGATTCGCCAGGGAGATGTCCCGTTCCGAACTCGACTGTACCTTGGTGACGAATCCCATGAATCCGAAGTTGTGTGATTGTCCGCTACCTGGTTTTGTTGGGATAAGTGGGGTTAATATGGGTGAACAACCAACTATAGGTTGGTTTTGTTGGGATAACTATAGTATAATTATATATATAGGTTAGTTCACCCTGTTTGTTGGAATAGTTAATACACTAACATATTACTTGCCAAGCTGCTTAGTTCACCCATAGGTTTGTGTATTAACTTGCTAACATACTATGGTTAGTAGGGTTAACATGGGTTGATACTTGGTGAACTAACCTACTTGCTAAGCTGGATGAGTCACCAAGTATAGATGATGTTCATTGATTTCCGTATGAACACCTCCTCATTTATACTGGATTTCCAATTGCCATGTTTGATTGCCAAAGGATATATATACAGTCTCCGGTAAACAGTCCCAAAAAACTATGGAACATCACCATGCTATTAATGGGTAGTCACCAACTATTTCAATAGCCATTAACCATGGGGATTTCTTAGGGTGAACTCAGAACATTTCATCAGAATTGCTGCATAGACACATTGTCAATAGATATTTCAACCCCAAATTTAAGTGAGTGTGGCATCAGAATTTGGGGTTGAAGACTGTGAAAAACACTGTTGAATGACATGTTTGATATGAACTTTCAACGACCCATTCATGTACTGTGTACTGTTTTGACATGTTTGACCTGTTTTTCTCGTCACGTCGCAACCAGTCGCGACATCACTAAAACAGGGATGGGATTTGGATTTGGGTAACTTCTCCAAAATGGTTTTAACATCTTTTACCCTCTGGTGAACTAACATAGCAATGGAAAATCACAATTTTTAATGGGAAAACTCACTATAAATGGCCATTTTCAATAGCTATGTTAGTTCACCAGAGGGTATATTGTTTTATTTCAGGCCATGGTGTATGATTATAATTTCTGATGATGTTCTTTTGCCGCAATGCCATTCGTGGTGATTGGACGCACATCTTCAAAGGACGTTTTTCGCCCATCACGGCATCACGGTTCATGAATCCAATGCAGCTCTTCTGTGGGATCTGGTGAAGTTTCCCTTGGGTCGTTGTTGGCAAAAGCCTGGTTAAAAGACCCACGTTGTTGGCAAAATCACGGTTTTTGTCAGTGAGAGCAGCTAGATTCGATCATCATGTTTTGTTGGTAGAATCCCAATAAGTTCCTAGTTTTTAATGGGATGATATTGCAAAAACGTCAAGTTTCCCGGGAAAAGACAAACACAACATCAAAACTTGAAACACACAGGAAAATAATATGCATTTAAAATTGAAATGGTTGGATACCCCTGGTGGTTTAGTTAACATTAAAATCCTTCAGAAATTCTTTTGATGTTAACCTAAGGATTTTAATGTTAACTAAACTATTTTAATGTTACCCCTGATGTATTAAAATCCACGCGTTGGATCTCCCAGTTTTCGGACCTGGCAAGCCACTAGCGCCGGAGCAGCCGGCGACGTCTTGGTGGGTGTCTGGGCAGCTGCCTTGGAGCTTCAAGACTTTTTAAAGTTCTTTATATATATATATATGTAAATTTCTATAATTTTCTATATATATATATATAAATTCTATATATATATATATATATAATACGTTTTAGAGTGATTTTAGTGGGCACAACTTTCTTTGCAGATATTTTCTCTTGCAAAACCTGTTTCTCTTGGGAATTGAATTCGGAAGACATAGGAAGTTGACGGACAGAACTGAGGATTTGGATTTCATCGTTGTGTTATTTTGGGGAACCTCAAGATCATTCAGGTTGTTGGCTGCGTTGATACTTCTGGTGCAAGGGGCAACGCAGTTATCACTTGTCACCAAAGAGTCCGCTTGTTTTTTGAACCGGCAACAGATTTGGTCATTCTACCTATGATAAATCCATGGAGAAATTTGGAATTCAACCATCATTGGAGCTCATGAATTGCTGGGCTGAATGTTACCATAGTTTAACAACAGGTTACCATATTGAACATACTGTTTATACATTAATAAGTCTTTGCCATATTTTTTTCAGTTATTTACTCTATGTGTGCAATCTTTAAACAGTATTATACATACATTATATTATATATATATTATTTTGCCAATGCTTTAACGTATTGTACCTTCTGGTTATGTAACGTCTGGAAAATCAAGGCTTGCTTCCGGGCGGAAAGGCTGGCCTCCCTGTGGTCGCCTGGCTGCAGCCCCATCGGGGCGCCTCGTTGTTTGTGTATATATATATATTATAATTATATAGAATATTGCTATATATAATGATTTAATAATGATATTATACAATGCACACATTGTACGGATATCGTCAAGTGTTCATACCATGATATCATATAGATTTAGTTTTGATACCACAAAAACACCTTTTTGTTCGATTTGGTGTGTGCAATATCCATCAATATCCATCCCATATGCTCCATGGTGCTGGAATATTTACCAACATTTGAGACAAATTTTTGGGTCTATGGAATGTTTACCAACATTTGTGCCCTTTTTTTTAGGGGTAAATATAGGTAAAAATCTTCCAGCACAGTCTGAGCATCTGGGCATACCACGGATGGCATCTCAGGTCAGCCCATCAACCCCACCAACTTCACCAACGACTGAAGATCGAGGGCCCACTCCTACGAGTCGCCATGGTACTCCTGGACGCCTGGCCTACGCCATCATGGCATTGGTTGTAGCATTTTAGTGGTCAAAACATGTCAAAACTCCCAATGTTTGTTGATATATTTGTTCTTAGCGGTTATAAGATGTTTAAGTTATACCCTCTGGTAAATTAACGTGTTGACCCTGAAAATGACCAATTTATAGTGGAAACTAGTCTTCCAACCCCTATCTGGCAGGGTCTATGTTAATTTACCAAAGGGTAAGTTAATCATCATATTTGTTGGGCCTTTGTGAAGCCTTTACAAAGGCTTACATCCCTAAATTGCCAACATGCAGTTTCAAAGTTCATCAAATTTCAATGATGATTTTAGTATTCCGAATATTTTAGATTATTTTAGTAAACTAGTAGACTATATATATCATTTGGCAATTTAGATCATTTATTTTTCAGTATATTTCAAACAAACTGCCCATGGTTGAATCATTGTTGCTGTCGCTGAATCTCCTGGGAACCCATCAGAAAAAACCACGAGAGATTGGGTGGGATGCGGACGCCACGTGGTCATAATATGGTTCAAATTGATGAATAAGGTAGGCCTCAGTGATGTTTCTTGGTTTACAAAGCATAGTGATTGGAATTATAAATCAACTTAGCTAACTATGGGGGCACCACCTTATAGGTTGTGAATATGAATTTTGGATAATATTGGGTGGATAATTAGTGACCGTGGCTATTATTGGACCAGTGAATTGGGGTGTGAATATGAATGTATATCAGACCAGATAATCCCCCGTGGCTACTCATTTGGCCTGACCATGGACCAACCTGACCCGGCCGTCTCGTAAACGAGCGACAAGAGACCTCTTGGACCCCCTTTTTTTCATCATTGCAGACAGGCAAGGTATTTGCATGTCTTTGCCAAGGTCAAAGTTAAAGCAGTCACCAGGTTTGAGTCTCACCTGTTTTTTCTATCATTGCGATACTGACATCACGTGAGTGTGTGAGCTGTAACGTTGCACATTTTCAGCAGGACACATCCGTGACGTAAGATACCCAACGTAGCATTCACGACGTTATTACCCCACCCCAACTCACCCCAAAAGCTGACGTACATGGAGAAAAATGCACAAAAAACATCCGTGCCTATGGGAATTCTGTGGCCGACGGAGCCACCAACAAAAGTAGGGATATCACCAAAATCATCACCGAGAAGGATCCTACCCCCGTAAGTGGTTGATGAATTGATGTGAGTCACCCAGATGTGAGGCACGCATAGAGATTTAATCGTGTACTGTGTATCTATAAAACAAGGGCTTCCTTCGAGAATTCACCGGTAACATCAATTGACTCAATAGTGAATACATGAATATACTATATATATATTATATATATATAGTTCCTTTTTTCCTATCAAGCCTCCAGTAAAATTACACTTTGCTATGGAAAATGGAAAATGGACCATCTAGTGCGATTTGCCTAACAGAATCGTTATTTTCCATAGGTTTTTCCATTTGTTTGTTGCGCCTCACCCCCCAGATCCCCCCAGTTACCCCCCAGGCTCGCAGGGCGCTGTGGACCCCGTGAGTCCCCAGCGGCCCTCCACGTCCTTGGTGCCGTCTGGGGATAACTTCCTGCAGAGGTGCAGCGCAGCGCGCAGCGCGCAGTTGAGTAAGTTGATCTTTTGGTTTCTAGAATCATTATGGGGATATTATGGGGATTATTCTATGGGGATATTATACATTTTGAGGCTACATGTTTCTAACCCATATAATTAATTATCCTTGATCTTTTGTATGGGGATATTGTGGGGATTATTATGGACAAATCTTTTGTTGGTGAAGCAAGGGGGTTATTTTACTATGTGGCTTATCGCGGATAAACCATGACATTGTCACATATCAACCAACCTTTATAATGGCCTGGGGTAGCGAGATTTGTTCATGGCTCAGTTGGATTTGATGTGTGTGTGTGCGCGTGTTGAGTTATTCAGCACCATGTTCGCATATTTCGATATTCTTAAGAATGCGTTAGTTGGTCTGTTGGAGGATTTGGCTGTATCACTGTTACCCTCTGGTAAACTAACATAACCATGGAACATCACATTTTTTAATGGGAAAATCCACTATAAATAAACCATTTTCAATAGCTATGTTAAATTACCAGAGGGTACATTTTTCTAGATGACTGAAATTCACCAACCGAGCGATTCACGTCGACTATTGTCGCCCGCCAGGAGATGCCTTAAGACCTTGTCAGAGGCGGTGGCCTACACAGAGCCCCGGAGGGAAATGATGGTGGTTGGTGGCCACCTGCGGTGGTCAATGTTCACATTTTGAAAATGGCCAAATTAGGAAACTCATAAACATATACATATTTATAATTTATAACTTATATAACCCAAAATGAGATGAGAACAGGCGGGATTTGAGGGACAACGGTAGAGAGTTGCATGGATATTTTAGCCAGTGAATTCCAGTGAAGAGCGGTGATTACTTGGGATATGGTTTCTAGCAAATAAGACGCCGGACATTTGGTCTAAAGGTGGAAACAATGGGGTTCAAGCCACAAAAAGGAATTGTTTTCTTGTTAACAATGAGGCGTTCATCAAGAAATGATTAGCACCCTTAGCAAAAAAAAGTGATTATTAAAAAACAATATTATATGATTCAACCAAGCGGAATGGGGTAGCCACCTTTTTTTTTTGGATGGCTTGAACTGCCAGTTGGGAAACCATTAATTTCCTGACTTGTACGAGATTTGGTACTTGGACCAAGCTGAAACATAGGGGCTCAGCTTAACACGCAGTATTACAAACTCCTGTGGTTCGCACACGTTCCAACCGCAAACTTGTGGATTTTGCTTCTTTTTCTTGGCTATCATTTGAACCACTGACAGGGGAGGAATAGATGCCGGTCGGAGCTTCAGATCGCCGATGCTAAGGAAAAGTTCAAGAATCTGTGTCACTCGACGGCGTGAAGCGACGCTGGACTCTTGAGCCACTGTCAAAATCGCCGAAATCCTATTCCTGATCCACTCTGTGAATATCTGCGAATTGCAAGCCCCCATCTTGAATCCCAACTTGTTTTTGGATTAATTGTTAATTAGGTTTCCTCGTTACCCTCCGGTATCATCCACTCCATGGCTGGAAGGGAAGATCCTCCATACAGTTTGATGAGTTTCCCAGTTATAAATTTCCATTTATACATAGGAAGGCACTTCTTATTTTTCAATTATCAACCATTAATCTAAACTATATCAACTATTAATCTACTATCACTGATGGTGACATGTTCCGTTACGAACCTGCAGTTGACCAAAGTGCCCAACATATGTCGCAGCCATTCTTCTTCGAGGTCGGCGCCGTTTTGGCAGCCTGATTCGAGCCTGGCGCGAGCTTCTAGCAGCTCGGTTGTTCGGGCCGGCGCGAGGGACTGGCCCGGGGATGAGACGATGTTGTGTTTCTTTGGCAAGTGTTTGGTGGGGAAAATGGTGAAAATATATGGAATATGAGGTTTCAACATGGTTGAATAATGGTTTAATAGGTGTCAATCAAATCGGAGTTACGGGAGTCTGGAGGTTCCAATGTTTGAGAGAAGCACAGGTGGCCTAGTTAATATTATTTGGTGAGTGGGTCCAGTGGGTGTTGGATGATTGGCCGTTTTGATTGAGGAACATATCCTTCATAGCAAACCACAGTGGAGGATGTCCAAGATTAGCTATGCACAGATTGGTTGTTAAACCTTATTCATCCTTATTCAATATAGGATTTCAGATTCTAGTCACTGCAGTTTTTCACAGTCTTGACTCAACAAAGCAGAACAGAACTCATCAGGCATCAGCGACGTTGAGCTGAAATCGATCCCATGGGCGGCGAATGCCGTGCCTATGTTAGTTCACCACAGGGCAATATTGGCTTGGGGATATCTAAAACCAACAATCATAGGGAAAAGAGATGGGTTATATACTGGGATATTCATGGGATTGAATCGGATATACAATCAGCATCAACCAGCAATATAAAATTTCTGGTTGGTGGTTTGGAACATGAATTTTATGACTTTCCATATGCTGGGAATGTCATAACCCCAACTGAGGAACTCCATCATTTTTCAGAGGGGTAGGTCAACCACCAATCAGACATGGCTGGAAGATCCTCATGAAGTTCGATGATTTTCCCAGCGAAGTAAACACTAAACCTCCATTCAAAAAGGGGCCTCGGGGTTTTTCTTCCATGATTTTCCCATGTTTTTTCGATTGAAACCACACCCCTTGAGGACCCTCAAGGGGTGGGCCGCGTGGGCTTTGTGAAGTTCTGCGACTTGGCCACGAAAAAATGGCTGGAGGATGATAGCATCCTGTAGCCATAGGGGAAATTCCACATTCACCGGTCAGTTTCAGGATGCTTTAAGTTGTGCTTTAAATTATTCAATCAATCTCTGGTTGGTGGTTTCAAACATGGATTTTAGTTTCCATAAAATATGGGATGTCATCCTTCCCATTGACTTTCATATTGTTCAGAGGGGTAGGTATACCACCAACCAGATCTCAATCAGTTTTGAAGAACGGATTTGCGGGTAAGCTAAGATATACAATATTATACAATATTGATTCGAAATTGGTAGGCGCCCAAACATGCATCGACCAATAGTATTAAGAATCTGGCTTGAACAGAGAAAGTTGGCTTTGGCAAAAACATAAATACGCGCAATAAAATAGACAAAAAAATAAAAACATATTCACCAAAAAAACAAACCAACAGGAGAAACACAGCAGAAAAACAAAAAAACACGTGGAAATAAACATAAAACTATACTAATGATAATAATAGTAGCAAAAACGACATTTTTTTTTTGTTTGACCTATTCAGTCGTCACTAGCAGCTGTGCTGTGAAATTTCGGCCCTTTTTTGGGCGGTATCAGCCTGCCGCGGAGCTAGCGGAGCTAAAAGCTAGACCCAAAAGATCAGCATTTTTTCACCCCCAACCAATACAATATGGCTTTAAAAAGTTATAGAGCTGCTAGTCTAACATGATTTTAATCATGTTAGTCAATGTTAGCAGAACTTGCGTGATATCAATCACATCAACATTAGTTTTCTACATACAATTCTTACAATCATATATAGTATATACTTTTAGAATTTAAATAGGATTTTCCATTGTAAACAATCCATTTTGGGGCACCCCCATGTATGGAAACCCCCATATAGTACTATGAATCTAACACTAACACGGTATTAACATTCCAACAGCATGCCAAGTCTCTTAGAAACGCTTCGTATAGGTCATCATTTGATGCCTTCTTTGGCCTATTTCAGAGTTTTTGTTTCTATTTTTTCACTGCAGGGAAATCTTTGAAATGATGCAAGTTTTGTCATGAAGAGTGGCTAAGTTGAGACATGCAGGCACTGATTGGGTTAACTTGGCCACTGAATTTGGCAGAAATCCAAAAAAACATCCACCTAGGAAGGCGCAGACAATTTTTAGCGTGTTTTTTGTTTATTATTATATATTTTAAAAACATATGTTTAAGGTTTGTTTAGTGTTGTTTAGTGTTGTGTAGGGGGAGTGAGGTCACCAGGAACACATAGAAATCCAGAGAAACATTGCATTAATGATTGGGTGTAGCTTATGAGTTTTCATTCGCAATAGTGAGATGTTCAGGGGCCGGGGTAGTCCATCAACAATGCAAGAGTTTGTAGGAGGGTCCAGATTGGGAAGAGTGGACAGCAGCAGAAAAGTGATGGAAATCCCTTGTTTTGGTGTTGAGATCTTCAGACTGGAACAGAGCAGGGGCACCAGAAAAAATTATAGACATATTCTATGGAAATTTGGTGGAAATTGAAAATCTATAGCGGAATCTAGTGGGTTAATGTGGGTAAAACAATAATTAACTTGCTTAGAGGGTTATAACCCACTATGGTCCCATTTAAATCCCATATAAATCCCATGAAACCACCATTTTCCCATTAGGTTTTATGGTTTGGTTGTAGATATTTCTCCGTGCCCGGTCTGAGGTGAAGCCGCTCGTCTGATGGGCTTCGAACGTGTCTCCATCCTCTGGAAGTGCGCCCTCTCACCGTGCTTGGAGCATCCCTATTAGGGAAAATAGTCTATAAACCATATATCATATCATATAGTGCTGATTACATTCACTATTTAACTGACATAAATTTATGATATCTTACATGTGCTTATTAACTGAGATAATCTGATGATATTAAACCATATAGTGCTTATGAACTGATTTAAACTGATGATTCGCTGATGATATTTGCATAGGTGGCATGGACTAGGGTTGTTACCCTCTGGTAATTTAACGTAGCTATGGAAAATGGACCATTTACAGATGATTTTCCCAATAAAACCTCCATTTATAATGGATTTTCCATAGCTATGTTAGTTTACCAGGCCGGGTACCCAGTAAGTGGGATACTTAGAACATCATCCCACGAATCGTAACTGCTTAGTCACCTTGTTGTTCCTCCATGATTTAGGTGATCGGTGATCCTCCAAATATTTACCCAACAAAAATCACATGGATATTGGGAGACATTGGGGTTTAACTACGGTTAACTCGCCAAAAATGGACCAACAAATGGACCAACACGTGCTTTTTGAATCAACAACACTTAGGATTTAGTCACCATGGGTTTGTTTAAGGTGCGTATATTAAAAAAAAAACAAAACAGTGGTTGAATGGTGGATGTTTTTTTTGCCGGGGTGCCCTTTGCAAATCCAGGTCATTCAAAATGACAATCAAAGATGGCAATGGAGAATCCGCCATTTATTGCTGATTTTTCCAACATCCATTTTTAGGGGATTTCCCACAGCTCAAACTGGCATACTTGGTGGCGCCCTACCCACGAATCCCAAGTAGGTTATACCCCTGATATCCTTGGTTACAAGTGGGAATCTGTAGGGTTAATCCATGTTAATCCACCTATAACTAGGGTGAACAAAAAAATCTGGTTGGTGGTTCGGGCCACATTTTTAATTTTTCCTAATATTCCCAACTGATTCATATTTTTCAGAGGGGTTGGTATACCACCAGCCAGTGTTCTGACCGATTCTGACCGCGGGATGCGCCACCCAGTTTCGGACTTCCCTTGACCGTCAGGGTGCTGGATTCCGACGGGTCCAAGTTTATCACCCTGGACATTTGGGACCCGCCGTCCTATCGCCCCTGGGCCGGTCAAAAGATGATGGAAACCCTAAGGAAACCATGGTCTTTCATATAGGTGTTCCGCATTTTTTTCTAGGTTTACCCTAGGGTAACCAAGAACATATATCATGGTGCTGTTTAATGATCTGTAATGGGGATATCATGGGGATTTGTTTGATAAATTATCAGCTAGGGTTTATAACTACAGAAATGGAATAAGTATAGAGTAGTTGAATCAAAGGGGGGAAACTGGGAAACTGAAGCAACAAACATCACCGGGCAACCCGACCTTGTAGCAGAGTCTTCACAGCACAGCTGAATAAGTGTAGAAGTCCCAGCTGCCATAGTTTCCGGTTCTCAGATTTCTGAATGGAATCTAGTCCGCAAGCCAGCAAGCCAGACCTTGAGAGATCGGCCATATGTCCCCTGAATGAGGAGCGCTGATGGAGTTTCGACACATTTGTTTCCGAGAGATCCTTGGCTCATCTTGGCGCGCAGTGAGCGGCAACCCAATGGCAATCCATCAAGGCGTGAGAAATGGATAATCGGATACCGGGAATCTAAATCATTATAAATCATTATGGAACATTATAAATTATTATAAATCACGGTGCATTGGATCCCATTAATATCCGTTAATCAATATGCCATGTTGATCCATTCATCAACCCATGTCCGTTGGAAGATCACCGGGCGATCACCGGGCGTCCAGGTATGGTGGACTTTTGGAGACGTTCAGGTATGCCCTGGTGTCTTGGCTTTCGTTTTGGGGGAATTCTCTGAGGCCCTATCTTTTCAGGTTTTTTTACATTCGGATTTTTCCAGAGAAGCAGCAAACTTTTGGGTTGGGAGCTTGGGTTGTTGATGGTCGATTTCTGCCATCAGATGTTTCCGCTTTCGCAAGTCGTCACCTGACCCGCGGGCCAGTGGCCTGCCCGGTTTCTGAAGATGAGGACTTAGATGGTTCGGGCACGTGCCGGAAATCTGTTTTGGAGTCTTGGTTGAAATCCCATGGGAAACGTCGTGGGAGCCTTCTGGTGCCCAAGGGCAGTTTCTGGATTCAGATTTTTGATCCTTCGGAGGACCTGGCTTTGCGATGAACTTGCTGATTGATGTCAGTGCTTATATGTTCTTGTAATGTTGAAGTTTATTTGAGATTTCTTTTTTTTGACCCCCTGCTCGATTTAGATAGATGTAATTAGGTGTCCTACGACTATTGGGCTAATAGTAAGCTGTTTACACATTGGGACTTTTTGGAAGATGATTTTCACAGGGTGTGTTTAGTGATGATTTTCACAGTCCCTACTGTGCATTTTTTTGTGCAGGAAACCATTCAGGCGCTGAATGTGAAAAACCCCTTGGATCACCACTCTGAGGCGAAGTTTCTGAGATCCTTTGAGTACATGGGTGCGGGGTCAGGGGGCAGGGGGCAGGGGGTCAAGGGGGGTCAGGGGGCAGATCTTCAGTCTTGGAGTGTCTTGGTGAATTGTTTGGACCACAAGTGGGCCAAGAGTACTGTTGACATCAATCACAACCACTTGCAGCTTGTCCAGCTTCCAAATTCTTGGAATTTGGGCCATGAAGTCGAACAAACCCCTGGCTAATTACTAGATGGAGCGTGAGCGTGCCACCTGTACCTGGAATTTATCACTTTTGATACTATTGCTTGCACCCCATGACAAAAATATACCTACGGCGAGGAATAGTTGCCTATACATTTACCCTCAAACATGACCCAACTGATATACCCTCTGGTGTCATCAAGCACGGCTTGGAAAACCCAGATTTTAGTTCAATTATTTCTCCACTATATACCACACACACATTAAAATCATTAAAACCTCTATTTCTAGGGTATGTGTTCTGGATTTCTCCGTACTTTCCAATGTTTGTTTCCCGAAGCTTCATGGAAATCCGGGGGATTTCCCGTTGTTTTTTTCCGCCAGGAGACGTGGATACTCTTTGGAACGCACTGGACAACGGCCGGGGTGGCTTTATCACCGTGGCCTGGCGTTTTACAGATCAGATTTCATCCGATCAACAAAAAGTGACGCGGATGGAAAAATCCATGGCCCCCTTTTCATAGGGAAAAAGTGATATAAGATGTACTTTTTAATACCATCACTATATGGTTATACCGTACCATGTTATACCATGTTAAACAAAATCACTATAATGTGATATAAGATGTACTTACATTAATGTACATGATATATATATATACACCATTTGGTTATGACTAACAGTTTGCCATGGAAAGATTCACCATGCTATTAACAGGTAAACCCAGTCATAACCAGGTTGGGTAAGTTGATGATGATCCAGTGGATGACTGAGGCCTTACTAAGTATATAGGTTATTAATATGCCTGGCTGGTGGTTTCAAACATGTTTTATTTTGCATAATATTTTTGGGATATTCCTTCCCATTTGACGAACTCATATTTTTCAAGATGGTTAAAACCACCAACTATAGATGTGTTTTTTGTTTAAAGTGGGATGTTTGTTGGGTTACTCCACTTACAACTAGGGTGAACAAAGCTACACAAACGATTCGTGGGTAGTTCGTCAGCAAGTATCAGACAAACTAAAATCTAAACCCATCTGTGACCATCTTCCAATCGTTTCGCTTCACTGGATTGTTCTGGAACGTCTTCGCCGGACACCAATTCGCCCAAATGGATTTTCCCATGCAGATCATGGCGCCACCAACTCGGTTCCAGGTGGAAGAGATGGGTTTCCTGTTGCATTGGACGGGTGAGCGCTTCAGCATTAGCGCCATGGACCGTTCCCTGGCGGCGGGCGGCGGGGCGAAGGGTGCCATTTTTTTGGACAGCTGGAAATGGTGGAGTCATGGTGGATGCTCATGGATTTTCATGGGTTTTTGTGGATTTTCCTATCTATCAGATGTGTTCAGGAGGGTGTGTAATTCTTCTGATTGGTGGAAATTGCAGACACCCAACAAAGAAGCCACAAAGCGTGGCAGTGAAATCATCAATTCGAGTGGCCTCACCATGTGACCATGTGGCGACCCCTTGATCTCCATATGCAGGTGAACCCCCAGAGAAAGAACATGGGATTTCCATGGATTTCCCAGTGCTAAGTTATCAGCCTAGGTCCTAAAAATGTTGGTATAGTTTTGAAGAGGTTTATGGTCATGCATCTGTGCTTGGCAATTGGACCTGCGTTTGCTGGGAGAATTTGACTGTTGGGGAAAAAGGTGAGCCAGACACAGCTAAGCCGTACATTTCCAGGTAGCACTAAAGTAGAATAATCATAAGCGACAGGATCACCAAACCCATTAATTAATGGCATGGTCCAATCTCCCTTCTGTTGCTGTAAATTCCAATTGTTGGGTTCACACCATCCCTCTTTGAAGACTATGTTTCCTCTTAGAAGCCCTCAGAGAATCTTAAATTATCCTCAGGTACTCTAACATATTGATAAGTATATGAACCACCACCACTAACCTGCAATTTGGGGATGGTGCAACAACCGACCCATAAAACAATGTGATTTTGGGGATGGTTTGCGGCATTGGGTTTGCCACATTAATACAACCATTAACAATCAGTAACCATTTACCACGAACTATCAGTTCATACAATGAATGAACGATCGTATAATTCACCATGGAAGATCCTATGTTTTATTAATTAGTAAATCATCTAAATCTCAATTTTTAAGTGTGATTACTAGTGAAAATACTCTCGGTAAATATGTGCTCCTCCCAGGTGACTTTGCGTTCCGGGGCGAACGTTTGAAGCGTGCACAGGCTCCCCCAAGTTGGGGGCGCGTGGTGGACATTTGTGGACATCTTGGGACCCAAGATCCAACAGCCATCAAAATGGAGATGGAGTGAGTTTTGTTTTTTTCATAAAGCCATGTTTTTTTCAAGTGTGAATTTCTCCTCAAACTACTCTTTAAGCGGTTTTTTCAGTTTCCATTTGGATTCCATTTGGTAAATGGCCAACCGTCCAACCCAAAACCATCCAACACATCTCCGGCAGGAAGAGCGACGCTTGGAGTACCTCGATGATCCAGGGGGAGAAAGCCGGGTTTGAACAGCAGTGAATTTAATTTAATTTAATAAACAAAAAAGGATTTAAACATTAAAAATGAGAGTTTAATCATCAAACTAAATTAATTATTGTTTTGAATCTTCTCACATGCAGTTGTGCGTTTGTTTGCAGTTCCGTTCGCATTTGCATACCTGTTTTTCCTTGACTTATATATTTCAGCATAAACAGATCAACAAATCGATGTTGAGACGGAAAACCACCAAGTTATAAATTTCATCTTGTGCTCTTCATTTCTGAACATGTCATCACGATCGTTTTCAAACAACTTTGCAGAATTCTGCTCGTATACATTTAATGTATACGAGCAGAATTCTGCAAAATAATGTGTGTAATTAATGAAATACAGAAAGCACGGGAATGCATTACCTTCATTTTTTTTGTTTGAAGATATGGAATCACCCCCATTCGATGGTTGTTTATGGTGCCGGGCATCTGACGAGGCCCCCGCTGTTGTCAGTTTCTGACATTACACTAAAAACAACATCAT
>Ga0126342_10010005_pt1 | contig 16974 bp, 19 predicted proteins | sample Cyp1metagenome_FD_92528 | JGI IMG/M metagenome (GOLD analysis project Ga0126342, IMG submission 92528) | Coral microbial communities from Lord Howe Island, Old Settlement Bay, Australia - Cyphastrea 1 metagenome | ecosystem: Host-associated > Invertebrates > Cnidaria > Coral ... | reverse complement strand
TGTTGTTGTTGTTGTTGTTGGTTGTTGTTTGTTGTTGTTTGTTGTTGTTTGTTGTTGTTTGTTGTTGTTTGTTGTTGTTTGTTGTTGTTTGTTGTTGTTTGTTGTTGTTGTTTGTTGTTTGTTGTTTGTTGTTTGTTGTTTGATGTTTGTTGTTTGTTGCTTGTTGCTTGTTGCTTGTTGCTGTTGCTGTTGCTATTGTTGTTGTTGTTGGTGGTGGTGGTGGTGTTGGTGTTGGTGTTTGTTGTGGTTGTTGATCTCGTTGTTGTTGATCTCGTTGTTGTTGATCTCGTTGTTGTTGATCTCGTTGTTGTTGCTCTCGTTGTTGTTGATCTCGTTGTTGTTGATCTCGTTGTTGTTGATCTCGTTGTTGTTGCTCTCGTTGTTGTTGGTCTCCTTGTTGTTGATCTCGTTGTTGTTGTTGATTTTGTTGTTGTTGATCTCGTTGTTGTTGCTCTCGTTGTTGTTGCTCTCGTTGTTGTTGCTCTCGTTGTTGTTGCTCTCGTTGTTGTTGATCTCGTTGTTGTTGATCTCGTTGCTGTTGATCTCATTGCTGTTGATCTCGTTGCTGTTGATCTCGTTGTTGTTCTCGTTGTTGATCTCGTTGTTGTTGATCTCGTTGTTGTTCTCGTTGTTGCTCTCGTTGTTGTTGCTCTCGTTGTTGTTGCTCTCGTTGTTGTTGCTCTCGTTGTTGTTGATCTCGTTGCTGTTTTTATTGCCGCTGTTGCACAAACAGAAACCTGTAATCCCTGACGCGCTCCCCCTTGTACCAGCCGGGGTCGGCGGATATATATGCCAATGCGGTCAATATATGCCAACATGATCCAACGTTGTCCAATGAGTCCAATGCCTGAGGCTTCAAACCATTGCAAGACATGTCATCGCTCAACTCGCACCCACCTTCCGCTACTTCTGCTTCTGCTGTTGCAACTGCGTCCACCTTGGCCCGGAGAGCATCTTTGACGATGGGTGAGCTGATGGATGATGCACTTCTCAGTGTAGGTGACTTTCGCAGAAATTTCACAGACTGGGAACACTTCAGTTAGCGCGTTTCGTGCTATATACATAGTTATCATCATTTCATGTTGCACTTTTAAAAAATAAACGCCATATTTGGATATATTTGGATATATTTGGCCTGGTTAGAGTCTTGACATCTGTCTATTTGTCAGAAAAACATTTTCGCAGCTTTCTGATATCCCCCTACACGCTCAGGGGAGTTGCTTGGAGATTCGAAATCGGAAGGCGCTGCATCAACTGCCCTAGAAACATCGAAGTCAAAGTCTACCGTGGCAGTGCCTTCATCGAACACAGATACTGCAGATGCCCAAGTCCCAGAGGCCCAAGAGTCGCTTTTGCTGTTTAGTTGATGTATGGTGATCTATAGAATCTATAGGTTTATGGAGTTGGGTTTCTGATTTTGGTGCCATGAGTAGTGTAAAGAAGAATTCAAATGGCGCTGACAAGTGAACTACACTGTTTTTTGATCTTCATATGTTTCCATGGGAATCCACTAAAGTGTTCTAGCAAAACGAACTGTTCGGCATTAAAAAAAATACGTTCCTTGTTACGGTGCAATATTTGCTCCAGAGTTGACATGGAGACTAGATGAAAATAAAAGGATAGTTGCAATTTCTGGGAAACAGAAGGCAAACGTCCGAAACACAAAATCAATCACATGCCAGGAAGCTGGGCGTATTTGGTCTAAGGATAGGTTCAAAATGGTTCAAAAAAACGGTTGTGTAAAATTTGTCGGAAGAGGTTCCAACTGCGTTTGTTCAAGTTTGAAACCATTTGGTGATCCTGCAGTGTTGATTTGCACTGGATTTTCTGGTGAATTCGTCAAACAATGAGTCGGAATCTTGACAACGGCCAAGTTGTGTCTGCAAGTTTCACTTCGGGTGTCATTCGCTCATGGCTTAAGGAAGTTCAACAACCAGTCACAAGTCTTGACACATTTGACACAAGTTCTTTCACAAATTTGGGCCATGTTTGGATGAAATTGAAATGTATTTAAAAATGTATTAAAATACACAATTGTTGGCCAAGAAGTCTTCAGTTGGGAGCAAAGGGCATCAAAGGGCCAAGTTTCGAGGATAAGAATTGCCAGATTTTTTGCAATGTTTGCAAGGTTTTTCAAAATTGCGCAAGGTTTTTGCCTAGGCAAAACAATTTGGCATGTTCTTCTTAGTTTTTTCCAACGTTGTCAAGTTTTTTCCCAAGGCTTTCATCATTTGCCACATTTTTGCAGAGATTTGCTTTTGTTTGGGATTATTTTATATCTGTGTGTCTCATTTCACGGATCTACAATCAGAGACCCAACAGTACTTACTTCTGTCTGCACCCTGCAAACCCGTTTAATATGTTTTTCCTTGGAGTCTGAAGCTGCTTTTGGGAGGCTAAGAATGCTAACCAAGAGAATTCTACAGTTCCGACGCTCACTGAGCTTTGGGAAGCAAGCAGTGGTCACCGTGCCAGCGCCACTGCAGCATTTGCGCATTTTGGAACTTTGCTGCAGCAGCAGGCCGAAACCCGAGCAACCAGCGGCAACTGTAAACAATAATGAACATACTGAGACACACTGCAAATCCAAAAAAAGACTGCTACTGTACTTGGATCATCTTGGATCTTTGATCTATTTAGTTTCTCCAGACACAGATTTCCCCACCGTATCTTGACGACCTGGGAGGTGAATTCTGCTGCAGAATATGCAGGGCGAGTGGGTAGATAAAAGCCTGGTGCTTCAATGCAGGATTGGCATCCCAGCCATACCAACACTACCCGGTTCGATCCTTTAGATGAATACCACATCAAGGTGAAACATATTGCATTGCCACCAAGCAAGACATCAAACAAGAATGAGACGAATGGCAACAGCCATGGACCAAATCGGTTTGACACAGAAGCGCGGAGCACAACTCCATCAACTCCACCACTGCGTGGCCTAGTTGATCCAAGAACTGTGGGTGGCAACACGTTACCATTGGCTGCACGGCGAGAACCCACTTTGCGACCTGCTGGACTGCACTTGAACATATTTGGAAACAAATCCCGCTGCTGGCGAACTAAGCCAAAGGGCGCAAGATGCACAAGCTGCACATGCAGCACAAGCAAGATCCACAGTGATCTCCTAACTTCTTGTGGTCCCTCGGACCTGAGACTTCGCAGGTAGAAAGGATCACCGCGCTTGATTTCTTCCCTTTTCTGTTTATATTTGGTATTATTTGGTGATTGTGTAGATGCAGAATGACTTGCGCTTAAGCAACCCCCTAGATACTGATATTTACAGATCCTACAGTAACTGAGAGTTAGCGAGGTCGATATGTGAATTATACTGTGCCCGTTTTCGTTCCATTTTCCACTGCTACGCAGCTTCTCATTTAAACAGTCATCCGGAATCCGGGATGCTGACGGGGTCTATGGGGTCCTCGGACTGCTGAAAGGGATTGAAAGGGCAGCTGATGCATTGCTTTGGCACAGATGTCATGCAGACTTTCCAGGAGATTCTTCACCATTCTTATTTTGGACCTTCGACAAGTAGACTTTGCACGAATTTGTATACTCTTGTTTGGTGTATTTGGTGTGCCGTTGGAATCGCTACTTTGCTCACAGACTCATGTGATGGGATTGTGGAGCGCAGCAAGTTTCCTCTAACATTCTAACTAACTATTAAAAAGTTGAGTTGGGTCCTGAACTTTGAACACTTCAAACAGCTGCGGTTTGGTTTCACGACCTCAAAAGTGGGTTCAATCAGTAGTCGATGTTGGTCGATGCAAAGGCTGCTGTTGGTTCCTTTCAGCCTTTTCAGCATGTATCGCACGCGGCCATGCAAAAGTTCGATCTGGATCTGTTGGATCCTTTCTTTTCTTTCCGCTCCTCGGACATGACCCCAGTGGTGAGACGACTTGCATGCATTGACTTGGCTGTGGAGAAATTTATGAATAGATATGATTAGATAATATTAGATATGAATAGGCCAATTGAAAAGAATTTCAACATAATTATAAAGAATTTACTGCATATTATTACTATATATCGGCACATATCGCCACTATATCCTTGTTGCATTGATCTTTGGGGGTGATGACATTCTTCGACATTCTGTGCCCTGATCATTGATTTGTTGTGGTCTGTCACTGTCTTCAGACGAATCAAGGCCTTGGTCATCACATCGTCGGACTGCTTTCAATCGTTTCAAGGCTACACACAAAGAAATCAAAGAAGAGTCATTCGGAGTAGGCTCTGTGGAGCTTCAACAGGCTTTCGACATGTTCGAAGCTTGCAGATCTTGCAGATGCACAGAATGCAGAGAATGCAGAGAACGCAGTGCCTTTCACGTGGAGAACTGATGGAAGAGACAAAGATGCTCAGGGAGACTTTGGGAAGTCTGACTCAGGACAGCTGAAGATTTGGGCCAGGAATGGCCAGGATTCAATGAATGTCAAAGAAGTTTCCATTGTTGAATTTAAATCTTGAGTTTCTCGATCTTGCACCGTGCAGATTTGCGTCAATAAATGTGTTTGTATTGTCTTTGTCTGATTTTAAATCTTGTCTGCATGTCTTGGCAGTCTTCAAAACCGGGATTGGAAGTCTTATGATTTGACGATGAAGGAGGTCCGCCTTTTGCGAGAGCTATTGGATCCTCCCAACACTGCACTGGCTGAAAAAGTGGAGACCGTCACTACCCCTGTGAGCCATCCAGAACAAGATGCTCCAGCGAGGAAAGAAACGACAGCTGTGAAGGGAGAGGTTGCTCGGACTAGACTCAGACTTGTCGCTTTTTGTTCGCAAGATTTCACTACAACATGGCAAACAGAAAGTACAGTGTAGCTCAAGTGCACACGCTCTATGCATATTATGCATCCCTATGCTCGATGAAGCTGATGAAAGAGAGACAGAACTGACCGCGTGGCCGAGTGGCACAGGAATCTAGACAGAGAGCTACAAAGAGCCCGCAGCGGATCGGGACGACAAACCTGAAAGTGGTGAGTGCTGGCGGCGATGCAGGTGACATTGCAGACTTCTTTGTTGAGGATACTTGGCACATCGTGGCACAGAAATGCAAAATAACAGCCACGGACTGATTGAGCCCCTCAACATGTGTGTAAGCGGACGTGTCTGGCAGTGCGTTTGGATGATCCCACATTCACAGCCAACGAAATTCGTAGAATAGATATGACATGATATGACAGCGCGCAGAAAGTTTGAACTTCACGTCTTTTGCATTCTTTTGCCACCCAAGGACCAGAAAGAGCCTTGACTTTCAGTTGACTTTCCTCGTGCATCCACCTTTTGTTGATGTTTGCACATGTTTGCACTGTTCGCACGCGTGACGACCAATTTTTAGCGGTGTATATACCTTGTCGAGTAAAGTAACGGCGTCCTGCCCAGAAGGTCACACTTGAGTAGCAGAGGAACTTGATGTTTTTGGCTGAGCGATCAAGGTGCCTATTGGTGGAATGTCAAATCGGCGTGGCCTCAATGTAGTGATCATTGATACATCTATGGGGCAGGTATTGTCAGCAAAGACATATGACTCTTGGGCTTATGCTTGGGTGCATAGGCTGACAGGGCATTCACCAGTTCAACTAACTGATCTAACTGTCTTTCCAGGTTTGCGGAATTGTTGGGGCGATTCTGATTTGGCGCTTCGTCAATGGCACAGCCAGCAGCGAACAGTCAGACACACAATATACCTGTGTGATTCCCATGCCAGCTTCTTTTTTTTTTGCAAGTCCAGACAACATATGGACAAACCCTCGAAACAAAGCTAGTGGCAGCTGCTGGTATTTGTGTTGCACGTCCAGGATATTTGGGGAAATCCAATGGAAGAAAATCGGCGACTGGCCAAAGATTTCAGGGCAATAGAGGAGGACACTGAAGGGGGTGGCATAAAGGGCACGAGCCTGTGGCAGGATGGATGGAACACACAAACAGGATATAATCCACGCAATTCTACACAATTCTACACATATTCACGGAATACTGCAATGATACAGTAACGACCTCTAATGATCTGCAAGTCCAACCATTGAGTTTTCTCAACACTGCGGTGAGTCTTGAAAGTAGCCCTGCTGCCAAAGACAATTGAAGGAAGGATTTGAGAGGTGACAAAGCCGATATTCGGGAATCGACAATTTATTTCTTGGCTGTCACAGGGTTAGCCCTCGTGGCAAGTCGTGCAAAGCTCATGAACCAGCAGTTTGTGAGCGGACATCCTGCGGGTTCGCAAGCGTATCCAGATCCCCTCTCAATGAGAATGTGAGCAGGACAGTATTGTTTTGGTGGCTTTGAAGGATTCTGGCATGGAGAATTTGGACGGGGAAGACACTTGGAGAGATTGGCATCACTGAAAAACCTTCTGCATGTCTTTAGATTCCAGACATTGTTGAGCAGCACCGACACGCTCCTAGCACGATTCGACTGCTGCACCACATCGCAAGATGAGATAATAGTAGAGCGACCAGTTTCATGCTGCAACTTTTGACAAGGGTTGACCCTTTCGCTCTGACTTGAAAAAAGAACATGAAGATCGGATGGAGATCGGATGGAATTGTCACTTTTTCTCTACGTCATGGTGATTCTGCCAGGCCTTACACGCACTGCAGTCAATTGGGTCAACCTTGGAAGGCCGTTTGGCCTTCAGACAAGGACTGCAAGAGTGTGACTCCATGGTGGGTAAGTACTTCCTTCAAATGTGACATGTTCGATTTGCCAGGCAACTTGCTGAAATGTTCCTGTAACTGGAGGGAGTTTATAATGTAGTGAGTAGTGAGTCTTGGAACGTGGGCACATAACTTGTGTGATTCAGCATTTAAGCCTTGCAGGATACGCCCTCATAGGCCAGACAGTTGATGGATGATGTGAGGGCATGTTTCAACATGTTTGAAGAGACCTTGCTGAAGTTGGAACATCATACGATCGGGACTGCACGTTTTTCAAGTGCAAGAGCCATATATTGAAGAATACGTGATTATGTTTCAACAGCTTGGATCAGCTTGGGCCATTGTGAAGCGTGTTCTATCAGAATCATGCCAAATGTCAACACTTCATGTACGCATAACCATTGCTCTCAACACACAACTATATACAGTGCGAGTTGGTATGTGGATACTCAAATGATCATGTGTCTTTCAGTACATGTTCTTCCCCTCCCGCACATGTGATATCTCTTGCATATCAGATAGATATGATATACTGTATGGTTTAGGACCGTATAATATATACAAACAAGTATACGTTATCATGGGCCATGGGCTATCCATTTTTTCGTGATTGAACATGATTTATCATGAGTCATCTATATATTCAGCCGGAACGACTTGTTCTTGCAGGTTTCCCAATTTGCTTCATCCCTGCTGCATGATGCATAGTATTGTGGTCCCGAAGACAATCAGTACCTTCCCTGTAAGGCCTCAACATGGAACCAACATGGAACCATGCCATTGTCATCCATTGTCTACCTGTGGTTTCTACCTGTGGTTTCTACCTGTGGTTTCTACCTGTGGTTTTCTGAAAGCTCAGAAAGTCCTGAGAGCATGCCAAGATATGCCAAGATATGCCAAGATATGCCAAGCTGCAGGTGTCAAAGATGGTGAGGCTTTGGCCGAGCGAAAGGGTCCTATGGTTATGGCTGAGGCGACTTCAGCTGGTTGAATACACAGAATCATACAGAATCCCAAATAACTCATATGATTAAATATGATCAAATGTGTTTGTTGTTTTTTGTGTTTTTTTTAAAGTGTGATTTTGTGATATTTTGACCAAGTATGTTGTGTATATGTGTAATGCCTCGATATGTCTCGATATTGACAGTATCAAATCGTTCTTTGCGCGCCACAGAGCTTTGGGTGGTTGCAGTTACTGTACATGGTGACATGCGGCAACAGGCCAAGCTGAAATTTGCAGTTCGACCACCCCAAGCTCCTGTGCGAGCTTAGTCGCTTAGCCAGCCTGATCCTCAATGTCCAGTCAAGTCTAGTCACCTCGTTGGCCGACTAAACTCTCCAGCAGAAAGGATTCCTGTCTTGACGTGGCTTTGCAATCTTTTATGCTCTTATTTGATCTTTTTTGATCTTATTTGCATGCTTTTGCATTGGAAACCTGTGAGATTTGTGGTGCATCATGATCCCTGCACCGGCTTTGCAAGTCAGCTTGCTGGATCTTGCTGGATCTTTCGTGAGGCTCTCGCTGCTCTCAAGGCCAGGACTCTCGTCGATTTCCAAACTCTGCAGGCTCCGTAAGAGGCTCTGTTGAACCTCGCACAATTTGCACACTTAAACGATCTTAAACGCCATTTGCTCCGCACAGATTCCAACGAGATTCCAATGATAGGGTGAGCGCATGTGAGCTAGGGCTAGGACCGTTGTGTAGAGTAGTTTGTGTCAGTACATCGCATTCGCAGCTCAAGATTGCGCAAAGTTAGCCTGCACTGACGCATTCAGATGTAGTGTCACCATGGTTTCAGGAGGAGATTGACAAGATATTGTGGTCTGATGTGGTTTGCATATTTGCAAGTCCGAACGCCCTGATTCTGAAGTAATTCTTTGTGAACATAGATTCTAGATGATTCTGGTGTGTTTTCCGCCACGTGTCACTCCTTCCTGGGACTTTTGGGCATGGTGGTGCGACGAACCGCCAAGTGCTGGAGACAAGCGTCACAGGTGCCAGAACATGCTGACTTGATCTGCCTTATTTCAAGTCTATACATAACATATATAGAATCCAATAGAATCCAATAGAATCGAATAGAATCTAATAGAATCTAATAGAATCTAATAGAATCTAATAGAATCTAATAGAATCTAATAGAATCTAATAGATACTGTATATAGTTCATAAGTAGTTTACAAGACTATGAGATGTTATGAGTGTCACTCCTGTTTGCCAACTTCATCCGATGACGACTAGATGTTTTTTGGACACTTTTTACACAACTCGTACCATTGTTTAGGATTGTTTGAAACTGCGATTTCTAGCACCAAGCTGAGCCTCCCAAACAATTGGCGATGGCCATTGACTCCGTTGCTTTTCATTGGGAAAGTTTTGTGCATTTTGGGGCGAAAATGTCAGACCACACCAGGACCATCACAATCTTCGCAAACTTCACAAACTCTCCAAAGCGGAATCAGAACTTCACTGCTTCAGGATCGCTTCAGCATCGCTGCAGTATTTTTAGCCTGGGCGGCAGCAAGGAAGAAATTTTGTAGGGGAGTTTGATGTTGATGTGTTCTGATTCTATGTCTTTCTGTGCTGTCCACGTTTGAATCAGACGAAGTACTGGGGTCAGTGTAGCTCATGAAACTTCTCGCAGGGGTAAGGTTTTCGATCAGAGAGTCGGTCATGTTCAACTCCTACCCTAAGCAAATTCACACGTTCCACATCATTCCATCTATTCCCACTTGGTTTCAAGATTGACGAATTTCGCACTGTCCGCGGCATGCTACAGCTCACAATATCTCTGGAAGTCCCAGGAGCAAGCCGACCAAAAGGAACCACAAGCAACACAATGCTTCCAAAGAACATGCTTTTGTCATGAAGCACGAAGCATCATCACGCAGAATCAAGCATCCTATTTTCTTGGAGCAGCCGCGACGGGGCTAAGCCACGCCATTCAGAACAAGCCCTACACAATCCCCTTTGCTCAAATGAAGATGAATCAAATGGACCGGATTGAGATAGTAGTCGGCATTGGCTGCATTCAAGGTTGGCAACATGCCTTCCGTAATTACTTGGCTCAGAAGGTAACAATTTCTGTTTGAAGACGACATCAGGATCATGAATATCAAACTTGCGTAAACTTCCACTGCTTCTTTGTGAGACATTGTCGTTGTCCAATGGCTGGTAGTGGCATATTGGAAGATCCCACAGGTCGATCTAAAGAGGACCTGTTGCGCAAAAAAAATTCAAGGCAATCAGATCAAAAAAATTCAACAAGAGATGTGTCAACTTGTGTCAAGATGAAGTTGTGAGGAGGGAAGATGTTCAATTTCCTGTACTTGAGTTTGAGTTTTTTGAGGTTTAAATCTATGAAGTCTATGCTACTCGTATTAAAGAGCTTTGGACATTTTGATATCTCGCCAAGGATGATCTAGTGACAGTGCTCTCAACGAGTCTCCTACAATACTGCAACTGCCCTCCAGAATCGTATTGTCACGGTTTCAGTATCTACATTGCACTCGATTGTATAGTGATCGGCGCTTGGTTGCATTGCATTCAATTCCATTCTATATGTTCTATATATTTCTATATTGTATTGTCATACTTGCTCATTGCTCCCAGGAGAATGGGGGCTCTCCAGAGCAATGGTCATGGCTTCCATGAGAAGAAATCAACTGTTTTATGGCGCATTACATTTCAGAAATAGACAGACTTAAGAAGCCTTCTCCTCCCTACCTACTGTAGTTCACCCAGCAGCACCGCTCAGCCACAATTCTCATTGCAGAGGACATTGAACAGGCGCTGCAGACTTTGAAGAATAGCGCAGAGAGGGATTCCTGTTTCTGGGTTTGTAAAATCCAAAGGTATCCCAAGTCCTTCCTAAAAGAGAGAAATTTTGAATTTTTGAATCATCTTCCATCTACGTATATTAAAGATTATTAAAGGAGGAATGCGTATGTTTTCGTGTTTCTCAGGTGCATCGAGGTTCGGATCCATCATGGTGACGGAGAAACTGCACTGCAATCTTCACACTGTAGACTTAAGTGGTACTCGTAAGTGTTTTTCTGTTGGCATTACGGCATGACAGTATGAGTGGATATGTTTGAACTGGAAAGCACATCAAGTTGTTACGAGAATCTACAACCTGTTTTTACATTGGCGTCTGAAGGTCCTTGCACGGAGAGAACATGTGAGTGGGACTTGAGGTTTGTCTGCCTGCGAGTTGATCGAAGCTGTAACCTTCCGTTCGACGACATGTCAGCAGCGGCTTTTGGAGATTTCCGGCATCGAGATTCTTCTTGAGAGCATGAAGATCCTTGATTTACATCATGATTATATAACATTATATCACTATAATGATACATGTCCATGATTTCTATCTATCATTATCTATCATTATCTATCTATCTATCTATCTATTTATCTATCTATTTATCTATCTATTTATCTATCTATCTATCTATCTATCTATATCTATTTATCTATCTATCTATCTCTCTATCTATCTATTTATCTATCTATCTATCTCTCTATCTATCTATTTATCTATCTATCTATCTATCTATCTATCTATCTCTCTCTCTATCTCTCTATCTATCTATCTATCTATCTATCTATCTATATATATCTATTTATCTATCTATTTATCTATTTATCTATCTATCTATCTCTCTATCTATCTATTTATCTATCTATCTATCTATCTCTCTCTCTCTCTATCTATCTATCTATCTATCTATCTATCTCAGAAACTGTCTGAAATCTGAGACCCAGGCTTTGCTTATTGAAGTCTTTGAGAACGCTGATGCCAAAAATGCTTCAAACTTGTGCAAGTCATTGCTTTGACGAGCTCAGAAGAGCTTCACACTGCTTCAACTCAAAGTTTCAAAAAGGCTCCAAATGCTCCGGATTCACCGCTGTCTCTTCACTAAGGAAACATCTTCAAGATAGAGAACCTTGGCAACGTTAGGGTGAATCCTCTTGAATCCACAAGATAACCAGATAACATCAGATAACAAACAGATAACCTTGCCATGTTTTGCTGTTATTTGTTTTTCATTGTGTTTCCCTCTCTGTGATTGCGTCGCACAGAGCAGGAACAAAAGCTCAAACACCAATGCAATGGTTTATGATGGTTTATGCCGTTGGAACAAACAAGTCGTGCAAGAATTGAGTCCAGCTTGGTGTCGCACATACTCCGCACAGAACAGATCATGTTGTCTCTTGGCATCTATTTTTGGCACCTCACTCCTCTTGCCAATACATGATGTTGTACCCAACTGAAAGTCAACTGTAAATACATCCAAACACAGCAATTCCTTTCCGCAATGTCGACAAACATGCTCAGGTCATAGAAAATCCAAGTCGCCAGTAGTCGCCAGCGATGAATTAATTCACTGATTTTGGAGAATGAATCGCTGCAGGGGTTCTCAAGGAACTTCACTGAATTAGCTCAGATATCCATAGAATTCCATAGATATCCGATATCCACCCAGCTGGCGCAGAGAGTCTTGACGAATTCTCGGGGACACCCTGACAAATTGTCTGGTCTTGTCATGATATTTTGATCTTGCAACCCTAGATTCCTAGATTGAGATCTACGTGTTACCTGCTGGCGAGCGAGGTAGGTTTGATACCTTTACATACCATTCATAGGGAGGTGTTCAAAGTTCAAGTGTTTGCATCGTCTTCGGTTCGGTTGGACTGCTCGTGTCATCTCTTTCGAGGAGCTGCAGATCATGTTTTGCCGCATTCTTCAGCACTTGGCAGCCTCCGCACCGAAGGAGTTGTCGAAAGCTGGTGCGTGCAGCGTGTTGAAGGCCCATCATGGCCTATCAATAGTTTATGAATACTTTATCAACTCAGATCTCGGATACGTGTATATTGGAACACGCACCGCAAAAATGTGAAAAACGGCAAACATGTTTACCTGACATGAACGTCTGGTCTAGAACAATATTGTGAATGCTAGAGCTGCTAGAGGGTAGACCGGGTAGATGGTATATTCTTCCGACCTCGGCAGGTCAGTTCCCACGAAAACTCATGTGCCATCTTGGACAAAGGATCCCGACGCAGATTTCGTCTTTCTTTTGCCAGCATTCTTGAACGTATTTGAGTCATTTGAGCATGTTTCTTGTTCTCTTCTTGTTTTGATGTGTTTTCAGGACAAAGCCTCAGCTTCAGTGTTTTGTTGGTGAATCATGAAGATCTCCTGCTCCAACACTTGCTGGCTTAGACATTCTCAATTTCCCAGTTCGCTGCCTGGGCCAAACTTCTAAATCTGCAGATTCAAGCTATGCTTGCAGCTGTCATAGATTGTGCTCTCATTAGGCACCACAGTCGAATGCCCACGTGACCACGCAACCAGTAGCTTGTATGTATACATTACATATGTACATATACGATATATTTCAATATTATACAATCATATACACCATTCCACACGTAAATGCCGCATATGTTTTGGCCCGTTTTGAAGGCGGTTCTTGAAGCTCATCCGTCAGAAGCTTCGGTTCATCAAGCAAGTTGGCAAGCCTTAGAGCTCATTGCCTTGAGGGATGAAGAAACTTTGCTTAAGACGCGAAAGGCAGTGTTTTGACCATTTTTTTCTGGCACGGCTCAATTTCATCTGTCAAAGTCGTAATTACAGGACTGAATTTGGATGGGTGTTTTTGTCTCTCGAACCTGACTTGAAGCCCGTTGTGCAATCATTGTTGTTTATTCCGGAAGCCAACCTTTCTCTAAAACAAAAACAAAAAGACGCAAAAGTCTGAGCATGGAGTAAAAAATTGTCTCTTCCCTGCCGATTCTTTCGACACGTCCAAACTTTTGAGATGTGGGCATGTTTACAAGTTTAAAAGGATCTATAAGGCATAATAGGCATGCCGAAGACGACGGGAAGAGTGCTTGCATCATCTTGCATCATCTTGCATCATCTTGCATACATAATATGCATATGTCCATCCGAATGTTTACCACTCTGGATGTTGTTTCTCTTTTGGAGCGGCCAAGCTGCCCAATTTTTTTGGGGGTCTACTTGGGTCACTCTTTTTGTTGCCTTGGAGTCTGAAATGCTTCACGGCAACTAAGGAGGCACGGCGTGTTGCCGTCCAAGACGGATGTCCAGAATTGGTAGCAGTTCGGATTGAACACGCATGGATATATATCGATAGAACATGTGGTGAATGGGTTTGTGCAAGGTAAGTATTATGGTTTGAAGAATTGATAGCGAAAAGATTGCCTCAGAGTCATCAATTGGGGCCTGTGGTGCCTCAAGTCTTGTGTGTTTCTTCTGGAGAGCCTGCACTATCCTGCAGTTGATGAGGTCGCATCACTGAAAAAGTTTCGCGGTCCAGGGGACGCAGCAGTGCAAGAAGCCTGTTTGGCTGCATTGCAAGCCTTGCTGGAATCTGCAACATCTGAGCTTTGCCAATCTGCAACTCATCTCAGAGACAAACACTATAAGCTATCACAAAACGCCGAAAGACTAACAAGAAATCTGATGCCTGCCGAAATGTTGTCTGCCCGTATCATTGCATGGCACAGCAGCACATTTGATGTGTTCCTCACGTTTGTGGAATTGTCCTTGAGATACAGTCACAATATATGAAACATATATTTTTAGACTTGTAGATCAAGAATCAAGTATATAGTTCTGCCCCCAATTTTCGCTCGCCGACATGATCAGCGAAGCAAAATACAGCGATTGGATCGTGAGACTTCATGGGAACTTCAAGTGCAGGTTGAGCGAGTAGGACCCCTCTGAGCAGCTTGACTCAACTTGACTCAACTTGAGCAAAAAAAACCAAGGTAGCAAAAACAGGCGGTATCGCTGCAATTATCGGTGCTTTGGCGGATCACAGGGACCATGCGCAGATGCAGTACTGGGGACAGATTGTGCTTGCGCATTTGTGTTTCTTGGACAAGGAAGAGGGTCCAACTGTCCAACTTCATGGATTTGGATCATCTTGATCTTCTAAAGATTCTAGAGTTGGAGCAGAGATGGGGAGGGAGAGCACGATTGGAAAAAGCCAGTGCAAACCAACATATCCCTTTCAAGCAAGCTTTAGCTCAATTTCCACCGAAAACTTTGGGTTTTCGCTGTTCACTGCAAAGGGTTGAATTTTGTTTGACGCCTCGCTTGACGCGTTCTACTTCTTTCCTTTGGAAATATTTTATGTATGTTTCTCTCTTTACGTCGCTATTCAAAGTCATCACAATTGCCTTCCAGATTCTTCCTGAGAGGATGAAGGATTGGTGTCATTGTCTTATTCCCCATGTACACCTTTTACATCTTTTTACCTTTTCATGAAGTCAGGTTGTGACAATCCAGAGCTGCGAACGGAAGCGCAGCGAAAATGTCATTGGCAAAAGATTGAGATGCTTGGAACATTTGGAACAGCAGACCCAAACAGACCCCATGTAAATGCAATTTGCTGCAACCTGGACCCATTTGGACCGACACCAGGATTCAATGACACGTTTATCTATTTTTTCATGGCACAGTTTCAAAGTGACAGTGGGATTGTATTCGGTTCTTTGGTCCCGGTCTCCACCACTTTCCCTGCTTATGATTTATGATTCCGAGCTTTGACCTAGTGTTTGCGTTGTCCCATTCAGATGCATTCAGTTGTTTGATCAGTGTATGCATTTTTGGGATTCTTTGGGTCAGACGCTGAATCATGTCATGGTTTGTTTGCGTGATTGTCCTGCGCAAGGCATGTTTCACCGCTTGTCTGAAGGCAGATTGGGCTGGAAACATGTAGGAGGTGCTTCCACTGAGGATTGATTTCGATCTCTAGAAAACCGAAAAACCTACTCACCCGAATGTGCCTTGTTTCGCGTTACATCATGTTGCATCACTATCATATGACATGATGCCATGAAGTAATCATCTGTGGAATCAAAATTGGCACGTGTTATCAATCACTGTTTGGCTCGTTTGACTCAGGCATTCTTCGCGATGTATTTTCTGGCTTGCGTGCAGAGAGCTCTGGCTGTGCAAATCGCACCAGGTTGTGGATAGTGTCTTCACATACCTGGCAGAGCCGCTTCAAGAGCACCTTCGACTTGGAGAGGCAAAGAATCCCAACGCTTTCCACTATCTTTCCACAATCTTTCCTCCTGGCCAAAACGGCCTGTTGTCTCACTCAAGGAGCGACAATCAGGATTGAAAGTGGAAAAGACATGCTTTGTCTTGAGCCTACTTACGGGAGCTGCATCGCATTCGACTTTGGGCACCGAGTTCAAACCAAAGCACAAGAACATTGACAGCATCGCAGCGTCGCACACACTCTCTCTCTCTCTCTCTCTCGTGCTTGGAGCTTCGAAACTCGATGTAATGCACACTTGGCTTTCCCGCACACAGGTGTGAGCACGTGTGAGCCATATTTGTTTTCTTTTTTGCAAGGTTTCAGCCTTCAGCGGAAAGACCCAGTGAGAAACCGAGAAAAGCAAGAGATAGTAGAGGGTTGCACTCATGCTATGAGAGAAATCCGACGCATAAACAGAAACATGGCAACATCATCAAGCTAAACGACAAAAAAAAACTTCAGCTTGCTGCGCTCAATACCCATAGTCCAGCAATATCTCTATGCGACTCTGCAGAGCTTTGATCACATAACAAAATCTCTTCAACTGCAGAAAGTGCAGAAGGCATCAGAAGGCATGACTTAAAAACTGGGCATTGACTGCAGGTTTCCTGTTCCCTTGTCGCCATGACATCACTAGATGAGGAGGGCGACAATGCCATTGGACAGAAGGTGCATCCACTTAAAGCAACCCAAGAGGCTGAGTTTGAAATGTGAAATCGTTCGCTTTGTCGGTCTTTGCAGGCATAATGAATCATAATATGTATATATATAATGTGTTTAATATATTCTATTATATTATATACATATCTAGGTAGATGAATAGATAGATCGATAGACAGATAGGCAGACAGACAGACAGACTGGTAGATAAATAGATATTAAAGATTATATTATAATATATTATACATATATATATATATAGTCTACTCCGCCCACATAGAATATGCGTTTTTCCAATTCTGCAGTTGAACTCGAACGCAACTCCACATAGAATATGCCTCCATTTCGTGCTCATTTGTTTTTCTCCCCATCTGAATTATCGACATATCACCCATACTGCAGCATAAATGGACATAAATGGACATTTTTTAATTTTTCACCACACTAATTTTCGTTTGAATTATCAAAATATCACCCATATTGCAGCATAAATGGACATAAATGGACATTTTTCAAATTGTCATCCCACTAAAATCCTTTGAATTATCAACATATCACCCATACT
>Ga0126342_10010004_pt1 | contig 16974 bp, 16 predicted proteins | sample Cyp1metagenome_FD_92528 | JGI IMG/M metagenome (GOLD analysis project Ga0126342, IMG submission 92528) | Coral microbial communities from Lord Howe Island, Old Settlement Bay, Australia - Cyphastrea 1 metagenome | ecosystem: Host-associated > Invertebrates > Cnidaria > Coral ... | reverse complement strand
CCCAAAGCAAACCTGAGGATTGCAGGTGAAATTGACTGAGCATAGGCATAGCTGTGGAAAAAGAAAGCTGCGGGAGCGCGAGACAGTACCTGTTTCATATGACACTTTGAGATGTATATATATTTGTTTATACATATATATATGAATAAACATATTTAGATATATATATATATATATAAATAAATAAAGGGAGGTATTTTGTTCTTTATTTAGTTAGTAAATAATGTAAATATTGGAGTGTTCAATATATATATATATATTTCTTAGATACTATCAGTAATTATTCATATTGCATATATATATACACACATACTGTGTATTTATACATATTGTATTTGTATATATTTATTTGTTTTGTGTTTAGTTTTTATGTATTTATTTTATTTATTTATTTTATCTATTTTTTACTTTTATTTATTTATTGTATATATATATGTATACATTATATATATTGTTTGTGTGTATACAGATTTATATTTATTTACTGTAAATAAATAAGTAAATAAATATATATATATATATCTTTCTTTTTACCGTATATATATTGTGTATATTTAAATATAGTACATATGTTCTTTTGGTGCATCTATATATATATATTATTTATTTATTCGTGTTATAATAACAATAAGTAAGGACTGATTCTCTAAGCAAGGCACCTGGGCTTAAGAAACCCATAAACCCATCAATAAGTCCCTTTAGGGGACGGTTTGTAACACGCCCCCCGAAAGGCAAAATGTGGTAAATTAATGGAGCATGGTTGATTCTTGGACTTACAAGTTGCCACATAAACAGTTGATAGTAGCTGACAGTGTGTGAGGATGGTTGATGGTGTTGACGGTGGTTGATGGTGGTTGGTGGCGGTTGACGGTGGTTGATGTGATGGTTTTTGGTGGCTGGTAGTGATTGATGGTGGTTAATTGCCATAGTTTTTGTACCCCTAAACAGATCTTCCGCAGTCCAAGCCGAGTTCATCAAGTCCGTCTATGAACCTGAACATATTCACCCTAGTCACACAGTGTTTTTTTCTCATCATGTAATTTAGATCATAGCTTTCCGATGTTGGCGCGATGCTCTCATAATCTCTCTCATCTATTCTAATTGTTTTCTTGTTTGGAGGTTGACCATGGAGGTTTTGCTGGGACCAGCTTTGGCCACTGCCATCCACTCATTTGCCTTGGGATATGTCCCCACTTCTTTGATAAAGGGAACATTTCTCCACGTGAAGGGTGACACCCCTGGGGTACTTTGGGGTGAACTTTCTCACCCGAATCGTTCATGCTGAGGCAACATGCCACTACCGTGCTGCATGGGGCAATATCTGGAGCCGTGACCCCAGATCCTCGACAGAACGGCAGGGCGGCAGGGTTTGGGGAGCCTACTTTCCCTTGGGCACCAACCAATGTTGCAAGGAACCATTGTAATGTAGATTCGACGGGGGTTACAAACCCTTTAACACCATCATATGCGCATCCATTTACCACCTGTTTTGATCTGTTTTGATGTTTGATGTGCACCGGGGTGCAGAAAGCCAAGTTAAGCGACTCATTTTTGGCCTTGCAGCCTGGGATCCCACCGGTAGCACCTGAAGATCCTACCCAATTTGAGACTTTGAGATCTTTGAGACTCTCCGCTATAGGGCAGTGTGCAGCAGAACCCCGCGACTTGTTGCTGAACCTGCCATGTCGGCTGTAGACCATTTAACCCTGTTGAATCATGGGAATAAATTTCATCATGACCCACCGGCCAAACCAATCGGATTGATTTCTAAGTCGACCTCAGGACACCATCTCCTACAACGCGAGCATCAGTTCATGTCGTCTCTTGGGCCAATGGCGCACTGGCATCCTCCTGCTGGAAATGCTGTGGCTGGACAAATATGTTGGATATGTTGGATGGATGAAACATGATGTGCTCGGATGTGCTCAGTGCCTCTTAGCCCCTGAATTTCGATGAATTTCGAGGCGACCAGCCACGATTGGACATTCAGTAGCGTATCAAGTGCTTAGTGGGAAGCCCAGAAACCTAGGCACAGTCACAGTGGGCAACCCAGCGTGATAACCTACAACTCCACTGTCAGCGCTTGTGAGAAGTCTCTAGAATGGAGGCAAGGTGGGTGTTCAAAGGGAAAGGGTTGGAAGCACCGGGTTTGGAGGGGAATATGACTCAATATGACCAATCAAGGAAATTGAGCCAGCCCGTCTCAGGGGGAAGATGATCGTATTTTGCAAACACCTTGCCCCCATTGATGGTTGGGCTTGGGAACCCTTTCAGTCGCTTTTTAAACACACAAAACGACGAGTGGCCTCTGGTTATTGAACCTTGCATGGGGAGATCCTCAGGTCCAGATAGGTCCACTGTTGAAATGATTTATCAAATGCGGGTGATTGTACTGCCATGTTTGCTTGCCAGAAGGCACCTGCACTGCACCTGGAAGAAGTCTAGTAGATGCGTCAAACGTTCCTGGGGGTATAAGCATTGGTTGATTGATGAATCATGCAGCCTGAGCTTGGCCCAGGCAAGCTTTGTGCTTGTTGAGCTCAGTTGACCTTTCATGGCTGCAACGTAGCTGGGTGTTAATCAACCATCAAATAGTTGGCAGCCGATTTTTGATGATTAAACTATGTTAGATGTTTTGTTTTTTCCTGCTGTATACGTACTGTAGTATAGATGACTTCATGTAGATTAGATCCCAAACCTAGTTGGTATGTTAATGTATGTTATATGTACCGGGAACATTCTGGGAACACGGTACATTGGAACCTAGGAAATGTCATCACAAATAGCTCCGCAATCAGTGCCTGTGAAAAAGTTGCAGCATGGCAGAGTGCATTGAAAGTCTTGTTCGATAGCATTTGCTGGGGTAGCCAACGTCCCAACCACGCCACCTACAATGCAGCACTTTGCGCATGTATGTTTGCATTTGCTTGGCAATAAGTTTTTCTTTTATTTCTATTCTCTCAAGATGGCATACTGGGTCTGGCCCAAAAGAGGGCACCTCTAAACCGTTCGAAATCCATGTATATATATATACATGTACATATTACAAAATAGATATATTGTTCAAAATATGTTCAATAAGTTTGGGGGAAAAATGCCCCATCTTCAAAGACCACCATTTTTCCCAAGCGAGGTGAGCGCTCCACCCGCTGGCAGCAGACCCTGTTGTTGGCCACTCCCTCTGTCATCGCCTGCCTCGCAACGGCCAGGGCCTGCGAAGCTGCGAAGCAGTGGCCACAGGTGCTACAAGTGCTACGGACCATGCAGATCCAACGAGTCACTCAGCGGCCAAAGGTTGGGGAAAGCTTGGTGTGTTGGCTGGTTGGTTGGCTTGGCTTGGGCGGTTGGTTGGTGAGTCCACTTTCACTTATGAATATAGTTTTTGGCAATGGAGCCATCCCTCTGGAAAGATTTTGAAGGCCTTTTTGATCTTTTTGCGATAAGGCATGACTGCAAAAGGGGTTTGCAACTGGGCCAGTTGATTTCAACGAACAACATGTTTTTTCAAAAATGCCGCTTCACAGGATATTTGTTCGACATCAATCATATTCTTTGAACCCACAATCCACAACCACAATACAGTGGTTATATATCCAGGATACATCCATTAAATAAATTTTCCCCTGCCGCGCCCCAGGTTCCTCCTGACGTCTCCACCTGCAGCAGTGCTGTGTCGGCCTGCCAGGCCGCGAGCGCTTCCCCCACGGCGCGGCTGCTGGAAGTGGTGGCTGCCATGGCGCCCGCTGTCACGCGCGAGACTAGCGAAAAAGGCCGTGCTGAAGTTAATGGAAATGTCTGGCAATGTGAACCTGTTCCAACTGGGTTCTTGTGCATTGTGAAGTGATGTTTGGTTTTATTTCTATGCAGTTGGCTCGAGGCTCTCGGCAAAAGAGAAGTCAAAAAAGAATCCGCACAATTTGCCTGTGGACCCAGCCCATGAAGCCCGTGAATGATCAAAATCACCCAAACCATCCCAAACCGCGAAACCACGGTACCATTGCGGGTTTTGGCTATGCCACTGGCCCGCAACGCCATGGCAACGCAGCTCATCACATCCCATGCGAAACGACAGGATTGGCCTGGCGCATTGGAGGCACGTGGATGGGTTGTATGAAACGATAAGGGGAATACCGGGAACACCCATAAAAGGATTATATAAGATTATATTAATATTATATAAGAAGATTATGATTTATCAGATAGAATCAGAATGTGTATGATAATGATTGATGATGTGCCATTAAAGTGGCACCCATTTAAATCAACCAAGATATCCTTGCGATTAACATGTCTCAAAAATATTCAAAAATATTGAATCATGTCGGATGATATCAGTATGGGCCATACAGTATGGGGGTCACGGGCAAACCTCATCAAGCCTTCCTTTCTGCGGATTCTGGAACGTGGTGTAAGTGTACTCTGTGTTTTGAGCATTGGTATATAAATAAGTTATTGGAGGGCCCAATGTTTTTCCCCAGCGGAGGTTCGCCTCCCAACTGCTTTTCATACAGAATCAATTCCTGCTTCTATCAATAAATGAGACTGCCTGGACGACAACTACAACGTAGCCCATTCGTTGCCGTTGTCACAGGTATATATATATATATACACGTCTCCTTTTTTTTACCTTTTACACTAAATACTTGGATTTGTTAGCTGCATTTGGTATGCGTTTGCTACAAGATACTCACACCCAGACTGCCACAGTCTCTGGCAGATCCTGGTGGGTCTTCAACACGCGCGTTCAGCTAACGTGATCAGCTTTGGTGCAGCTACTAGGTTGCAAGGCTTCCGGTGTCAGATTGATGAGGGTGATGGTTGAGTCATTGGGCTCCGACTTTTGCTTTCCAAGTGGTAAATTGGTAAGCTCAATCATCAACCTCGACTTGGGGGTTTTATAACACACCCCAACCCACCAACTTTCCTGGTAGAGCTTCTCCTTGGGCGCACCCAACAGATTTGATAAAGTTAAGGAAATCTGCAAACCTGGAAATTGCATCCGCAACATCCTGACAAATCCTGACAATGGTGGTTCTTTGCATTTCTTCGCACTGTATTTCCGATTGATTCCTGGGGCCATTTGGGGCCACCAGGCCCGGCCGAGCATCAGGCCATCCATGCCTGCGACCGAGCTCGTTGGACTTCAGCAGTGCTGCTGCAAGACGTGCTGCGTTCGAGATCTCTGGAGAGTAATGTGACTGGGTCAAATCACCCAAGCCGAAAGCCTGATGGTTGCTGGGAGAGGGGAAAAAAACATGCAATATTCACTAGCAGACATGGGAATAATATAGGGACATAGCGGGACATTGCCAGGTCAAAACGAAGCAAACATGTAACAAAACAACTATTGGTCGGTGTTTGCAATGTGTTCATGTTCCGTCCCGACTATGGGATGGTGGGATGACCAAACCACGGATGCCAATATGACCTGGCAACATCAAAGAAAGGTCACGGTTGGAAGGTGATGGGGCGCAGGTGCGTCGCTGAGTTGTGAAAAAAAAGGAAATCCAAGAACTCTCCTCATAAATTATACCAGCATCCTCCTGTTTCTATTGGTTGCTTGTTGTATCCCAACGAATCACAGTCACTCTAAAACGAGATGAAAGGGTTCTGTGGATATTATTTGCCATTCAAATTGACGAGAAATGGACCAGAAATTGTGGATCTCTTTGAGATTTGCCCCACCCCCTGGTGTTCCCAGTTGGACATAGAACTTAAAATGCAGTGAACCCTCCCAGGTCGTCACATCAAGTGCTGCCATAAGTTCCTGCCAAAAGCTGGCAGCCTGGGAAAGTGCCCTGGAACTCTTCAGAACCTTGGAGAAGCTGGAGATGACTTAGAATTAGCCTCTGGCAAACTAGCATGGCAGTGGTAAATCACAATGGTTAGTAACGGTTAGTAGGTAAATCAAGTATAAATGTGCCATTTTCCATAGCTTTGCTGGTTTGCCAGAGGATATGGGCCACAAACTATGAGCTTTAATCTTTATTGAGGAACATAATAAATACACCATGGGTGGTGATTGTTGTATTCCCATGTTTGTAATTTTAGCATGTGCTATCACCAAAGGATATGCCAAAACTATTGAGAACCCAAGAAATGAGACTCACTGGTGCCAAGGCAAAATGAGTATACATTTTTAGTCTGGAGTGCATATATACATGGGGTCAATACATGCCAATACCATCTCAATGACCCACCAATCGCGCCTGAAATACCAAGAAAGGGTAAGTTTAGGGGCTGTTTCTGGCAGACGAAGCATTGAGCACGTGGTCAGTCGGGGTTTGTGGGCCAGTCCTTGCTACTTGGATGATCCCCTGCGATTTCTGGAGTACACCCCAGCATCATGGGGATTAAACCAACCCCTTCACAGGATCCAAAGGTAGGCCCCGCAAAAAAAAAAAAAAAAAAATTCGGGGGACTGTGAACCACCAGCAACCAGTGCGAGTTTATCCAGCTATCATAGGTCCCCCAATGACACCAGGCAGTGGTCTGAACCCCAGGACTTATGTCATCGGCCGGGCTGTCGGCGGATGTGGTGGTCTGGGGTGCTGGCATCAGCGCAGCGGGAGGGTGGCAGAGATCCCACTGCTTGCTGTGCGAGATGGAGATTTGACAGAGGGCTTCGTGTTTTTTTTGTTTTGTTTGTTTTTTTGTGTGTAGGGATGTAGAACTAGATGTATGACGTACAAGGACGTATGTGTGCAGATTATGCATACGATATGTTATTTGCCCAGCATGCCACTTGCTCGAACCCATTTCTTCCACCCCAAAACTCATCTCCCAGCATTGGATCATGGAAAAATCCCGGGAAAACTATATGAGCAACGGCTTTTATTTGGTTAAATGGAGAGTAGTATTGTGGCGTACCCCGGTTTGTCGGAAACATCATAGCTAGCTTGTGAAACGAGGTACGGCCTCAAGCTGTAGGAACACCCCGAGAACAAGGTGGCCATGCATGCAAAGCATTTAGCTATTGAAAACAAGTGCGGCATTGGAGAACGAGGTCAGACCCCAAAAAACGTGACAGGACTGGAGAACGAGGTAGGAACACCCCGACATTTGCAATTTGTACCAAATAACTTCCGCGGCTATATATATATATATAAATATACATATATATATAATATAAGTCATTCATCAACCATGGTTTCCGGTGAAGTTTTACTTCTAGTCCCCATAAACGCTCATAAACTCAATAGTTGTTGATTTCAACCAACGCCCAGCGTTTTTCACGGGGACAGGAGCACCAAGCTGTCGAGACGAACCACATCACCACTGGCGCCGCGCTGTCGCATTGTCCGCCCTGGCACCATGCGCTGCAGTGCGGCGTCCGGGACACCTTTGCCCAAGGGCTGAGGCGAAACCACACAGAAGTGGGGCTTAGGGATGTCATTTGTTATTTCAACCTTTAGAATTCATGGATATTCATTGCATCTTGCATGTTTATTGCATAGGTCTGGAATGTGGGAGGCTTGAGGTAGCCCTGAGTAGAGACCCTTCCCATCAGCTTTCGGAGAATAATAATGTGACAATCTGATTTTTTATGTACTACGACACTACGAAACACAGGCTTGTTTTCAAAGTCCATCCCCATTTTTGTTGGCTGATGATTGTTTCAAACACCACAGATGTTTCATCTTCAAAATCACCCAAAGTACTGGTTGGACCTCTCCACACATCAATTTCGCACCAAAACTCTTGCACTTCGTGATGCCAAGATATGCCAAGGCCAGATGTGGTCACTTTCAACGTCACCATGTCGGCTTGTGAAAAGGTCACATCTTGGCTGGATGCTGTTGTTCTTCTGCAGGAGGTTTCGAAGCAAGAGACCTTTGGTGCTGGGGAGGGTGGAAGGTGATGTTGAGATGAGGTGTGCCATTTTAGGAAAATGCCATTGGTAGCCAAGAAGTCATATAATTTGATCATATAATCATGGAGAAGGGAGAGGTGAACCAACCAAAATAATTTGCTTACAGCCAAACGAGGATATTGATACTAGTACGTGTCATTACTACTGATCATTTGACAGATCGCTTAGGCTTAGGTCTCAGGTTGCCAGTTTTCGTATGTGTCTCTATGTGTCTCTCACTTTTTTCACCGGAATTCACCGCCAGTAAGCCATCTGATACACCTGCCTGCAAACCAAACTCATTCCGCAAACTACGATCTTCGGCGAATCTTCGGGATATTGTTGGATTGGATATGGTATCCTTTGGGATTTATGATGTCAAACTTGCGGGGGCCACTGCTGGACATGTGTCAAACAAAGGCTTTCTTCAGGGCCGACATTGCGCTATAGTGCGGCCCAGGATGAGACAAAGTGTGATCACATTCAATACCACTGTGACCCAACGGCATTGAAGGTGGACCCTTGCTGGGCCGCATGTCGACACATGTCTTTCAATCAGTTTTTCAGGAATCGGATAGAATGGGATAATGGGAACCTCAAAAAAAAAGTGGCAATGAAAAAATTGCATGTCAATGCATGTCGTATGTCATAGCTCTGCTGAACTGTGGAGGATAGGATGCTAGACATTTAGACAATTAGACCATTTAGACAAGTTCAGCTGATTCCAAAGGTTTTGTGTGATTTGTGGGTGTTGTTCCGCCGCGCAGTTGCACAGCTGTCAGGTAAGCGCAGGGGAGAAAGCTGGTCGCTGGCAGGAAGTTCTGCTTTTGTTCCAGTCCGCTGTGGCAAAAACATTGTGGCTGGGCTGTTCCAAGACTGGGTTGTGGTATACGTTCGACTTTCTATCCTGCTCTGAGGACAGATTCACATTAAGATTAGTGGCATATCTATGGATGTTTGGGGTTTGGCTTGAAACAAGTATTCACTTGCAGTTCAAACCTCGCCACCCGCTGAAAATCGAACTTGAACATGACTGTGGAAAGATTTTGGTTCGTTTTATCATGTTGTATCAACGGGTGGCAACAGAGGCCATGCACATCTATACGTACATGGCACACATGTGCCCAACGCGGATTGCAGATCAGGGTCGTAGCAGTGCCTGCACGCCAGAAAATTTTCCCCCTGAGCCCGCAGTTTGGTATCCCTGAACTGGCTGGGGCACGGAATAGTACACCTTGATTTGAGGCAACCTGATGCCTTTACGACCAGCCCACTCCTCAATGCTTGCGCAAAGACTGTCCCCCAGCTGCTATCACTGGGATTGCACTTAGGTGGCTGCTCACCTTCGATAGGTATTGTTTGGAGACACCAATCTTGACAGGGAACAGCATACCTGTATACCATGTTTGCTTCAAGGGATTGTTCGGTAGGCAGATTGGATAGTCTGAATTAGAGTGAAAGCTCCTGCTCCTGACTGGCCTTAAGGCACGCTGAATGAACTTTGTGTCAATAGCCGGCTGGTCCCATTCACTGGAGGTTTCCAAAGTCATAGCATTCAGCATAGCATGGCACGTCTTGCGATACTTGCCATGTCATGCATGAGGTGGTAACCACTGTAACCACCTAAAAGTCTTCAGTGAAATCCCTCCCTGAAAATCCCCCAGAAACCATCAGAAACCCACGTCATTGTCCAGGTTCATTGGCAGCATGCCCTCCAACTGGCTGGGGCGGCTGGGGGTCACTGCTCAGACTTGGTGATTCTCAACGGTTTAATCAACGCCTGCGGGAAGTCCAGTGCTTAGGCCGCAGGCGGCAGGCAGGGGCTCCCAAACATCCAATATGAAACTGTGGTTTCCAAGGGGCCAAAGTGGTGATTCATGTTCTGGGAAAGGGATTGCTTGCCAGAACATTCTGGGAAAGGGATTATATATACGTATATATTATATATACATATTTAAAGTGATCAACATAGAGGGGGGGATGATCGAGGGTAAAAGCCAGAGATACTGAACATGGAAACTGATTGGCAAAGCTTTTGAGTGGTCCCTAATCCGTGAACATCACCATTGCCAAGCATAGAATTCCTATGAATTCTACAATAGACACAGTGGTTTGGGTTTTTTCAGCAACCTGTAGTCATCGAATACCAGTGGCTCTTGAAATCTCTTGAAGGCCGCCCAGAACTCAAAAATTCGACGATCCCATGAAAGGAAAGTCTTTGGATTTGATTTGTAGACCCCCAAGCCTCTTATGATGGTCCCCAATGACCTGCCTGTTACTTTTTTTGAGATGTGGTGAAACCCACAAACCATTGGAGAATGACCTCCATGGCTTCCCAGGTCACTGGCCCTTAGCACTGGCCATCCTGGAGAATGTGCTGATGCAACGCTTAGAACCGGACATCATCACTTACAGCGCTGCCATCAGTGCGTGTGAAGAACGAAATGAACTCGGTCCAGCACGATGTGGGTTTGAAGATGTGGAACACCCAAACATGGCATGGTCAATCATCTTCTGTCCAATAGAAAAATGACTTTTTGGGGGGCATCCTCCCATTCTCAGACAGACCCATTCGCAGATTGGTCCTCACAGCGACATCACCTAAGTTACTAAGATGACGAGTTTCAAGTGCGAGGGCCCTACTGTACGTATACGTTTCATGATTTTCTCTGGAATGGAGTCTTTGAATTGATCGTTCTGCATCATTCACCTATAGCCCTGGATACGGCCGGATGAACAGGGCGTTCGGCCTACCTGGCAGATCTCATTTGTTCGGCTCTGCTGTCAGATAAGGAATGGGAAAGAGCTTTGCTTCTTCTTTTCCAGGCCAGTGAGAGCCAGGTCCACGGAGATTTGCTTTGGCAATTCTTTGAGTTGTGCTTGGTGAGCTAGGGTGTCAATAAAAGTGCTGTTCCAATAGGTAAATCAGACAAATTAGATCAAATTAATTAGCGGGTTTTCCATTCCATTTCTTCACATTTGATTTCCCTAAGAGATGCTAAGAGGAATTGTGTGCCTGAATGTGCTATGTAGTCCAAACCTAAGAGTTCACATGGATGTAGAACTGCTACTCCAAGGGCCCCAAGGGCCCCAAGGGCAAGATTGGTAGTTCTGGATTGGAAATGTGCGTGGAGCATGACCCATCCCCTTTGTCCACGGTGATGTTGGGGGAGGTTTATGATTTTATGTTGGGAAACGCCACATGAAAGTTGTTGTCCAAAGAATATCTCTCCCCTGTGACTCATTTTCCCAGCGCAGAGCTGCCATCATCCTCGAGGTTGAAGTCAACGTTTTCGCTTGCAGTGCGACCATCAGTGCGTGCTCCAAAACATCCAATTGGCAGCAAGCTGTGATGCTTTTGGAGATGGTATGCAATCTCCAAGTGCAGTTGACTCCTGGCCCACACAGCTCGAACTGGATGTCCAAATGCCTTGCTTTTCTTGAAAGTTGGAGTTCACAGGGGTTGCAAATTTCCACATCCCGGGAAATTGAAGGGGGGGCCCCCCCACCCGTCATCTCAGTTTGCTCAGGAACTTGGTGGCGTACAACGCGACCTTCACGGCCTTCCAGGACTTCAGTTTCATCCAAGTTCAACCGGAATTTCAGGACCCTAAAGTAGACGTACTGTACCATATAAGGCCACATGTTGTAAGGATATTCCCTACATAGCCCTGAAAATTTGGCCTGATATATGGTAGGTACCTCCAATTTAGGTTCCTGAAATGGCCATTGTCAAGTTCTTCATACCATCCTGAACCTTATACACCGTGAAGGAAGCAAACTTGGCACTGGAAAATCCACGAAGATCTCCATTCCAAATTGGACAAATTGGACAATTTACATGGTTTGTTGGCAAATGGTCGCCGGTGACGCCGGTGACCAGTTTTTCACCACCTGCCTGCAGGAATCGAATTGTTGGAGATCGGCCATTCATCTCTCCGACGCGGCGGCAGACGCGGCATCGCTGGATTTGGTCGGCCTCAGCGCGATTTGCTGCGCCTGCGGAAAGGATCCTTGCTGCAGTGGAGGAAGTCTGGAGCCGAAAGGCGGAGCGTAAACATAACCAGAAAATTGAAGGTGAGATGACATCATATCTTCAAGTATATAGTCCAAAATTAGAAACGTATGTTGCCATTGTTGCGCTAGGAGTTTACCGGTTCTAGTGGTTTTGGGACGTGCTAAATACACCTGTGTGAAATGGTTTGAGGTTTTTGCTGCGATTACCTGGTTTGTTTTGTGACGAATTAGTAGACATCCCGGTTTTCAAACACAAACCAGACAGATTCCTGCAGGGGGTTGTCCAGTGATGCACGACCATGGCCATTGGAGATACGTCCGCAAAAGAGCTTCCAATGCTGCAAGCCATGGTTTGAAGGATTTGCACTGAGTAGAGTTTAAACAAAATTTGCTAGCAAGGTGGTTCCACGTCAGATATGGTTAAGGCCTGCTTGGGATGCTTGAGGTACGGTAGCTTTCTGGCACAAAGGCGTATGAGAAGCAATATGTCACCGTTTAATTTCATTCAAGATTTTCTGAGTTACAAAGCAAACCTCGAAGCACTAAGGCTGGAGAATGGCAATCTGCCTGCGGTATCATTGACCAAGCTGCAAGATGTCACATTAACCTTGATGCCATCGCGCCACTCGGGCAGGCGTAAAGGCATGGAGCATCCTCCTCCATATTCTAAGTCGTGGGGGTACCACCTCAAAAATGGTTCACTTCGGGTTTGTGAATGAGTTTGATTTGCAGATTCAGAATGTCAGTCTCGCCGTCTAGCGTCTAGTTGACTAAAACATTGATGATATATAAAGGTTGCACGCATGCGGGTTGATTATCTCGGTTTGTTCACTGCTGGTGCGCCTTTCAGATGGAGGAAGGCGGATGCGCACTTTAGTTGTGTGGTCATTGGCGTCACGTTGGAAACTCCTAACTCCAACTGACCGCCCGAAGACCAGAGACTCGTACTGGGGTCGCATGTTTGCCCTCAAGAACCAAGATCAACATGAGGGGGAGGCAGAATCAATTAAAATCTGTTAGTTTGTCATAGTTTGTCACCTTGTCACCAAAGCTTGGTTTCGACTAGCAAAACATGCTGACCACTCATCGTGTGAAGGTATTTCAGCACCAAAGGGATGGTCTGTGGCATGCCCTCATTTCAATTTGACGTTAAAAAACGATATGAAACGAGATAACATGATATAAAATGATAGTGTTCATCCTGTTTCCCCCTATTTTTCCAGGTCTTTGTTGCCCTGGCACCGGAAGGACCCCCCCAATGCCCGCGGAGGTACGCCTCCATCGCGGACGCCTGCGACCGGGCGGCTGAGCTGTCCGGTTTGCGGCGGCTGCTGGAGCAGTTGGATCCCAGCGGATCAGAAAATGGATGTTTTGGGGGTAGCCCTATTTTAGGAAACCTCCATATGGATCATATATGATCATATGGATTCATATGGAACCATGGGATCCCATAGGATTTGATGGGTTGCCTAGTTGATCCTGGTTGCCTGGTTGCTTTTAAGGCTTCCCAGCAAGTTTAAGCAAGGAACCAGGGTCGGGATCCAGGCCTCAGGCTCCCATTGTCAAAACCCAACCTGGGAAGTGATCCAGCGCAATACTTTTCTCAAAAGATTCACATCTTTAGCAGATGCCTAATTTTGTGGTTTTGGCTCGTCTGGGATTATGGGGCCAAACAAGCAGTTATCCATTGTTGGAAGTTAGTGGAAGAGGTGCAGGTTGAGCAGTCCTCAGGTTCCACCAGCCAGCTGTTGTTCAAAATTTCATACGCCGCACCGCAGTTTTGTGCTGCATGAATTAACTTGTGCTGTGTGCGCTGCCTGGTGGGTGGAGCCAGGCCTTCCCATGTTCCACGACAGCAGATGACTTGTCCTAAGAACGACAACTGGTCCATGCCTGGTTAAGCCAAGCATGTTATGAATTGTTATGGCAGTTGCAAGCCCAGTTCTAGTGGGATTTTTAAACTACTAGAAGTGGGTAAAACCAGTAGCAGCCCAGCACGGCCTGTGGCCCGGCGACGGAGCCGATGGTGCCCAAGATCATTGAGTACAACAAGGCGTGAAAGATGGTAATCAGATGGTAGGCAGTGGTTGAAGGGAAATGTGAGAGGAGAACCTATTTTTTCCGCCCCAAATACTGGAGGGTTCCTGTAACATGTACTTAAACCAATGCAACCATTGAAGCATCACTGCATCACCTTGAAACTGTGGTGCAGTATCGTAGTGGCTGAATGGTGCAGTTGAGTGGTTGAAATTGTGATTAAGTGATTTCAATGATATTGGGGAGGGGTCGGAAATGGGCGAAATTCGTTCTCAATGGGAAGTGCCCTCAAAACAACAGGGTGGTATGCCTAGCAAGTTATATAGAGCCGTGAGACATTGATGCTTCGTTGTTTCTTAATATTTTCTTGATCAACAAATTAGAAGGAACCCGGTACATTATATGCACATTTTGAAGAAATCAATGCAGTTCTCTGCGGTTTTTAAACTCATGGCGCTCCACCTCCAACTCCCCAAATTTCGAGGCCATCAGCCGCTGCAAGCAGTCCGGTCACTGGCAACGTGCAGTGTCTGGGCTCTTTTTTTCCTTGGTGCCACCGCAATTTCAGAACAAGGATAGTCAGATAAAATGAGAAATGAGGACTTGACCCAAAAATAGCATTCTATGGAGCAGAATTGTTCAATCAGACAATATGGGTATAGCAATAGCAACCCAAAATGAAATCGTATCTCTGGCATTCTAAACTGGCAACAGTAAATACAGAAAAATACATAGGGCTTGATTTCTTACTAAGAATGGAGCATTCAGCATTCCAATTGCCATATTTGATTGCCGGAAGGAAGGTAAACCAAGTTTAAACTCGCGTTAGCTGCTCTTATGAGCATGTATATGTACATATTTAAAACTGTCACAGAGCATCCAGCTAGGCCATACTGGTGGTAATCCAGCTACGGCGTACTGGTGGTAAATAGTGGATTGAACATGATGCAGGTTTTCAGCTCAGCACCTGTAAACACATTTTATAGAGACATCATGTCGACCTTATTGACAACAGTTGACAAGCAAAAGCTTGCCTGCGAAGCCTGTACTGGAAAAGGGCGTGGTCAGTGTTCGCAGCCGAGGTGAGCCTGCAATTGGTCCACTCCTTACGGGCGTAATTTCTCCAAACTTACATGTATCTTCAGCCCAAACCATCCACCTTCAAACAGCTCTCTGTCAATTTCTTCCATCTATGTTTCCCATCATGTTCCATAGATTTTCCATAGATTTTCCATATATTTTATGTGCCCATAGTCTAATATATACCTATATCTTACATGTTTCACCATCCAGCGCTCCTTTCAGGTGGCGCTGTTGGATGAGCTTCGTCGCGAGACCTTGCAGGCCACCGTGGTGACCTATGGGGCCACCTTGAGCGTCATGGAGCGACCCTGCTGGAAGGATCAGCGGGTGATTTCGAGATTTTGGAGATTTGGAGGATTGCCTTCAAAAAGAATGAAAAATCAGAGGTAAAAAATGGTGAAAAATTGGAAAGATGTGAGAAACGTTCAGAAACCATGATTGCCCATTCACTTTGAATCATGTTGGGGGGTGGAAACCAGGGTTTCAAATCGATTTTTCCCGTAAAGTGATGTTCTGCTTGGTGAGACTTACTTACTTGGGTGACCATCTTAAACCAAGGTGAAGCCAGGGTTTGGCTCTGGGGTAGCACCTGAGCATGAGGACATTAAGAGGAAACAGCAAAGATTCGAAGATGGTTGATGTACAGAATAGCCACTGCTTGGGTGGGGTTAAGTTGCAAACCAAGGCGCGCCTCCAGGTGGCAAGATGCGATGTCACTCCTGCGCGCGGTCCTTCAGTTGCCGTTGCAGCCCAGTCTGATTCTCTTCAACGCCGCGGTGAGTGCCTGTGCCAAAGGATGCCTGAGTCATTGGCCACACGCGGTGCAGATTTATTCATCTACAAATGTGTATACTTACAGAGAGTTGCAGCGAATAGTCATAAGTCAATCACACGTATGACCATTGCATACATATACATATATTTTAACTGTTTTACATACACAACAAATACATACATACATACATGCATACATACATACATACATACATATAAATATATATATATATATGTATACGTATATTGATATATTAATATGTGTGTGTGATTGTATATGTGTATCCATGTAAATTCCTTATTTGGTTGAGTACACATGTCCAACAACTGGTTCTGTGGCCACACTGGCGCCGCTTCCAGGAAAACGCTGGCAGGCTGCGATGCGGCTGCTTGACCGTCTGGATGGTGCCAGGCATCCCGGCCGCCCCAGGGTGACCGGTGGCCGTTGACGACCCAGTGATTCAGAGATGGTCATAGGGAACCCAGGGGAAAAAAGGACCAAAACATACCAAAACCTATTTACTATAAGTTGAGAAGGGACCAAAACATACCAAAGCCAAAACCTATTTAAGTTGAGGAACCTACTGGCCAATGTCAAAAACCATGAAGTTTCACACGTGTATCTCATGTTGACAGCAGTTTCTTCTGTGTTGTACCTCAGGTTTCACTTTGAGTCGCTTGGTTTAGTCCCTCATTCTTCTAATGATTCTTTGCTCCATATCATATCCCACATCTTGAATGTAAGTCGTTTTTTCCCATCTATTTCTCCGTTACCAGTTGTTTCTAAGCCTGAAAATAAGGTAGCCAATTCCATCCGTTAATCAATAGTTAATCATTATGTCCCTCCTACAATTGCATAATTGCCTGAAAAGCTTCCTTTTCCGACAGAACCAGATGTGTTTACGTCTTGGCTTTCCTTGCCATCAGGCTGCTTCCGGACATCGTCACCTACAGCTCAGCCATCTCATCTGCGGAGAATTGGCAGCAGGCGCTGGAGTGCTTCGGCTACATCACCCGAAGGGGATGCGATGGATCCATGGGGAAAATCCGAGAAATCTGGGGGAACAAATATATATATATATTATTTATATAAACGGGGTTGGAGTTTCCTCTAGGATTTCAGGGAGGTCAACCCCCCTAAGAAGGACTGATTTTCTGGCGCGAAAATTCTTCGATTTTGATGAAAGGCTGCTTTTATCAACCCCCTCATT
>Ga0126342_10010003_pt1 | contig 16975 bp, 18 predicted proteins | sample Cyp1metagenome_FD_92528 | JGI IMG/M metagenome (GOLD analysis project Ga0126342, IMG submission 92528) | Coral microbial communities from Lord Howe Island, Old Settlement Bay, Australia - Cyphastrea 1 metagenome | ecosystem: Host-associated > Invertebrates > Cnidaria > Coral ... | reverse complement strand
ATCAGTATGAGTCCTAGTATGTCATATCCCCTTCAATTGGCTACTTTAAGAGGAACATGAATGAAAATAAACAGTGGATGTCAACTTCTGGAGTGGAGTGATGTTGCAATCTGTAGGTTGCTATTACACGTTGTTTTATGACTGATAGACGGACAGGTCAACAAAAGCGGTCAGTGAACTGTGAAGCACAAGGAGATGGTACAGATGTCCTTTCTGAAAAACAACCACCTACAGGAAATGAACATTAATTGCTGTCTGACTGTGTGTGCGACATATCTTCTGCATGGACAAGTCAAGCGAGTGTGACGCGAGTAATCTTCTCACGGCATCAGCTATATTGTATGAAGTAATGCGCTTGAGGCCTCGAGGAAACATGGTTTGTCCTTATGCGCATGTTGCTCAAATATGCTCAAATACCACTACATAGGAAAGGCAAAGGCTGTCCCTGTGTCTAAAGCCATGAAGTCGAGAGGTCTGTTTTCTTTCTTTGTGCATCTGATCCCTTTCAATCCCTTTCAACCCCACCTTACTGCACACTTGTCTGCACAGCTCTTTGGCACGACTGGGTTGGCTGCCACAACTCTGGCCCTGTAGGCTCTTCCATCAGCAAGCACTGCAAGCACGGCTTGAAGGAAGAAGAAGAGGATGAACGCCATGGCAGCAACTATCAATGGAGGGATTTTGCTGGGAAAATCTAGAGGAAAGCATGGTTTTGCCATCCAGTATGGGGGTTCTTGTGAATTCTGGGAAACTATACTTGCTCTCTCTCTTAGAAGATTCTGGAGTCTGCATACAGCCGACTCAACATCACTAGAGCATACTAGAGCAGTACTAGAGCCATCTTGGGAACTCCTGTTGACACCCGACACCAAAAGCACAGTGCATCGAAGTCGGAAGTCTGACACATCGTAGTCCTAAAACCTACAAGTTCTGGTTGTTTCTGGTCTGTTTAAGCTTGTGAGCAGTGACACTGCGAAGCAATGCGAAATGTCTTAGTCATTTCCGAGCGTCTGCAAGAGGCACTGTCCTTCGTTTTATCTTCGGTTAGGTTTAGTCGTTGACCACTCTAGCTAAATCAAAGATGGAACATGATGGAACATGGAGTTTGTGCGGACTCCGAAACGAATGTTCTACTGGAAATGGCAGTCTTGAGTCTCAAAAGCATTCACAACAGCCATCATCTAGAAGCAGTATGTATTCGTCCATCCATCCTATCCCATCCCGTCACATCATTCCAGATCATTCCAGATCATTTCAGATCATTCCAGATCCATCTTCATTCTATAGAGGGCCAGCATACAATGCGACTTTGACTTCGCAGACAATGACACCATTGCCACCAGGACAAATATCGCCAGCATGACAAGGCGCATCCTGACACAGCACGGTATCAACAGTGCTTCAAAGAGTTTCAACGATTTTCAAACGGATATATGATAATTATGGGTTTGTCTGGAGTTGTCCCAAAAAATATTGTCATTTGGGGGCGTATTTCAGACACGCCCATTTTCAAGTTGATGTTCTGCTACCAGTAGGTGCAATTTATGTGTGCTTCTTGTCTCCTTGATGCAGAATGCGGTACGAAGTCTTTCTCGCTGGCAATAGACTTTCCCGTGGCATGGATATATACTTCAGGAGGAACAAAGATGAACAAAGTTTATGCTTCTTGAATCCTTTGCAAAGCATCATCCTAGGTCAACCGTGGATCAAATCTTGAAGTCGTTTCTGCGTATACGACTTTAAATGGAGGGTAGAGAAATGCAACCGGAGTAGGAGACAGCTCCATCCTAGGATTCTAAAGGGAAAGGGTATGCACAGGCAAAAACCAAACATGTTGACAGAAGCTCAACAAGCGCGCAAGTTTTGTCCTACCAGTGAATAGAGCTCGCATGCTGATGCATTTAAAATATGGGATTGCCTGAAAATGAGGTGTCCCCAAATTGGATAATCATCATGTTACCCATTACATTAGAATGGGAGGCACTAAGGTACCAAAAGCATGTCCCATTCATCCGCCCACGGTCCTCTTCATTGCTTGGTTTGAATATCTTCACCGCCACTTCACCTCTTATCAGTACCTTGCTTTCAGAATATTTGACATCATGCAACTCATGAACCATCATAAAACATCATAGATCATCGTAAACAAAATGTGAAGTTTCCCAATAGCTCGGTATATTGGCCATAGTTGGAGGATTCTCCACATGAACCAGAACTGGGGATATTCCATACATACATACATATATATATATATATATATCTACTATATATATATATCTAGAGATGATACATAAGTTTCCCAATGATCTTTACAAAGCTCTGCGAGAAATCCTTCAGAAAATAATAGGGCCCCAGTAGCGTAGCAATTTCCCGCCGGATCGCCCTGCCGGAACACAACCTGCCACGGTGCCACGATGGCCATGGCTGGGGAGGTGATGGGAGACTCCCATTACCCTTTGGTAAACTAACATAACTATGGAAAATCACCATTTTTAATGGGTAAATCAGCTATAAATGGGCCATTTTCCATGGTCATGTGAAATTACCAGAGGGTATTATTATAAACCAATGTGGGGCCCCCCTGGATAGCTAAGTTGGTTTATAATATAACTTCAATAACTAGGGTTTATGATATACTTTTATGATACTTATATTTTGAAAAAAACTACGTATAGTTAATGGATGTTAATGGGGTTTATAAACCAACTTATAACTGGGGGGGCCCACAGTGTATCAATGCCTGGAATTTGACATATCTGTGCTTCACTTGTGACAATCTCGAACAAGCTCTCGTATTCTTGATCCATGCGTTTCATAGATTTCATCAGATGACGGCATTCAACACTAATGGTAGATGGGTTTGTCTGAAAACAGGGTACCTCCAATTTTCCAATGATTTATCATCATTTTCCCTATTAAAGTTGCTATTCATGGGTATCCCATCCCCTATTTGTGGCGATAAAAACCGGACCTGTCCAGCGGCTTCCTGGAAGAATTCACAGCGACGGCCTCAAAGTCGACTCATGGAATCTTGCATGTTTGGTGGTTAATGATGAATAATGTATGTTAATATAAATCATCATTAATCATCATGTATGAAAGATTAACCATCAATCAACCACCATCATTAATATACATCAGGTTGGTGGTTTCAACCCCTCTGAAAAATTTTAGTCAGAGTGGGAAGGATTATCCCATATATTACGGAAAATAAAAAAAAAAAACGTTTGAAACCACCAACCAGGTTTATATGTTAATATCACTTAATGTTGGTTACTGTCACTTGATGCTGGTTGATTGATGATTGATGTTGATTGATGTTGACTGATGCTGGTTGATGCTGGTTGATGCTTGTGGTTCGTCCATGTTGGGTCCCCACTTCATCAGCTTCATCCCACCACGTGCACCCGCCACGTTTTTGAGACCGCTGCTCAATTTCCAGGACATGCCGCTGTGAGCAGTCTGAGCCGGGCAACGGATCTTCATGGATCTTCCAAATCCGCAAAGGCATGAAAATACTGGCTGGATTTCATAGGATTTCCATGGGTAGTGATGGATAGTGATACTCCCCAATATGTATATTGATTATATTGGATAGTATAACATAGGGATCATGATCATGGGATTATCACTATCCATGTTGATAATCATAGCCCCATATCATGGTCAACCAACAGGGGTTGGCTAACACTGCTGGTGCCCACGTTTCTCCAGTGTTCACCCAGGATGTCGCTGGTGCATGATGCACGTCTTGAAATGCCCTGAAGGACTAGCAAAATGTTGCAATATGAAAGAACATTAGCAAAAGTGTCTGCAGATGTTGCAATATGTTGCAATATGTTGCAATATGTTGCAATATGTTGCAATATGTTGCAATATGTTGCAATATGTTGCAATATGTTGCAATATGTTGCAATATGTTGCAATATCCACATCAAAGCATAGCGAAAGCTGCAGAGATCGACATGTGAGGTGCCTCCAAAGTTTTGAAGTATGGCACACTCCTGTCAGGGTCATCACAGACTCTTCGAATCAACGTCGACGTGACACGCATCGAATTTTCATGCAATCTGCCAATCATCTGCCCGGTCTGCACATAAATGGCAGTGTGTCAAAACCTTGTACCCCTGGTGAACATCAAAATAGCTGGTAAATGGATGTTCATTCCCCTAAACATGGTATTAATAGGTATTGATCCATACCCAAATCACTAAATATCACTACAATATGTAACATCAATAAATAGCCCAACCTCAATAGCTTGAAAGCTTTTTGTCGAGTACCATCTGGGGTCTCTTCATCATCTTCTTGCCTGACTCCTCCTGGCAGTTCTGCTGGACGCACAACTGGATGCGCCATGATTCCGCAAACAATCTGTGCCAAACAGGACTTGAGTTCTGAGGCAATTCTGCACTATCACGGGTTTCATTCTCAAACATGTTTGTCTGGACAAAGCTGGTCGTACCATAAAAATCATAACTTCAGCACAACAACAAGTCTCAAGTTTGCCCGCCTTCATCCTCCGGCTTCGGAAGCATACTAGAATCTGGCAAGTTGAGTTGACGGAAAAAAAATACAAACATGTTACAACATGCTACAACTGCAAATTACAAAAAGTGCCAAAGCTTCCAAACGTATCATAGACGTTTGCTCTTCAATGAGCCGTTGATGGTTTCAACATCATTCAATTCAGTCTTGTCAACTCGACAGGCTGGCCATTGCGCACGCTGTAGAGGAGGTCCAAACCTCGCATACGTCGATGAGGTAAAGCTGCATTCACCTGGCGGTAAGGGGTGACCCCAGGCATACCGTGGGCTGCATGTTGCGCTGCTGGCCTCAGGGCCACGACCGATTCTTTCGAAGTCCCTGAGCTGAAATGCCACTTGGAAGGGACACCATATGACACCATGTATACATAAGGAACAGCTCAATGGTAACACTGCCTATACCATAATATACCATAGTATAATAATATTATATTGTTATTGTGTATGTAAATATACATGTCTATCTCACCTATCTACTAAATGCTTCAACAAACCACATGGATCACGAAGTTTTGTCAAGGTCAGAAAACAGCATGATGGTCCATCATTTTGTTTCAACAGTATCTTGGACAATCTCGCTGTTTCCCAGCCCACCTGGTGACCTTGGCCAAATGCTCTAGACTGTTATGGGCCTTGGAGCACCGGATCTAGCTGGCGCTTCTGTTCCACAGTGCTCAGAATTGGGAGGGGTCTGGGAGCTCAAGGATGGATATGACAAAGCTTCAGCAACTTATTTCACTATAAATTCAATATACATAATACATAGTTAAATTAAGTTTCCTGTTCATTTGGTGCCGAACACTTCGGACTGCTCGCAGGTCATCAACAAGCCTTTGTTTGGGCAACCTTGGCAATGAGCAGGAGCGGTTAAATATTTGTGCTCGGTGAGAGTCCATGCTCACTAACTGCTGGTTGCCATCTACCCCTTTGCCATCGTTTGCTTTGAAACTCCTGAGACTGCAGCCAATTCAAGCAACAAGATTTACCAATGGCAGTCTTGGTGACACAAAAGTTTAGCCAGACTAGGATCCAAACGCTTCTTTCACCCTTTCAGGCCTCGATGCTCATCCACCCCCTTCATCAAGTAAACTACTGTTCGACGGACTTGAGTATATTCGAGGATTGCCTCCGACTGCCCTACTCTCAACATCCAAAACCAAGTCTGAAAACAATTTCTGCCTCGCAATGCTCACATTTCAGATTGGTTGGTGGTTTCAACATGTTCCGGCCCATACCAAAAATCTCACGGCTGGAGACCATAAACCAAGTGCTGCGAGGCGTGGGGATTTTCTGCATCCCGGGGATCCCACAGCACCACGGAGCTGCCAAAGCGGCGGGAGCGTAGAGGAGTTTGTCGCCTGAGTGGTCAACAGCTACAACTCTACACTGGAGGTCATTGGACTAAGGGATCAGTGGATGATATGAAAATAGATGAATATACAGTAATAATATATATATATGATTATATGATTATATGATTATATCTGAATATGATATCATATGATATGGGTTTGTCTGAAAGTAGATATGTCATATATGGTTCTTGATCATATCATCGATGGTTCAGGCCATGACGGTGGAGTGATCTCGACCTCCTTTGCCTCAGCTCCACGGCAGGGCACTGGAAAATCGAGGAAAATCGACTGGAAACATCTGGAAACGTTGGAAACCATGTTTTTCTCCTATGAAATATATAGTGTATATGGTTTTCGTGAAATATATGGAGACATATGGAAAATGATGGAAACATATTGGAAAGAATGACAATGTAAAAATTCATGTATTTCGTAATTTTCACAGCTTTCCTTCAAACGATTTCTGTGACACCATCCATGACCAGGCTCTACAGCAGACTGTTGAGATCTGTTGAGCTGGGTGGTACCTCTATCACCCAAGCAAGCACGCTTGAAGACGCCCACAGCAATTCCATGTTTGAATCCCAGCAGCAGGACTCGACAGCTCTTCGAGAGTGAGAACCTGCAAATCTTAAGTTCTCAAAACATTGGTTCCTCCACACACTCCAAGGAAATACTGGAACAAAACTTGAAGGATTCTATGATCTTCTATTGGTCTGTCTGAAAATAGGGAACCCCAATACCCTGGTTTTGTCATTCAAATTGCCGCGGGGGTATGCCAATTTTCAGACACCCTGGAATCACTGCCTGGACATCGGGGGAGAGATATGTGTGGTTCTCCTCAGTGGCAGTCTGCAGTAGTTGGTCTCTCTGTCGATGGTCTGCTGAGAAAATTGATTTGATAATGAAAAAAACACTGACAACTGCCAAGGTTCTGAAAGATTTGGAAGACTGAAGCTAGTACCTAGCTTCTTCTCTCCTTCAGCCAATGAAAGGAAGTTTCAGAGGCGTTTGCATGTCACAGCACCTCTCCCGGATTCTACAAGCAGCAGTGTAGTGGGTTTCAAATCAGCTGCTCGAGAAGGGTTGATCAAAACGCCATCGTCGCCCTGTCCTTGGGCTTTGCGGAAGTTGAAGTACTGCTGTCTCAGGGACCTTGGCGATAACATGAGGACAACATAGGACAACTGCTGTCCCCAATGATGCTGGAATGCCTTAAAAGCATAGTCACTCCCTCACCATCTGCTGCATTTAAAAATACTTCAGCATGCGCCATCCTGTATCCACAGATGCGCTCAATGGCTATGGAGCAAAACCCTGGTTAGGACATGCATACAAGCACTTCAGCTTGCTACAAAAACTATAATATACTATCATTATCTGTGCACGCAAGCCCATTGGATCAAAATCCTGCTGCCTATACAGCCTATACCCTTGTGTTTACGTCAAAATGTAGTAAATCGGATGTAAATGGATGGTCATCTGATCGCTTTTGTTGCACTTCTCGGTGTGGCAATGATCTGCAAACTGAGGACTTCACGGGGTAGGCAAACGATGGTGGAAGTCTTCGGCCGGCTCTTCCATGGGTCATGCTCAGGATTTACCAGCCCTCTGCAAGGGAACAAGGTGATGATGCGTATAGGTGGTTGCTCTGGTGAGTTGGCCCCTGGTGAGTTGGTCGTTGTGGACAGAACCTTCGACTGTCGTGCTTCTCCACGTTCTTGCGGCTGACGGGTTGCTTTGTATCATACGAAATGATGCATGTGCTCTATGATTTTGCCACATATCAAGCGACATAGACTGCTTGAAATGGGGTAGGCTAGGGGGATTGCTCATGGCAATTGAGTGTCTTTTAGTTTGGAGACATTTAATGGCTGTTGAGGACAATGTGGTTTGGAGATTTCCCATGCTGCAAGCTCCTCTTACAAGCTCTAATCTAGTCAGCAGCCAAAGGACGCATATCAACAGTCCGACGGTCGCGGCAGGACTCAAGACCCCCAGGTGAACAATCCTCAGTTTCAACCTTCAAATCACCCAAAATCCTGGTGAAAATCATGGAAAAACCCACCCCAAATCCCATGGTTTATCATCATTGCCCCCATGGAAGAATTGCCACAAGTTGAGGGTAAATCCTCCATTTTCAGGTACCAGGTACCAGGTACCAAAGCCGTGTGATGATTGGTCCATTCCAGCCTTCTTCTCCATGTCTACTGCCTGAGACAGCCGGTCCTGATCACAAAGAAATCTGTAGATTTTCCCATTCTGTGATTCGACATTTCAGCAAAGCTTAATTGGTGATACTTGGGGTTTCGTTGGGATCTGCTGGCTAAAATGATGATCATTGGTGATTGAGGTTTGATTGGGGGTAATTGGTGATAATTGCCAACTAAAATATCTGATATATCCTGGACCTCCAGGGAGGTCCAATGTGGAAGGCGTCAGAGGCTCAGCAGTTCATTTGATGTCTTCGGTGTGTTTCCGTTTTGAAAAATATGCGCCAAAATCATCAAAAATCCATGAATGGAAAATGAGAGCGCCATATCTATATGATGTATACGTATATATATATATACACAATACACCGTATTCTACACTCTTGGATGTTTATCTCCTTGATTCTCCGGTCCTGTCCAGGAGCTGCCATGGTGACGACACCAGCAGAAAGAAGTGTGTTCTTTTGCTAACTGACCTTCTTCAGAAATCTGAAGATGTGAGAATAATATAGAATAATATGTCCTGTTTTTATCTCTTTGTTCACTCACCTGTCGCAACTGGAAGAGACATCGTATCATCAATATTTGGTGGGTAACACTTCGGAAGATTCGGTGTGGGGGTTTCCTGATGTCGAGCTTGTCGAATTGCCTGTTGCCATACTTTGGTCCATAGGGCGCTTCACCGCAAAGATGCAGTTGCTATCATCAACTCGATGCACACGTATTTAGAAAAGCAGGAATGACCAAGAATAACCAAGACATCTTCCATTGGTATTTCATGGTATTTCCATTGATGCTATCAGCAGCGATTTGCCATTTCCCGATGATATACATAACTCACAACTCCGTGTCCAGTTTAGAAACACATAAGTCATAAAGCACTGCCTTTCGCTGCGGACATGTTGCCAATCTTACTCACAGATAAGATCGTCCTGTATCCGGAATAAACTAGCACCCAGATTCTCCAACTACAGCTCGACAGCGTTGGATGAAACCACTAGACAACATCCGCCACACAAAGAGCCAACCGGTAGAGTGGGTGAAGCAGTTTAGAAACCTTGAGAACCCAGCCAACTCAGCCAGCAAACAGTTTTCTTAAGGAATCACGAAAATGCGTAGAGAACATTAGACATACCCACCGATTCAAATGAGATTACATAGTCTATAGCCATGTCTAGCCTAGCTATACAAACTGATGCCAACCAGCATCCAATATGAAGTCAGCGACACATCTTTTCTCAGTGACGTTCGCCACGTCCTGTCTTTGTGCCTTGCACTTCCAGTCCAGGTCCCTGGCACGACATGGCCATGGCCTGTGGTAAAACCTGGTAGATGTCGCAAGTCGTTGGCGAAACCCAACGTCACTAAAGTACTTCTTCCAATCTGAAAAATATATTATGTATTATTATGTACACTATTATAGATGTTTTTTTCTCTTGCCATTGCCAGGCATTCAGTCGCAGACAATCGCAACTCATACGAATGCTTCGGTGCTTGGCATGATCTCATACTACCCTTTGTCTCGCTGCCTGTAGAATGTTATTGTTTTGAAAAGGGTCCCCATCATAGTCTGTGTGGCTTATCCGATTGTGGATGATTTCGTTAGACCTAAACAACCATTGCTGTCTAGGGCGTCCAACTCGACGCCTGCCAATATTGATGGGTTCAGCGCTATTAAAGTATAGAATATTATAGATATATTTATATGATATATATATATATATATAACACTTGCTTCTTTTCAGAATACCCTTCAAAGACCAGAGAGTGCCTTTTTCAGAGGACCGTGTGTTGTAGTCAACAAGCTTTGAATGCCTCAAGCTAGAAGCTCAACCAGCTTTGCTCCGGAACGCGTCGCACTGTGTTTCCCTTCTTCGGGGGACTTTACGCACTGCGGAATTTCTCTGAGCATTCTGAGCATTAACTATTCTTTGACATTGTCAAAACAAAACTATATTGTATCCAAATAATCGATACTAGTCAAAAGGGAGCTTATCATCCCTTCCGTCATCTCTGGTTTGATCTTTAACTCTTGACCTGCCAAGGATTTCACTGGGGTTTGAAACTCGGGCTCAAGATAACAGCCAGCCTCATCCGCTTCTGAACTTTCCCAGGATGTGCAAAGAGCACACGATTGCCATGAAGACCAGTGACAGCACCAACACCTGGCTAATTGCGGGTGCGGGCCCCACTTGGTAAATGGCTTATACCCCCAGTATCCCCCAGTTATATATGGAATATCCCCACATGGTTTATGATGGTTTATGTATAGGCTGCATAGGGTTTTATGTGGATTATAAACCACTTACTAAGTAGGATGCACATCCAAGAAATCCGCAAAGCATAGAAAAGAAAAGCTCAACGGTCCATTAGTCCATCCTTCAAGCCCCAAAGAAGCCCAAAAATTGGGATGATTCCCCCAATCCTAGCCATATTTCCGGTGACGCCGCAGGTCGTTGTAACATGTTGTAACCCAAATTCGACTGTCGCAGGGGAGAGGTGTATCATGGTGTATCCATGTGTATCCTCCTCAGCAACTTAGTTGGGAATCATTGGGACATGCATACTGTCCATTACTGTCCCATTGTAGGTTGCTTCGCTGCTTCAGTTGCTTCAGTTGCTTCGCTGCTTCACCATGTTTTACCATGTTTTACCATCGCTTGAAGATCCGAAGCGAAGATCGACGCGGAGCTGCGCACCGTGGTGGGGCCCACTTTCAATCCTGGAGAATCGTCCGAGTAGAACTTCAAAATTCCACCTGCGGCGGAACAAAACATATACCCTCTGGTAATTTAACATAGCTATGGAAAATCACCATTTTTCATGGGAAAACTCACTATAAATGATCATTTTCAATAGCTATGTTAGTTTACCAGAGGGTAACACATGAAGACATGTCCCCAGAACGGAGCATTCCAAATTTGAAAGCCCAAAAAAAATTGCGCGTTGAAATTTGCTGCTGCTTGCCTGGCTTACCTTCATCCCCCTCTGGGAGCTTACCCCAACCATTGGTTTCCTGCAACATCGTTCATCAAAATGAAGATTTCAGTCATCTGTTTGGAGGAAAAAACATGAAAAAACAACTTTCAACCAGAGAATTACCTGGAAACAGATACTTAATATACTTATATAATCATCATCCAATCATCCAATGCTTGGACATAGATTATTATGATATATTGACACATATTGACATATATTGACATATATTGACATATATTGACATATATTGACATATATTGACATATATTGACATATATTGACATATATTGACATATATTGACATATTCACTAAGAAAAGCTGTGCAGCTATCCCATTTGATCCCAGCTGGGTCGGCCTCCTCCGGCGGCTTTTCGCCCACTGTTGGCTCCCTGACTCGCACCAGCTCCACCAGCTCCGCTCCTCGCAATCCGATGTGAAAACCGATGGATGTCTTGATGGTCAATAGATGTCAATAGATTCTATGTGGTTACCCTCTGGTAATTTAACATAGCTATTGAAAATGGTGATTTATAGTGGATTTACCCATTGAAAATGGTGATTTTCCATAGTTATGTTAGTTTACCAGAGGGTATCACATGATATCACATGTTTCGTATTTGGTTTGTGACTCTAGCTACAAGAGCTACTGGTTTTGACCTGTCTCAAACTCCAAATCAAAGCAACCATACTTTCATATATGGAGCCGGAACAGTGTTTTTCAGTGATCAGTAGGCATCGTCCTCGTGTTGGATCGTCGCGCCAGGGCCGTTCGCGACTGGAGGCCGGTCATGCAACATGGGTCATCAAGTCATGTTTAAGACACCGTTGCCATGGATCCAGTGCTCATTTACTATGATGGGGCTGGTTGGTGCGCTGATTGTGGAAAAGCACTAGCTATTGCAGGTGCCATCCAATAAACTACAGGACAAGCGCAACTTGTAGCAGAAGCGCACAACTCTCCAAAGGGAGCTGGGGTTGCTCTTGAACAGAGCGGACTAGAAGTGCGTTCGCCAGGTGAATGCAGTGAGCTACACTTTGCTTGGGTGGTATGCTATTGGAAGACTCTCTACTTTTGGAGTTTTCCACCAGGTGCTTGCATCACTCTGGAAACTTCGTGTGTTGCAGTTCTCCCTTGTCAAAGCTTGCCCGATCAGAACACAAGCCCAAAAATGACCTTCCAGACATGTTCTATTGTTGGGCACTTCAGTAAGAGCCGCTTTCGCGGTGTAGGGAGGATCCAGCAGCGGCGTGAATGATTCCTAACAACCAGCTTACATAAGCTTACCATGGTGCATTTAGCGATGAAGATCCCGGAAAACAATACATTCCCGTTGATAAAAATCAAAGGTCTAACATGGTCTAACTACATACAATACCATACAATACACACTTTTTTGATGTTCCATCGTTCCATCCCATTATTTGTTCGACTACTGGTTGGTAGTTTCAACCTACCCCTCTGAAAAAAATGAGTTCGTCAGTTGGGATGATGAAATTCCCAATAAAAAAATGCGTTTTCATTATTCCCAATATAATTATTCCATATTATTCCCAACTGAATGGAAAGTCATAAAAGTCATGTTCCAAGCTTTCCAAACAGACCATTGTTACCCCAACGTTGGCGCCCCCACGCCGCCAACGGAAGCTGCGGCAGTGCCACGTCCAGTGGAGCCACTGTCTGCCATGATCCTAGAGTTCACCATTCGGAAAATCCATGGAAAATCAATGAGACATGTTGAAACATGTTGAAACCATAGTATTTACCACTAAATAGGATGTATATGGATATATATATATATATACTATATATCTATACTATATATATACACTATATATATATGTGTGTACAATTATAATACTAAGCATGTGTTTTTTTCTGCAGTTCCTGGTAATTCCCTTGAAGTATACATGTGGACCTGTGGAAAATCTCAGAAGTAACCAGTAGATGGTTTATAAATGATTTAGTGCACTTGTAGAAGAGCTCAGAAGTAACGAAGTATCTGTTTTAAATGTTTTTGGGTATCACCAGAATTAGATGGAAGAAAAATATATCACCCGGTCACCACTTGAACATCACAGATGACGAGTACCTGCCTCAAGCCGCGCTTCGGTGTCGGAGGGACAGGACTTCTTGAGCCGATGGGTTCGATGCCATGGCCATGCCATGTGGACTCATGTGGACCCATATCACAGCTCCCAAGAAATTTGAACTCTTCAAAGATCATCAAGGATCATTGATCATTGATAGGATCTTCCTATCATCAATCCATCATCCATATCAATCCCATTCCAACATATTCCAAGCCAACTCAGTGGAAGCTGCCAGCGATCACAAGCCGCCAATTTTGGATACCCCCATGACGCGCATCTCTGACCAGAGGACATGCCTTAGGTCTCAGGGCCTAGGTACACCTGGCGACGGTACGGATGGAGATGCAGCATGAGTTTTTAACATTGGGGGAGCCCCAAAATTCATTAAAGAAACAACTAGAAACAACCATAGTTTATCATCAACTTTGCCATCAAAATAGTCATTTTGGGGCCCTCTCCCACTTGGAGATAAGCCCAGATCTTGCCATTGTCCGTGTTGCTGCTTAGCTGCGATTGACATTGTGACAGTGGCTCGTGGTGGTGATAGATGTGATCGTCGATGTCCATCGATTTCCCCGATTTCCCCTCCTCTTTTTCTGTTGAAGCTGATGTTGTTTTTCTGATGATCTTGTGATCATTTATATGCGTCCCTTCGCTTTCTTTCCCTTCGTTTTCATGCACTTCCTGTCTTCCATCAAATGTGACTCATGCATTCAGCCGCGATCAAAGTCTGATACGGTGACATGGCTACGGAATCGACCGTAGTTGGATTCTTGAAGATGCAGAAAGAACGGAATGTGATGTCTCCGACTTGGGTTGGGGCCGTCGGGGATCATAACCCATAGGATCCATGTATGGTATATATATATATATGTATAATAATCATTGGGGCTATATTGATGGGATCCATGGAGCACCATATATAGCAGCACCGTTAGGATCCGTCATGGGTAATTGATGATGGCAACCCATGGCGTCGTGGATCTTCCGAATCCCTAGAACTCCCCGAAGCGCACCACTTGTTCTAGAAGCAGTCGACAGGATTTCTCCAGGCGAAGAACCTCTGCATGTGGCAGTTCCACCGTGCCCTGAAAAAGGCTACCCCGATAGATGGTCATTTAGTGGGAAACATATGGGAAAAAACAGGATAAATTGGATTCTGGGGTGTAGCTCATTTTCAGACAAACACAAATATTATCAAATTAATGTCAAATTAGTTATTCATAAAAATGCGGCAGAGGCAAGATTTAATCCTATCAGAAGGCAGATGTAATGCGGTCATAAATTCAATCTTCTTGAGCTTTGCATGTTTCGGGGGGGCGGTAGTACAGCAACGTTTCCTCGGCTAGATCCGGCACCGGTGGATGAAGATTCAATGGAGAAGTCAAGATGCCATGGGCCTCAACCAGGAGACGTTGGGCTGTCGCATGCTTCGAACCTAAGTCGGCAGTGATTCAAGACATCGGACATTTAAATACATTTAACATATTCTTACGTCGTGGCCCTAATCCTCTTGCATGGCCAAAATGGCTGAATTTCCCTGGCCACTCCACGTCAGTCTAAAACATGTTTGGGGACTTCGGGGTTATATCATGTTATATCCAACTTATGGGGTTGCCATAGTGATTACCATTGTTATTACTAGTTATGACCACAGTTTTGCCCAAGACCAACGGCCCAAGTCGGATTCAACTGAGCTTGCTGCCATTCAAGCGAAGGTACAAGCCTGCGAGTAGGCCATCCGCCGATCGCCGCCAAACCTCTGGAGATGCCAACCACAGGACCCCAGGGCTATGGCAAAGTAAGGCGCGGTGTGATGTTGTGTCTGTTACTCGATGACTATAATAAATTATAATGTGTATCCCATAGGATCCATGTATGCTATGTATGGTGACATTTACCATCAATATACCCCCAATGTTATTATATATACCATACATGGATCCTATGGGTATATACTATTGTGAATTATGTACGATAATTATTCTCTGGGTTTGTCTGAAAATAGGCTACCCCCAATTCCTGTGGATGATATTTCCCTCTCAAAATGGCTACTGGCGGCCGCCTGGGCAAAGTGATGCTCCGCCTTCTCTTTCTCAAAGCCAGAGCTGTTGCACAGCCTCTCAGCCTCGAAATGCGGGTGAAAACCACACCTTGTGTTGCGGCGCTCTGAAGCCAATTGCCAATTTATTAACTATAATACAATATAATACAATTATTGTGATGTTACATTATTGCGGATTATATGTATGCCCATGCATGCGGTTGATTGTTTCATATTGTTTCATTATCTGCAAACGGCCAGTCTTCGCGAATCAAAAAATACTTTTACGAATCTTTTGCGAAGCCCGCGTTTATCTTTCGCGTGGGTCTCATGTTAAAATCTTTCGCTAAATTTTTCGCAAAAACAAATAATTACTTTCGCAAACTCAGAAATAAAAAACTTTCGCGGGGTCTCAGGTTGGAACCCTGGCGGCCTTTGTAATGGACAATCTCTACATGGACCTTTAGGTCGACGATCATATTGATAAACCAAAAAATAAGCAGTGGCGTTCATCACAAACTTTCTATCTACGTGCCAGTCTTACCTTCATCTGGAGATAGGGCTACATACTGCCAGCGAGATTCAACATGAATAAATAATAATAATAATAATAATGGACTATGATATATTAGAGTCTATTGGAGTTATATATTATAACCTCCGTGTTATTATAACCTACTTTAGCCTCTATGGTCTATTATAGCCTATCCTATAACTTAACCAGTTGTTCGGTCTCAGAACCTGATTTTATTATATTTTATTTAGTTTTTGGTCTATCAGATTCATTATTATAAGTGACAAGCAAACTCTCAGCGTCAAATCGCCATCGAACACCATTGCTCATTCGATTTTTGGGCACCCCCAAAATCATCCAAGATTCGACCAAATTATATCAAATGTCATACATATATTATACATATTCACGAAGATCAAAACACGGTAAAACCCCATGGTAAAACCCCATGGTTTTGGTGTCCCATTGGGGGTGTCCCCCTTTTGAAGAAAACCCCAGAGTAGATCCCCACTGGATCGTTGCCGCCTCCCGCAGCCAGCCCGCTAGCACCACAGTGGCAACTTGCGATAGATGAAGGTGAACGTCCTGCCCAAATTTGATGCACTCTGTCACTTCATCGATATCTCCCTGAACCCGCTAGGAACGTCTTTGGTGATCACGATTTCATATCCCATTTCTAATATTTATATGGTTGAAAATAAAACATATTAACCACCAATCAGTTCAATATTCTTCACTATTTGCGGATTGCGAGACTTGGAATCTGCACAGCCAACACAGTGGAAATTCAACAGCCCGGCAAAGTCATAAAATGTGGCCACTCACTTAGACGGGCCATGGGATTAGTTCGTTGGTTAGTAACTGTTAACCCATCATATACTCACTAATAACCCAGCTACTAACCACTTAACTAATGCCATGGCCCATCTGAGCACAGGCCTCTTCCGATGGCCAAAGCCAAGGTTTCGCTCTGAGGTAGGCTGGGACAATTTCCTGCGCCACTGCCGATGTGAGCCAGCGATCCAACTTCTCACATGCGGCCGCTGTTCGGGTAGAATGTGCCCAGAGATACTTGAGAGGGGGGGGACGAAAGGTAGGGGGGAAAAGACAGGAGGGAGAGGCAAGAGAAGGTGCGACTGTTTGTAACGCAAGCACGCCGCCGACGACGACGACGACGACTACTACTACTACTACTACGACTACTACTACTATGACGACTACTACTACT
>Ga0126342_10010002_pt1 | contig 16975 bp, 10 predicted proteins | sample Cyp1metagenome_FD_92528 | JGI IMG/M metagenome (GOLD analysis project Ga0126342, IMG submission 92528) | Coral microbial communities from Lord Howe Island, Old Settlement Bay, Australia - Cyphastrea 1 metagenome | ecosystem: Host-associated > Invertebrates > Cnidaria > Coral ... | reverse complement strand
TATGCCAGATAGAATGCCAAATAGAATGTCAGAAGATATGTCAGATAGAATGCCAGAAGATTTGCCAGCAAGAAAATGTATAAATGTCATGGTGGGGATCACACGAAGTAAAGTAATTTTTATTATCCAAATATTAATGGATATTATCATTATTATTACTATTGTGAATATGGTTGACCGGATAAAATGAATAAAAATATGACTGATATGGATAATGACATTGTTTAACAGATAGATGGATAGAAAGATGGAGAGATAGATAGATAAGTAGATAAGTAGATAAGTAGATAGATCAGTAGATAGATGGGTAGCTAGAAAGATAGATAGACAAGCAAACAAACAAACAGAAAAACAAACAAGCACACAGACATATAGATAGATAGATAGATAGATAGACTTCATTCTTGGTAGCCCGCCCAAACATGATAAGAGACCCTTTGCAAACACCAACCCATAGTATGGGTTGTCTGGTTAATAGTGGTTGCCTTGATTATTAGTGATTGATATTATCAATTGTGGAGGAAGTTCCCACATTGAGAAATAGGAATCTTGGATTCTCTTTATCTCAATCAGTATTGTTGATACACAGCTAGAAATATATATATATATATATCAGATATGTAAATAGATGATAATTCCAAATAATCATCATCAAAAGATTCCCATAACCATCAATATATCTGGGTAAATTATAATATTTCACTAACCTGAATCTTGTGGCCATTAATGGCCGGGGATGATTTCCCTAGCATAAAACCCATGATTCCCAGTGCTCGGGAGAACACAGTGAGGTCGTGATCAAATTTACCCATATATATATATATATATCAATATTGGGATATATGTTAGGTATTATAATATCAATAATTAGGTATATATCAGGAGTTTCCTGATATAGGGGTACCCCATTTCATCATCAATTTTAATAGTATTTTAATTGTATACATGTAGGTGATTCCGAGTTCACAAAGGTGTCTGTTGAATCTAGAAAAACATGTTTCTTGAACCTGGGATACTTCAAAATGTTCTCAAACTGATAACTAATTTCAATTGGAATCAATTTATGCTGGCCACTGAATCGGTTCAAAAGCTGCAGGAAACCGGCTGGTTTTCTCCATCTATAGGCATTAAACCAGTTTTCAATGACGCAAACCTGATCAATCATTTTGAATGTAGATCTTATCAAAGCTGATATGATTCCAAGTTTAAGTATCTATTTAAATCTATTTAAATCTATTTTACTGGCTGGTATTAGTTTTGAGTGCGAGACATGAAATCCCTAGTGGTAGAAGGCAACTGAATTAATATGAATTTTACTGTTACCCTCCGGTAATCAAACGTGGAAATGGAAAATCCATCATCTATAGATGATTTCCCCATTAGAACCTGCATTTATCGGGGATTTGCCGTTGCCTTGCTCAGGAAATCATATTAGTAGGGGCAAGAATGCAATCCTGGGATTATTATCGCTGACAAAACCCTTCGATATCGTTCGCAATGCATATTTCCAAATATCCTGGTATCCCTGTTGTCAATTTAGAGGACAATTTTAGGTACTCTGCCAATAATAAGGAATTCCGTGCAACTCTCAATGCCTGGATTTTGTTTTTGTATTGGGTGTATCATTTTGCAAAGTTTATTTTCATCACCTTGAATTTGATTCAAAGTTTTTCCTTGGGAAATTTGGTCTATGAAGTTGGTTTATAAAACAACCGTGCCTATAATTAGATATACCTGGTTTTTCTATCATAAGCCCAAACTATAGGAGTTATGTTCACCAGCCAACAGATTGGGGCACCAGCTTGCAGCCTTGTTGGAACCACTTTTCTATCTTTGTTTGGGGTTGCTATAAACAATAGATATCCCAAGATTATCAATCCAAAATCAATTCTAATTCATCTTCCGTGCTAGAAACCTCCATCAATCCAGATCAGTTTCTTACATTTTCCCATTAAATCCCATTCTAATCTTAACCCCATGATAATTCACTTTCCCATGAATTCCCACTGTTTTCCTACATGTTCCTAAGATTTTCCAAGATAATCCGTTATTTCCAATATTTTCCGATATTTTCCACTATAATCCCGTGATACTGTGGATGGAAGAAATTCTGCACCACCTTGGATGGTTGAAACCCTATAGATAATGGAATAAACCACCTATCAGCTGGTGCAGGATTTCGCAACCATCCTCAGTAGTACCAATATTATTGTGGAAGGGAATGGATACACGATTTAATTAGCATCAAATAGTGTTTCAATCCTTTATCCGTTTGCGTTTCCAGGTCGGTGTGCAAGGCTTAACTCGTGTGCGTTAATTCTCTACCTTTGAGGGTTAGCATTGGCCGCAAATGATAAGGCATTAACTTCTGAGTCAATGCCAAGGCCTTGGTCTTACTTTTCTCCTTAATTTTTCCACATTGTCCTTGCAAAGCCGGCTTTTCCCATCAGTTTTTTGGGAGCTGTTGTGACAGAATTAAATCTTGAGCTAATTCTCTTCATATTGGTTCTGATACCTCGTGCTCTTTCTTTCCTCTTCTTCTCTACTCTGCTTGTATTTATTCTTCCCTACTCTTTTCAACTCTGGTGCTCCTTTACCTTTTCTATTCTTTTGATTCTTTCCTTTTTTCTTCTCTAGTCTGTTGACGTGTTCTTTCTAAGTGCATTTGCCCGATGTTTCCTTAGTTGCAACGTCCCATGTACGTCGCAACCGGCCCCGGATGAAGTCAAAGGATGACGCCAAGGAGGCAACCACGAGACAGCTGCAACCACTGGCCCAATGAAATGAAATGAAATGAAATGAATGGAATGGATTTAATTCCTCAGAAAGGATGCCAAACCCCATGAAAGAGAATTAAATCAAGATTTGATGCCCCACAAATGGATACCTCCCGTTCAATTCCCCGGATGTCATTAGCAAAGAATTAAATCAAGAGTTCACAGCAGGCACAGGTTGAAGAGTATATGGTTGAGTAACGATTTACATCGTGATTTAATTTTTATTGCGTACTGGAATCCACTCCTTTTGTCATTGTTTTTATTATCCAGATATTTAATCCTTTATTATCATTTATATATATATATGTGTGTGTGTGTCCAGATATTATCATTATTACTATTTATGGATCATCACCATCACAAAATATTGGATATTAATGGATTATTATTAATCCCTCCTGTTTATGGATGATTACTCATGGGATTATAGTAGTATAATTACTCCTATGGTCTGTCCTATTTTCAATACAATCCCATCACCACAGATATCTCCACATATTCTATGATAATTAATACCATGATAATCCCACATATAATCCTATTTATGGATCATCACCACGGATATCACCATTATGGATCATCAACATTACTGTTATCATTATGGTTAACTGAATAAAATCCATCCACATATTTTCCCACATTTTCCGATATTTTCCACTAGAATCCCATGATATCAATGGCCATTTTAGGAACCTAAATTGGAGGTACCTACCATGTATAAGGCCTATGTAAGGCTTGGGAATATCCCCACAATTCATATGGCCAAAAAATATGGTACGTTTACGTAGCTCCATCAATTGGATCCTGAAATTCCCATTGATTAACTATATTTATGGGGTGGTACCTAACATCAACTAACATCAACTAACATCAACTAACATCAACTAACATCAACTAACATCCCATGATTATCCCATGATTATCCCTATTAAATCACCATTTGTAGTGGATTTCCCTATGATTTTCCTATATTAAATCACCATCCACGTGCCGAAGATCTCATCCGCAAACAACGTGATCGCCGCACTGGCGCTCAGATCGTCCCCCCAGCCTCGCGACAAGGGGAGACAGGCAGCATGAAAACGAAAACGATATGGATGGTGTAATACTGGTTTGGAAAAATATTATAGTTGATGATTTTTTTAAGCTGATTATAGTGGATTTCCGAATTTAGAACCATAGTTAAGGAAGGGTATATTTCACTGAATCGTCGAATATTTTATTCGAAAAACATTGGTATTTAAATACGCGATACTCGTTATTTTAAAGAAGTATCCCTAATCATTTCCCCAGCACGGTTAGAAGAAGCAAAATATTATATGATATTTAAATGGCATATTTTAACTGAAAAATCATAGGCACTTTAAGTGGAAAAACATGGTTCCTTGGGGTCATTTCTTTCTTTACCCTCTGGTAAACTAACATAACTATGGAAAATCACAATTTTTAATGGGTAAACCAACTATAAATGACAATTTTCAATAGCTATGTAACAAATTACCAGAGGGTAATATGCAATTTTAACCAGCTACTATGGTCCAATGTTATTTTAACTGGAAATCTAAAAGGTATGCTACCAACAATTTTCTTTGGGATATAATTAATGTGGATATAATGGGGATACGATGGAATATAATGGGATAAAAATGGGTATTCCAAGTTATGAAATATTCCAGCAAAATCAAGTAGTTTTTTATTGGATATTCCAACTTATTCATGTTGATATTCCAACTTATTATATTAACTAATGGGTATATATCAACCATAATGGGTATATATATATATATCAACCATATTTTAACCAGCTACTAATGGATATCCCAACTTAATGGGTATAACTACCCTCTGGTAATTTGTTACATAGCTATTGAAGCCATGGCCCAGTCGAAATAGTTGATTTTCCCATTAAACATGGTGATTTTCAATAGGTTTTTGTATGTTTACCAGAGGGTATGGCTATGTAAACTTCCATAAGTTCAGATATCAACATAGCCCCTGCAGCCCCTGCTGAAATCTCTGGTGAAATCTCAGCCAGAAAAATTCAGCCAGTGGAACTGCTCCAAGTTTTGGTAACGTCCTTAGGAAGGGGCCCTGGGCCATGGGAAAAACGCGACAAAAATGGGCCTGGTAACTGGGGATATAACCATTTACTATATCCCAATGAATTTTCATCCATTTACTAACTAGTTAACTACCTCCATGGCCCATCTAAGTAGGAAGGAACGGCTTTTCATGCTGGGTTTCCCACTAGCGACACAAAAAAAAATGTGGTGAGATACCCTCCATGCAACTAACATCAGCCATAGACTCTGCCCCTGGCGGTTGGAAGACTACATTTTCCTCTTAAGTGGCCGATTCTGAGCGACCCATGGATGTCATAAACACAGCAATGATCACTTCTCTTGAAAGTAACGTTGTGGACATCCATGGTTGCTGTTCTAGGAAACAATCTACTTTCATGCTCTATTGTTGATTTACTGGGTTGAATCAACACTTGAAATGGGGTTGTAATTAGAACACGTGGGTTTGTCTGAAAATATGGTGCGCCATTCAATTTTCAATTACGTCCACAGGTTAGTCATCAATCTCCCGATGAAAATTGCCCAAATTGGACGTATAGCCATGTCAGACACAGCCATATGGAGGTTTCCTAAAATAGGACCACCCAAAATCACATATTTTAAGAAGATCTTCGTTTTCATTTTAGACGCGATTTCCAGAATGGTGTGGATGCCACAGAGTGCTTGCAAAGGCAGCCAACAAGGGGAAAAGTTAGCAAAGAAAAAAGAAGACCTCTCAGTCATCATCTTCACCATGTAATCGCCTTCCAGAGCCATGAAATGGTTGTCGGCGTGGACAACGCATGCAGCATCCAGGAACCTGTTCTGCACTTTGTTTTCAGGGCGGCACCGGCTGCTTGCAGTACTCCCTTGCTAAAAGCGCGCAGTCCCCGCGAATGATATCCGAAGTGTTCTTCCGCCTGTCAGTCTGGGTGAAAGATTCACCCGTGCGCTGCATCTGGTAATGCTGTCTCGGCTAGGTGTTGCTCAAAGACATCACCTGCAACAATGGTGCCGGTGCGTACTGCGCCAGATTTCTTTGTACATCTCTTGGGCTGTTTGCACAGCACCTAAGACTCCTCTTGTCGTGGTGGTGCTCGCTGCTATTGCAACAAAATATATTAAATCACTGTAGAAAGCATTCGCTTCTGCGCGTAACATCGGTTGTCTTCCTAGATGGCCCAGCAGAAATGAGAGCTTCATCGCTGCCTTGTTGTCCTCCTAAAAACCAGGTCAAACACAACTTGCTAACCGGTAACCTGAAAACCTGGCCCATCTGGCCCTTCCCTTCTGGTTCTGTTCGTGTTAGCCGATCCTCTAGTGGGGCCCCCTAGTTATAAGTTGGTTTATAAGCTCTAGTAACTATAGTTATAAATACCATAAACCATAGTTATTGGACTTATAAACCAACTTAGCTATCTTTGGGGCCTCACATTGTATCAATCATCCAGCGGGGTACATCACCATTTAGGAACCGAAACCACCGGAGCCACGACCTTCTATGGGACGAGAAAACAATCGCAGCTGAGATGCTGATTGCGGCCCGAAGCATCACCTGGAGATCGGATCTGGTGAGATTCGTGTCATGTAGCTGTAGCTATCTGAAAAATACCCTCCAAAAGATGATCAACAGTTATGCTGGTTTATGCTGGTTTATGCTGGTTATATAGTACATATATTTCTCTTGAAACTATCCATCAAAGGTCGACCTCGTGGCGCTGCAAAGGCCTGAAAGCCACCATGCAAAGGACCTGCTGATGAAATCTCTAACAGGAGGGCCACCCTGCAACACACACGATGTTGAACCCCTCGCGCCCCCAAATCTCAATTTTTCAGCGCGCATGATGCGCGCATGTTATCAAAAGTGATGTTGAGGGTTTGGACTTCTTTTTTCCATTGGGGCTAATGCCCCGCAGGCTACATTCACATTGAACTTTGGGGGCGAGGGGGTTGTTTTGGATAGAAAGGGTTGTTTCATATTTCGTCCATCTACGGTCCAGCATAACTCTGCCCCCAGTTCCCAAGCCACCTCGCAGAATTGAGGTCTCGTTAAGGGATTTCCTGAGTCGCGAGCAAGCGGCAACCACGTTAAGGGATTCTCCAAGTGGTTGTTTTGAGGTTCACTGAATGACATTGCCAATCAGCCAGATACCCTGCAAAAAAAGATAAATTCTTTGCTGGTGAACGTAGATATTCCCATTAATACCAAAAGACTATTCAGGATTAGTTTGTATCCATCTAAGATTGACCTAAATGAATGGTGAGTATAGAACTACCACACTGTTGAAATGATCAACTCCAGGTGGTACATGTGGCCGGGGATTGCTTAGAGTCCGTGAGCCATTCTGAAAGTCTCACATGCAACCTCTAAAGCTGATGTAGCTATCAACAACTAGACCATGAAATATGGGGCTGCCGTGCACTGATCCTACACAAAAATGAGATTGCAATGCTTAAAATAAGAGATCAAATTTGCCTCAAATGCCATTCTCAAAAGTCATTGTCCTGCTTCGATCATTTTTGATACAGCAAGTATGTCAGAAAACACAAAGACATAAACTGCCAGACCCTGCAATATCCAGAGGACTTACCAGAATGCGTTTGTGCTTGGAGTGCCTTGGCAAAGATTCCCTCGCAAGTAAGGAACGTTGTCGAGGGAATCTGTCTAGCCACGGGAGTGTCCAACCCGCAGAACCCAGGCTTTTCTCCTCTCTCTCTCTCTATATCTATATGTAGTTACATATATGGTTCCGTCTTTTTGTGTGAATCTTGACACTAGTTGACGCAAGTTCAGAAACTGGACACTTTGGAGGACTTCAGCCCTCAAACACTACGATTCAAAAGAACCCATGACGATGATGACCACAATGAGGGGGACCCAAATACAAGAAGGTCCTGTAGTCATTCCCATTTTATACATATTATACTACTATCTATGCTGCTTGATGTTTCGGATTTTCCATCATGTCGGATCATTCCCACATGACTCCCCTTCATCATAAACCGAAAATTTCACATCCAGGGAGAAGAAACTCTTTTCTGGTTGGTGGTTTTAACCATCTTGAAAAATAGTAGTCGATGGGAGGGATTATTCCCATATATTATGGAAAAATAAAATTCATGTTCCAAACACCAACCAGATATGATATTCCAGATCTAGCACCCAAAATGCCGAAAAGTTGAACACCTGGAAATTATGGAGGACACATCATCGAACTACCATCCTGGCAATACGTTTCGACATCTTTTTTTTGGGTTACTATATCCCTAGATTCCATTATGATCCCTGTATATATTGTCGCAGAGTTTCATTCTTGGATTTGCGCTTCAGGAACCATCAACAAAAATCAGCATATTCCCGACAAAGATTCCCCAAGTAGTGGATTTCCCATTTGGGAAATATACGATGATCTTCGGCAAATCAACAGGTGTCGTGCTTAGATTTCTTAGATTCCCAGTTTGATGGTTGTAGTACAATGTGAGGCTTCCGCTTATAAGTTGGTTTAAATTCTAAAACCCTCACTCACCATAGTTTTAAGTATCATAAGCCATGATTAAACAAGTTATAAGTCAACTTCGCAAACTAAATCTCATTATATCTCATTAAATCCGATTAAATCTTATTAAATCACCATTTTTGAAGCTAAAATAACTCACTTACATAGTATCGTAAACGGTGGGCCTCACCTTTATCCAAAACCTACCCTCTGGTAAACTAACATGGCTATTGAAAATCGCCAGTAAGTTTGATGATTTACCTATAATTACCTATTAAAAATGATGGTTTTCGATAGCAAACTGTTCGTTTACCAGAGGGTAAGCTTCCAGCACCATCACCGCCGATGCCAGGATTCCTTCGGGGACTATCTTCTTCTTTGGCCCACGATCTCCTTCTGCCTGAGCGAAACAGAGGTTCAATGGCTGGAAATGGTATCTATCTGGCTATTTAACAGTTCGCCATGGAAAATGAACCCATTTCTAATAGGTAAACCATCTATTTCTATGGGCCATTTCCCATGGCTATGTTAAATAACAAGAGAATATCTATTTTTTGTGATTTGGAAAACCAAATTTCGGATTAATTGATCCGTAAGCTTAATATATCACATATAATCATGGGATGTCAGCGATATGGTGATTTGAACGAAGCAGAATCAGCGATTATATAATGGGATATTCAAAAAGGATGTATTGGAAGGCAAAGGGGTACATAACAAACAATATGACATGGAAACTAAGAGGAGATAATTACCCAACACATGATAACACACAATATGAGATGAGATGGGGTGCCATTAAAAAGGGGTCGATTTCTTTTTATGATGGGATATAAAGCTAACAGTATCAAATCAATTTGGGATGTGTTTTAAATGAAATGAGTAATTTACCACCATTTCATTGCCATTTCCATCGGGAAAATGATGATTCACAATGGGAAGGGGGGGGGTATTTGAAGGCACATCCCGGAATTCTGAAGATAACCCCTGGGGCAAATATAAGCTTTGCATGTTTCAATCATGCGGATATCAAACAATGTTGAATAGCAGCTGGTTTCAGACTGGTGGTTTATCTTCAATCATGTTTCCAAACAGTCTTTGTCCAATTGATTTAATGAAATTTCACTCCTTAAATCCCATGAACAATCTTCAAACAATCCCACTGAACTCCATTGCATCCCGTTAGACTCGGTAAATCCCATTAAATTCCAAACAATCTGAAACATGCTTTTTGGGATGATAGATGTCCTTCCGCGGCTCTTGATCGTTTCTGGCTGTGTATCTGGTCCCTTCAGAGCCAAAGCAGCGTTTGAGATCTCCGGTTGAACCACACAAGGTGGTGCCCCCCTCAGTTATAAGTTGGTTTATAACCCCCATTAAGTATAGGTATATCTACCATAAACCCAAGTGAAATCAAAGTTATAAACCAACTTAGCTAACGAACTGGGGCACCACCTTACAGGTCGGTTTTCTTAGTTCCATCGCGCACTATCAATGAATTGCTCATGATATTACAGGAAAACCTTGATTTTAGCCGCAAGGGTTAGGGTTTGATATAGGTTTTTCCTTACAATACTGGCAAACTGCAAAAAGGTGCTCTTAATCTCCGCAGAACAAATACCCAGCTTAAAAGCACAATTTCTTGCAAATTCACCCTAGCTAAGACCATTGGCCAGTTTGGTGTTTGTCCTTTTCTAAGCATTGCTGTTTGGTGGTTTAAACCCCACCGAACAAATATGTTTGTCCTTGATAATCATCATCAGAGTCATATTTTCGAAAAATTAAAGGTAGCCATCAACCCACCAACCAGATCATTCTGTCCATTATATCTTCATTTTAAATGGCCAAATCCCCATGTTGACCTCCGATCTTAGATGCTTAAACTCCATGCTGAAAATCGGTCGAATCCAAAGCGAAGAACCGCGGGGCCTCAGGAGCTGTGACAGGGTCGCCGCCATTGTGATTGGCCAGGGTCTGGGTGATCATCACATGGATGTCCTGCCCAAGGACCCAAGGACCCAAGGACCCAAGGATGCCAATGTCAATGGCAATAGCCACTACCAGTAACTCGGGTATCTACAAATAACTGGCTGGGCTGAGTCTAGACTGGAGATACAAACGAACCGACTGGGATAAGTCCCGGCTCCAGAGGGGATTTTCCAGTGGGAAAATAAAGAATCTTCAGCAAGTCCAGTAACTCAGGATGACTCAGGTATGCCTTACAAAAATAACTGGGGTAAATTATGATTAGCGAGCGCTTACGATGCCTAGGAAGCACATCCAAGTAGAGTTCTGAAAAACTCAGGGGACAAACAGAGAAACATGTAAAAACAACTTCTGGTTGGTGGTTTCAACCCCTCTGAAAAATATGAAAGTCAGTTGGGATGATCATTCCCAACTGAATGGAAAAATAGAATTCAGGTTCCAAACCACCAACCAGAAAACAACTTCCTTTCTTGCTCATCTGCCCATCTGCTATTTTTCTTTGCCTTCCTCTACTCTTTGGCCCTCTGATTTCTGGATATTTTAGACTAAGTCCCAGTGGGCTCCCCCAGTAACTCCTCATCATTTCGCTTACAAATAGGAGACGACCAAACCCTGGAAGCAACAAATAGGATCAAATAGGAATGAAGAAAAAAACTCAGAAAACATGCAGAAGACGTCGGAAACGAAAAGGCTCAAGTGGGCCTTTGTTTTTCGCTCTTCCAAGCGATTTGGTTTTGTAACGGCAAGCTTCACGGTTCGGAACGGCGCAATCCGGTAAGCACATGCGCAGCACCAATGCCCATTCCGCGGGTGGCAGCCAGGCGCATCGAAGTGCGAACTATAGCCATGTGGTTTGTTCGTGTTCAAGTTTTGCGAACATGTTCACATCAAAATAGTAGTTTCCATGTATTTTCCAGTGAAAACTTAGAAAAAGGATATATATATATACTGAGAAAAGGATGTATATACATACAAAATAATAACAATAACAATAACAATAACAATAACAACAACAATCTTGTTGATAATGATAGTAATAATAATGGTAGTAAAAGTAAAAATGATAATGATAGTAACAATAATGATAATAATAATATATATATATATAATTGTATTTAGTCTAGAGGAAGTTTATATTCATGGCCAAACGTTGCCCATTGAACGGTCAAGTAGTGGATTTCCCATTGGGCCACCATTCCGGTTACAGCCAATGACTTGGATGTGCGCATTGGCGCATGGTTCAAAACCGGGGATCTTCCATTGCTCGAACGGGGGGTCTTTCATCTGTTTCTTACCCCTTTACAGTTCCTGGGTCGGGATAGCGTCTGGTAACATAGCAATAAACAAATCCATCATCTACCCTCTGGTTATTTAACATAGCCATGGAAAATAGCCCATTTATAGATGGTTTACCTGGGTTTACCTATTAGAAATGGTGATTTTCCATGGCAAACTGTTAGTCATAACCAGATGGTAGTTCGATTTTTTTGGAGCTAGAAAGCTCCATTCTTAAGGGATTTAAGCCAGCCATGTCTGATTCATCAACCATTGGCGAACCGCTTGGGGGCGATTACACGTCAGTCCTGGCAGCTAGGGGTACCCTCCGGTAAACTAACAGTTTGCTATTGAAAATGGCCATAGAAATAGTGAGTTGTCCCATTAAAAATGGTGATTTTCCATAGTTATGTTAGTTTACCAGAGGGTATGCCCAATTTCATAAACAAGAAAAACAATGTTTTTTTTTGGGAGGTTCATATCATGGGGAAGGCAACGTCATAGCAGCCAGTCATAAATTGAGCATCAAAATTGGAAAGGGATGATTTGCTTAGCAATTAAGGGTTCTAGGCCACTCATAAACGGGAGATAACCCACTTAGTAAACGAGGGTTTACTAACCAGGAAGATCATCATTTATCAACCAGGGTTATTAACCATTTATATAATGATGATCTAACCAGGGTTAATGTCAACCCCGGATTAATAAACCTTGTTAATTAGGGGGGTACTCCTCCAGTTTGGGGTTTATTAATCCGGGGTTGACATTACCAACCTTTCTAAGTAGGATGATCTTCCAAGTACCAGGATGTACCAGGCGCCGCGGCGCCTGCATATGCAGTCGTCGCTTCTCCATCCTCTTCCGGCCGCCGGTGCGGTCCACCACACGAGCCTCTTCGAAGACGCTGAACCTGGGGCAAAAAAGTCACGACGAGCTGAACATCTGTGACCCAAGGGTGAACACATGGAGGTTTCCTGAAATGGGGCTACCCCCAAATCATTCATATTTAGATTGGGATTTGCCTTGTAATAGGCCATCCAGCTATTGGGGTACCCCATGACTAGGGAAACCCCCACATGATCACTTGAGGATTTAACCCGCCGTGATGAAAATTCGGATTGAGGCAACCAAAATGGCTACGTGAGAACTACAGGTTTTCGGGTGCCTAAGTTTAATGGTTCTTTTTGTTGGTTGAAATAGCTAGACTAAGTGTAGAATCGATGTTGGATATATTTCTGTTTCAATGGGGTAAAATATGAAACAACAAACATACCCTCTGGTAAACTAACAAAACTATGGAAAATCACCATTTTTAATGGGTAAATCCACTATAAATCACCATTTTCAATAGCTATGTTAAATTACCAGAGGGTAACTGGGGGCCCTGCTGGCATACCGGAAACATTTTCATCAAGAAAACAGCAAGAACAAAGGGATTTGATCAACAAAACAGCGGAACATAATTGGGGGTTTCCATAAATGGGGTACCCCAATAGCTGGATGGTTTATAATGGACAATCCTATTAAAATTGATGATTTAGGGGTACCCCTATTTTAGGAAACCTTAGGGATTTTGGGCGCCGAAACCGAAAGTGAGCCGAGCCGACTCTGGAAGCCTGTGCGAGGAAAATTACCCATTTATCGATAATTTTCTTGCTAAATATGTTGGTTTTCTATGTTAAAATGATGTTAAACATCTTGATTTTCTATAGCCATGTTAAATTCCCAAAAGGTATACTGGTTGGTGGCTGACCTACCCCTCTGAAAAATATGAAAGTCAGTTGGGATGATGACATTCCCAACTAAATGGAAAGTCATAAAATTCATGTTCCAAACCACCAACCAGTACTGTAATTATATCATATCCCCATGAAAATGGGGAAATAACGTGCGCGGAAACAAACTAGCCATCGAATCCTCGCCCGCCGCCGCCCGAGATGAGCGACATATCCACATAGCGCACGAAGGGCCATTGGGAGCGTCCCGCGAACAGGGCGTAGCACTCGTAGTAGAGGTCATATTTGCCTCAGCATATCATGGTAAAGAAGCATAATTAGGGACAGTTAATAATAATAATCATAATAATAAATAACAATAATAATAATCATAATAAAAATACGATAATCATAAACATATCGTAGTAACCTATAGGGTCAGGATTGAGATAGTAACAGTTGACCTACGGTTGACCCCTGACAATAATAGGATTGAGATGGTTAGGGGTATATTCAACACAAATTAGGGCGAACCATCGACAATACAAGGTGCTGTTCCATAGCTAGGTTGATGATGAACAACTACAATAACTAGGGTTTATATGGGAACACAAAAGGGACTGGGCCACCACCTTGTATAAGCTAATTTAAGCAATGGTATCAATATCTAATGGAAGTTCAGTTTTCAGCCGACTCAAACTTGCCCCTCCAAAGTGGGATTGGTCAGGTAGAGGATCTGGTATTATGGAGTTCACCCCTCTCTCTGCACCGATTCTTGTTGGCATCCTCCTGATTCAACCGAATCGAAGCTCCGGCAGCAAAACTCGAATCTGGATGCATGCTATAAATAATCCCACCATAACTGCTGTATGGTGCCAACAGTGAACATGTATGATATGTGTGGAAAGCACTGCAACTCTATGCTTTTTTTCTTGGGTTTCGTCAGATCATTGAAATGACACCTGCCCCGGACATCGCTGTAGCGAAGCCATCCCAGGCACTTCGCAAAGCTTCCTTCACAGCCTCTTCATCATCGACCTTAGCAAGGGAGATAAGAAATGACGTGGGAATGATGTCAACGAAAAAAGGATGCAGAAAAGTAAAATCATTAAAAGTCCAATCACCAGAAAAATGATCAATTACACCTTTTCGATCTTGTTTGGGTCTACTGGGTCTACTGCAAAGAGTGTCGCCTTTCAGTCCGTCTTTTTGGTCGCTCAGTCGCTAGACCACTTCGGAAAGCTCACTGGAGCGGTTGGGAAAGTGACCGTGTCGTGTGCCAATGTGGGAGCACGTCGATTCTTACGGAATGTATGGCGCTTTCCTATGGCTTTCCAGATAAGCCTGATTTTTTCTATTTAAGGACACGTTGAGCACACATAGACATGATATCAATGGCCATTCCAGGATCCTAAATTGGAGGTACCTACCATAATCTACCATATATAAGGCCTATTTTTTAGGCCTACGTAAGGAAATATCCTGGAATTCCCATTGATGCATTTCAACAGAGCCAAATCAGGCCCTGGTGGAAATATTAGAGTTTGTCTAGAAACAGGGTCCACGATCATGTTTCCCATTCAAATGACGATTTCATGCTACCCTCTGGTGAACTAACATAGCTGAGAAATCACCATTTTAATAGGTACAAAATCTATAAATGACCTATTTTTCATAGCTATGTTAGTTTACTGGAGGGTAAAAATCTATATTGTAGTACATGTCTGGACAAACCCAGAATAGGTGCGGATGGCCGACGTGACAGACATCCTTCAGGTAAATGATCTTGACATCCTCCTCAAAGCAATCCGACAAAGCCTGCATCAAAATTGGCATGACTGGGGTCATGGGGGGCCTTCAAATCTTGTCAAGCCATGCCGATGGGCATTAATGTGGTGAACATAAATAACAAATCAGAAATTGGAGATAATGTTTACTACCCATTTGTGCATGATTGGGAAAAGTGTATTTTGGGATTCCGCCTCGGCCACCTCATCATGATTCTAGATGAAAATGGAACAACCAGGACAACCAAAATTTATCCACCAAGAAATTGTTTGGCACGACGAGCAAATACAAGAAGGGAAAATGCCGTGAGCACCTGTGATTGGCTGGTTGGTTTTAACCAGCTTTAAACAAAATAGTCAATGGGAAGGATTATGCCATATATATATATCATGGGAAATTAAAAATGTTTGAAACCACCAACCAGATTTTCAGTTTTTGGTAACTCTGCTTGATTAAAAACTTGGAGCTCTCCAACCAATCTGATGCTAAAATGCTACACCAAGTTAAGCTAATCGTCAATTACCTGGAAAACTCATCCACAATTGCATCTTCCAATCCTATTCTTTGGTCACACATCTCCCATCCAACGCAGTTTTTTTCATCAGTTCTGACGCCAAATTCATGCAGAGTTTTTCGAATGGCGGGTTCTGGAAAAAAAGAGAAGACGAGACAGTGATTCTCGATTGGTCATATGAAGACCATACTTCAGTCAAACCTCTGTGCTTCACTCACAAAATGCCTGTCACCTTCCTGATCAGCCCAGGGACTGGCTGACTCATATGCATTGCATATGGTGTGGACAGGGCATCTCTGATTTGCTGTTCCGTGAGTGATTGTCCGTATGACCTTTCGAGCAATCCCGCCCATCCTGGATTCCTTGCCAAAACCACCGCCTGACGAATCTGCTTCCGCGTTCACTGCGATTTCGCAGGCGACTTTCCTGGCGCCAATGGGGTCAGCGGCGCTGCCGAAAGCGCTGGTAGCGATGCCATGGAGATGTCCTTCTCTCCTGCTGCGGCTTCCTCCCCATGCTCGGATTCCATGAATTGGCTGTGCTCAGCGTCTTGCATGTCATTCGCACCCTCAAGTAGTCAAAAAAACACACGGCGGAAAATCCAATTTTTGTCTGGTTGGTGGCATACCTACTTCTCTGAAAAATATGAGTTCGTCAGTTGGGAAGAGTATTCCCAACTGAATGGAAAATCATAAAATTCCATGGTTCCAAACCACCAGCCAGATAAAAATCACCATTAAACCACCATTCCCCCATCTTTGTAGATTCATTGCTGTTCAAAAAGGTAACCTCTTCCCATTGCCGGTCAAATTAAGCTGGAAAACCTTGAGGGGAGCTCCACCTTGCGTCATGTCCTTTTGTTTTTTTGGATTGGTGAATGATGTTGAAGAATGGATGGCTACACCCCCAATAAATGGCAAGATTAATGGTGATTTAATATATTTAACAGGGATGCAATGGGCTAAAATATATAGGATATGATGGGATCTAACTGAGGCTTTGCTCCCTTGGGGGTGGCTGAACATGTTTCAAACACCCTCACTTGATGACATGTTTCAATGGAAAACTGATGTTTTTTGAGGGAATGGTTAATGGGAATTTCAGGATCCTAAGTTAGTACCATATTTCTGGCCATATTTTCTGGGGATATTCCCTGAAATTTAGGCCTAAAAAATAGGCCCAACATATATGGTACGTACCTCCAATCAATCGGTTCCTGTTGCATGGCCATTGATCCAAGTATCGAAGGAAGTTTAGAAGTCAAACTTCCGACAATATGGAGAGATGAAAAAGCAGTCAGCAGGGAGAAGAGTCAGAAGAGAAAAGATCAGAAGAAAGAAGATGCAGGTGCGCGAAAAGGTAG
>Ga0126342_10010001_pt1 | contig 16976 bp, 13 predicted proteins | sample Cyp1metagenome_FD_92528 | JGI IMG/M metagenome (GOLD analysis project Ga0126342, IMG submission 92528) | Coral microbial communities from Lord Howe Island, Old Settlement Bay, Australia - Cyphastrea 1 metagenome | ecosystem: Host-associated > Invertebrates > Cnidaria > Coral ... | reverse complement strand
CATACATACACATACATACACATACATATACATACATATACATACATACACATACATACACATACATACACATACATACACATACATACACATACATACACATACATACACATACATACACATGCATGCATGCATGCATACATACATACGTACGTATGTACGTACATACATGCATACGTACATACGTACATACATTGCACATGCTTCTTGGTTCCATTGGTTTATTTCTTTTGCATCATGGTGTGTGTTATTTGCTGCATTCTTTGGAGAACGTCCCAGCTCGCAGCTGGTTGCTGCATGCTGGGTGCCCCGACCTGCGAGGAAGAAGATTCTGTGCAAGTTCTGGCAAGAGGGGAAGTGCTCCAAGGGACCAGGTTGTACATTTGCACATGGCGACCACGATGCCTGGCCGACATCGACATCGAATAAAGTGAATGGCAGGTGAGAGTTTCAATACCCCATCCCGAGAATATATGATATGGGACCCCAATTGACCCCAATATGAAAAGATCCAACACCAAACAAGTGTTTGGAAGGGGTATGCAATACTTGGGGGACGGGGGAAGAGATTAATTTTAGACAGGTATAACACTCGCTCTGGCATTGTGGAGTTTGAAGGCCAGTTCTAAATATCAAGTTGACGCATATTCATGAGCTTGTTTCCCATTTGAGACCGTTATTAAGTGAATTATCAACACGTAAGGACTATCAAATTGACCACAGCAGCATGGAAAAGAGGAAAATGGAATCCACCTGGCCAAGTCATCACCTGATGTCAGGTGCCAGATCCTAATAAGTTGGTAGGTATATGTATTATATTCATCTATATAAATATATACACACTCACACACACACACATATATATATGTTATAAATAACTACCATTATCACAATTACAAGGGGTTATATGCTAAGTCATTTTTTTTGGTAACCATGGTTATGGTCCCCTTTACATTTTCCCCAAAAAAAGATCTCGCCCCCAGGAACTGGGGAAACCCATCGACGCCGAACTGGCGCGCTTATTTGCCTCGCGCCGATCCGACCTGTGCCGCTCGGACGTTTGTTGGTGAGTTTGTCGCTGGGAAAAAACCACCCTCATCAGCTACAAACGTGGTGAAGACCCTAGCCAAGATCATATTCATCATAGTTCCTACTTCATAATGGTTCATAATGGTTAATGGTTGATAATGGTTCATAATGGTTGATTATTGTCAAGAATGGTGATTTGGTGATTCATGATGGTGATGAAGGATGCTGAATGGATATTAATGGAATTACCTTCCTCTATAATCAAAGGTGGCTGGCTGGACATTCTCCGAACTAAATGGAGTTTAATGGGAAAATCATCAAACTAAATGGGAACAAATCCAGCAAACCTTGGATGAGCGGAGGGTAGGAGCTGAATCTCAAGGTATGATGGGCCATCGTAAGCTAAGAATTCAATGAAGTTCACAGGGGCAGAAATATGGACAGAATGGGTCCAACCTTTTTGAAGCATCACATCTGATGGTTTTGTCGCCAAGGTGGCCTGGTTGGAAGCAACAAATTGACGCCCTGCAAATATTGGCAAGAGGGCAAATGTGCCAAAGGCAGGGGGGAAACGGTATCAACTGCAACGATGGAGGATGACAGAGGATGTGTATGTGGGAAGAATTCACCGTGTGAAGGTACAGCACCAAGTCACACCCGGAGTCTCAAAGCTAGCACCAAAATCGCCCCATGTCACTCGAGGGATTGACAGATCCAGGCCATCATTTGCCAGGTGAAACCTGCACTTTTCAACACGTTGGGACACCAGGAAATGGGCGTCTTGGTAGATCTTAGCTCTGCATTGTTTGGCGGTTCCAGATCGCCAAGATAGGCAAAGTAGATCTGTGCAATGCAAGTGCAAAAAGGATGTATAAGTTATACTCTCTGGTTGTCTTTTGGCAGGGCATTTTCGTGGATGCAGTCAGTCAGTTTAGCTGAATTGGTGCATCAAAGATAGATGGTGACCTTGACATATTGGGCCCCAAGATGAGCTCATGTTGGGATCAGATCAAGGAGGGTAATTGATCCTTACTATGTTTATGCGGCCGCCTCGACTCGGCGCCAAGGTGACGAAAAACCAACAACGACCGCCGATGCCAAGGCGCGCACGGAACAACCGGTAACCATCAGGCTCTTCACCAACCGTGGGGATATAACAGGTTACTCCAGCCACGGTGGCGAGTCAAAACTCTCATCACCCATGTCAACAGCTTTTATTTTCATTCATTTTTCATGTGAAATATATGAATCAGGTGGGGAGGAATTTCCATGTGCCACCTATTGTAATTAATGAGGATAATGAGGCCACTTGCATAGTGAGATCAGCTGATGCAACCATTGCTTGGGGGTCCATCATCGTTTTAGTCATCTGACAGTCGGCATGGTCGGCACAAGGCGCAATCCTACAGATGCTGAACGGGTCGACAGGATCCGGCAACAGAGTTGTACATAGTTTCGCTCCCTCCCAAAACCAATCGAAAACCAATCGAACTCACAGCTCCGATGTTTTGTGGCCATTCGTGGCCATTGGACCAGACCTGCTTTGATGATTGAATGATGATTGATTTCGGAGGGAGCCGGTTTCACCCTAAGGTAAAGATATGTAAAGATTTAAAAGCTGCGCAGGAACGCAGAACGATTTTGATGGCCTTTTGCTTGGCAAACCTCCCGCTCAGGGGCAAGCCTCCTTCAATGTGTAACTGGAAAGGCCTTCATCTCGGAATCCAGAAAAGGATTGTGAGGGAAGTTCAATGGGGTCATGCCGCATCCCCCTTTTGAAGGCAAGATTTGCCAAGTGAAAGCTTCTTCCATGCGAACGTCGCCGTGCGATGTAAGCTTTGTTCACGTTGGGGGGCTCCAGAAAGGTCAGAGTTGGAGGACTGCAGCCCCCAGCCCTGCAGTGTGAGATAGCATTTGCATCCTGCGAATTCGTGCCCGTGTCGGTCTTCAGGGACTCTCACGAGATCCGTCAGGACGGTTAGGAAGGAGGGGTGAAGATGGGTGAGAAATATTGCAACATGCAATCAAATGAAACATCATATGATTTATAAAAGTATAAACCAACTATCAACGCATGAGGAAATAATTTGCTAGTGTTCTTAATAGTTCTCACCTTTTCTCCTACAGTAATGCATTGCTTTTACCCCCAAGGCAGCGAGGCAGTGAACTTGTCCCGAAATATCCGAGACCCTAAACTTGGGGACCTAATCTTGCAAAGCACCTGCTGAGCATGATCATCCACCCCATAGAAACAGCCGTGGCAGCACAAACAGCGCGCCACTGCCAGTGGCAAATCGCCAGCAAACCAGCGCAGCAAGGCCAGGAGCAAACGGACGAATCCATGCCGCAAAGGTTTGGGCGTGTTCTCGGGGTAGATTTTTGTGTCTAAATGTGGTTATGCCACATTGGGCGACATTATTCTGATTTATTCTGTAAATATGCACGCGTGTGAATATACATGTAATTGTCAATGTGCATTTTATGCATGCACACACACAGAGATATATAATTATATATATATACATACGCATTTCCGTCTCTCTCTTTCTCTCTCTCTCTCTTTCTCTCTACATAATATGTATCTATGTGTATGTGGGTGCATGCCCGACAACAGTGCTCATTTTTGCGGCTGCTTACCCGTGTGACAAAGCAAATGTTTTCGGGCAATTGAAATGGATCAATTGCCTTTTTTAAGACAGCCCATGGAGCTGGGGGCATATTTATCAACTTCAAAGAACACAGAGGGTTCGATATATGATTATTACTTGGCAGTTGCGGTGCTGTTCGGATCCTTCTGATTATTGCCTCAGTACCACATTTGGTGAGGAAAAAAAATTACACATGTAGGCAGACACGGATTCACTGCCTCTAAGGCCTGCAGTGATCCTACCTCTGGGAAAGGGAGCAGTTCAAGCGGTTCTTGTTGGGAGGCTCAGCTGTGGTCATAGGAGTCCAATTCTGCGGGAGTTCTTCTTCATTTCGGCCCCCTGCGGGCAAGGCTGTGAGATCTTTGAAGAATGTTTGGCAGCAAAAACAGCGCGAAATTGCTGGGGTGACTGACCATCCTTCTCTCGAGTCCATTCAGTTGCGCCGCATTGATCTGATTCAACATTCCAAACGCCTCTCACAGCCGTGATATGCAGCACTGCAAATAAGGTAGGCGACCAATGTCAGCTTCCTGCGACCGTTCTCTCACAGGCACCGGGGAGAGTGGACGTGTTGGATGCCCAAGGCTGTGACGATGCTCATTGGTTTTTTGAGGTGATTTAAATATTAAAGTCCTTCTAAACAAAAGAACAATTCATTTTTTTTTTGGGGGGGTAGGGTTTTGGAAGGATTATTCAACATATTTTCGTTTTTTGGGTTGGAGCCACGTGTTGGCAGCCTTGCCAGGAAGCCCAGAAAGGAGGCGGGGCTTGATGGTTCACAGACCCACAAAAAATGCAGTTTGCAAGGGCCAAAACGATCGAATGTGGATGAATGTGGATGGACTTAACAGGTTTGAACCCCAGCCATTTGACAGTTGGCAGGCCTGGACATCTCCATGTTCGACCGGCTGCTGTCCATGGGAATGGAGGTGCCCAACCTTTGGATGCCACAATGTCATTGCAGAATCCAGAGGGCCAGCCCTTCCCAGCCTTCCCAGCCGTCCTTGCTGGGACCTGGGGACGGCAGGTGCAGTTTCTGTCCGAGCAGTACCGAATGCACCCGCAGATTGCGTTGGGTTGCCTGAGCTAATGGTGGCTCATGGTGGCTCAATACTGGCTATTTGTTAACCAAAAAAGATAGAAACGTGAAATCTTACGAAACCAGCAGAAACTTACTTTTTATTTTTTTGGTCAACTATAATTAGTAGATGTTAGTCACTTGTAACGAATTCGCCACGCAAGGTCGTTCCCATCCTGGCGCTTCTACCGGGGTGAGTTGAAGAGTGTGGCTGAGCTTCAATGGCAGCTGGTGGGTTTTCCATCGGGCAGTTGGTCATAATTTTCACCATGAATTGATGATAAAACAGACTCACTGATAGTGGCCATCTAGTGGCATCTGTTTCTCCTTCAATCTCCATCTCTATTGTTACTAACTTCCGTACATGATGCAAAGAGATGTAGCCCATATCCGCTGTGTGTAGATGGGTAGTATGTTCCTGTTGTGATCTGGCCCCCACAGTCGATCAGTCCCACGGGATCCACGAAAGCCCAAGGCTGTGAGCGAGTCGCAGCGACAGTTGCCGTTTGGGACGCCCAGAGTGATTCTTCCACGGCTCCCAAACTCACCAGTCCTATTCATCATTTCTGGGAACCTCCCTGGGGCCCTGGAGCCTGCGCGACCCCAGGCGAGGCTTTGTGCTCAGTTCCAGCGTAGCGCTGGTGCATGTGGAGGCATGGCACCCTTCGTGACATGTCCCCGTGATGTCCATTGTGCATGGGGGTACGGTATGTATATACGTATAATTACGTATATATATAATATATAATGTATATATATACCGCGCAATGGAATGTAATGGAGCACAGGTTGCTTTGAGACACTATAGTAACCTCCAGGGATTGTGTCCAGGGTTGATGTCAACTTAGTGAGCCCAGGCACACTGAATGGGTGACATGTAAATCGCGAACATCTCGGCACTATTGACCATAGAAAGAAAATGTGTATGACACCTACATGTACGTATAGAAATGCATGCATAGAAATATGTGTATAAACAATTATAAACAAAAGTGAATACCTACATGCACCATCATGCACCTTTATATAGCTAAGCAAACACCACCTTGGGTGCATGATGTATTGGGCGCACGATCGCCACTGATTATTTCATTTCCGTCGCCAACTTGGCTAAACCACTAAGCCAAGCGGCGGTGCGCGGCTGTGGCTGATTGATGGGCGCTTTGAAACCATGAGCAGGCCAGAACATCAGGCGTGGCTCGAGATTGAAACTGCCCGCTGCCTACCCTCTGGTAAACAGCCACATAGCTATTGAAAATGGCCCAGTCGAAATAGTGGATTTTCCCATTGAAAATGGTGGATCTTTCCATAGCTATTTTGACATAACCAGAGGGTACCTCCACGCTGGAAATGCCAGGCGCCTCCAGAAATTTTCTACAACGATGCTGAGCACCTTGGCTGATGGATTCCCAGCAACCTCCCAGCCATGCTCCGCCATATCCAGATGTTACTCCGATATGCATACCGGTGAGTATACAGCATATAAATAAACTGTTAATAATCACTAAATGCGCTTAATAATAACATTAACTGTTGAACATAATATATTTAACCAATTGTTAAAATTTGTTATATAATTATATATATATATAATTATATATATATAATTATATATATAATTATATATATATATTGATTGGAGGTGGATCCCAGTCACCGGCACCAGCTTTTTTGAGGTCCGAAAGGTATGCCACCAGCAGTCGGATGATTGAAATCCAGACCAAGTCCCTTGGTGGAAATGGGACACCACCTGAATGGCCATGGCCAATATGTGGTCCATGGACCATCTAATTAACCAGTAGTTAGTATATGACCAATATATACCAATATGGTAAATGTATAATATATGGTTAATATATGGTTTAATATATGGTTTAATATATGGTTAATATATGGTTAATATCGGGTTAATATATGGTTAATATATGGTTAATATATGGTTAATATATGGTTAATATATGGTTAATATATGGTTAATATATGGTTAATATGGAATTCTTGCAGGAAAACATCTGATTAACCAGTGGCTAGCGAGGTCCCTAGCGATGCTTCCCTGAAAAAGGGAGGGGTTTCCAACGTTTTTTTCCCATGAAAACAGCAGGGCAGTGACTTATCGTACTTCCCAAAAAAGATAAAACCGTAATTTGCCATCATTGAAAAAAGTAGGATCTGACCGACCACCTTCTATATCTTTTTGGGGGATCCTTTTTTTGGTGCATCGGTAAATCCCCAGCCCCCAGGATGACTGAACGAGCTCTGGAGCTTCTTCTGCTTCCAGATCGGCCCTGCCTGTTGCTGGACATTGGCTGCGGCTCGGGGATCAGCCGCTTGGTCGACCTGGAGATCCCACCATGAGCTTTTTGGCCCTTTGTGGGATGATCATCCATAGATATAAAAACAGATATGGATGAGTTTTTTTTTGGATTAATTAGTTATATAATTATAGTTATATATAGAATGTTATAGATGATTGGGATTTTTTGAATTGCCATGTCAGTGTCAGATTTTGAGGGAGTACACCTCACCCCACGTGGGGATGCTGCATGATCACCGCGACTAATGGACCAAGGTGGAGAGACGATTAGCCACTTGGCCTGGAGATGGGGTAGCTTCAAGCAGGGCATGCAGGGCCAGGGCCGAGCCAATTGGTGTTGGCTTCGGAGTGCCAAGATGGTCGGGATGGTTGGGTTGGGGAAAAAAAAAGTCAACTGATATCATTGTGATTGGTCACCAATAATCCATCGGCACACTGATTCTTAATGAATCACATCACTCGTTAATCATTACTATCATGGAATCAACCAATCAGAGATCACTGAATCAGTGATTCATGGTCACTCACCCTGCCTCTTAAAATCGGCAGACTTTCAGTTTTCCGGTCCTGAGTGCTTCTGCCAGAGGCTTGTTAAGGCCGCCAGAATGGCGTCTTGAAGTTCTGCAGGAACAAACAAACTTCAGTGACAAACCAGTGTCCAATTGCAGTTCACTTGAGCCCTTCTCCACTGCAACCCTTCGAGGTGCAAAGTTTAGTCATTTAGTCATCATTATGATAATCATTATGATGAACCAGCTAACTCACTACTTCTAGGAGAGAATATCCTTGAACCACGTTGATTTCCCAGCATTATTGTTTGGCAACAGGTGAAGATATTAAACTGCCCGTTGCTCCATGAAAATCAAATCAACCCATTCAAATCAATTGAACAGTTCATTGAATCTGCCAAATTTCACTATGTACAATTATGTACTTGGTAAACACCCCCAATGGTGTGATGGTTCAATGGAGTGATTTGTACAAATCTGGATATTGAACTTGATGGTTCCAGTGGTTTTTTGGCACCCCAGTGGTTTGTATTTTCAATCTGGATTTTTCCACTGGATTTACTCAGATCCTCCAGGTGAAGCGGGTCACCTCTGGGTGGGCTACGACATCTCGCCCTCCATGCTGAAGATCGCGAAGAGTCGGGAGGTCCCGGGATGGAACTGGGGATGGCTCGGATTTGGTTCTTTTTTTTTGTTGGGTGTTCGAATATGGAAGATACCCTCTGGTAATTTAACATAGCTATTAAAAATGGTGATTTATAGTGGATTTACCCATTGAAAATGGTGATTTTCCATAGTTATGTTAGTTTACCAGAGGGTAAATGATATGGATTTGTCCAAATATTTGTATGGTGTTTGGGTGTTCAAATATGGAATATGGAAGATAAATGATATGGAATATTTGGGATAACATATGATATTTGTATGGATTTCTCCCGGATTTGTTGGCTCAGACGTTTTGGCACATTTTGGACTGAATGTATCTCCTCAGAAACGAGGGCATGGCATGCGCCAGGGAGCCGCGACGCGCCAGGTTGATGGTGATTTGTTCCTGGCAGATGCAGGCGGGAAAGAAACATAGCTGGACCAAGAGGATGTTACAATGTTGACTCAGACTTGTCAGCGGTACAACATGGCAAAAACCGTGGCAAAACCATGCCAAAACCGTGGCAAAACCATGTAAAACCATGTAAAACCATGTAAAGCCCGTTTTGGATGATGTGGGTGGTTCAACCGCATCCTGCCCAGTGCCCCCTATTTGAACGTTGAGGCCTCCCATCTCCCACAGGACAGGGCTTGAACTTCCGCCCTGGCAGCTTTGATGGGGCAGTCTCTATTTCGGCCATCCAATGGTTGTGCAACGTTGAAGCTCAACTTCAAGGGGTTCCCATGGCCGGCAGAGCTCAAGTATGCTCAAGCGCTCGGGTCTGTGGTTAGGGGGTGGTCAGATGTTTGGCTTTGATTCTACAATTCAAAGTTTATGAAACAGGACACGTCTTGATTGAAATTGCCATCGTTATGTCATAGACATTTACAACACAACAACACAATCCCCATCATAGCCGTGGCCACCTACAGGGGCTCAGGGGAACCCACAGGTTTGTCTGAAAATAGGGCACCCAAATCCGATGATAAAAATCATGGTGTTAACAATCACAATGGACACCTTGAGAGAAAGAGAAGTATAGATAGAGTATAGATAGAGATATTTAGATGTAGTGACCTCTCTTTTTTCCCCACCTCTCTCTCTCTCTCTCTTTCTCTCTTTCTCTACGTCCTATGTTTGGCAGTGACCCAGAGTGACCCAGAAATTCTCCGAAGATCTTGACCCCTCCGTGGGATGTGCTCGGCCGAGGACCGTAAAGGCCACGAGCCTTTCAAGCGACTGAGGCGCTTCTTTGAACTTCTCTACAGCCGCCTGCCGTTGATCGACTGGGGTGTTTGAAGATGGGGGAACACCCAAATTTATGGCAACATTATGGTGTTTTCAGTCGAAAAGATGATGATCAGTTTGAGGTGCCCTACTTTCAGATCAATTTGATGAAATTTGGATACCATGGTGGGGCCAAAGCCATTTTCAGTATTTTTCAGTGATATTACCCTCTGGTCATTTAACATAGCCATGGTATAGATGGCTTATTTATAGATGGTTTACCGGTTTACCTATTAAAAATTGTGATTTTCCATGGCTATGTTAAATAACCAGATGGTACATCCTTTTACAATCAAACATGCCCAGGTTGAGCAGCTTCCATTGCGGCAACATGTGGTGTTTGGGTCGATGACATGGCATCCCATGGCCGAGGCTGCTTGCGCAAGGGCGCCCGCGCTGCGTTGCAGTTCTATCCAGAGACTGCGGCACAGGCTGGGTCACAGTCAGCCACTTGCTGTGGTGCCCCCGTTGGATAGCGTTCAGTTGGTTTATAATGGTTTATAACTCCAAGAACTATAGTTTATAGGTGATACATCATGATACATCTATAGTTAATGGGCTTATAAGCAATTCATAACTGGGGCACCACCTTGCAAGATGCTGTCCAGTACTGCAGCTTCTACCTCCATTACTCCACTCGCCCTATATACCTATCCCTGCCAAATAAAGCGCACAGTCACCGCCTGACCGCCTGTTCCTATGATTAGTTCAACATGAAATCGTCCGGAATAAGTTCGGATTCAAGAGAGTTCCCAAAGAGAGATTGGGCCATTGGGCTTGATTAAAGGTATATTAAAGGTGATCCCATCTTCCCGGTAGGCCCAGTAGGCCGCAGGTGGTCTCACTGATCTCCGGTGACCGTTGGGAACTCCGTTGCAGGTGGAGATGATCACCGCCGCGGCGCTGCGCTGTGGCTTCGGGGGTGGTCTCGTTGTCGCCACCTGGCAGGGGATAAGCCAGGCCCCTTTGGGGGTTTCCGTTGAGGTACCCTAATAGCTGGATGGTTTATTTCATGGAACTACCCTCATTTTAGAACACCTCCATGGTCCATGTGGGTAGTTAATTGACTTATGACCTTCAACAATTAAATATAGTCAAATCGTATAATACCGTATATAACCGTATGTATGCATATGTATATATATATATATACTGTATAATTATATATATATATGTATACTGTATATACTGCATATGTATATATATATATATGTGTGTGTGTGTATATATATACATATATTAGACACGTTCGAGATGGCCATTTTCGCCAGTTACCAACCAGTTAACCAGTTGGCTAACGACATGGCCAATGAATTGCTGGGGCAGCAGCATTGTGCGGTGACATTGATCATGGTTTCGTCAGGCGATGGGGGTATCCTGGAATGGAGGTACCATCTATAAATGGATGGTTTATTTCATGGGAAATCCATCTATAAACGGATGAAAGATGGAAAGTGTGGGTAAAAAGCCTGGCTTCTCATTGTCAGGGATGAACACCTGGGGATGAACACATGTCACTGGAAAGAAGATGAAAGAAGGCTCAACACATCTCAAAACATGATCACCGATCTGGAGCCCCTATGCATGGTGCAGATCCAAGGATTATCCGCACTCTGCTAAAGCCAAGAAACACTTCCTGGTGATCTATGTGGCCTTGGCTGTCAAGCGATGCCTCATGATATCATTACAGGATTTGTGGGAGTTGAAGGCTCTTCAGCCTCGCTTCTCCCACATTTTGGTCTTCTAGTGTCCTTTAAGAACTCGGTACAGGTGGTTGTTTCAAATCTTTCTAGTGTCCATCCGCATGACTCTTAAGATCTCATTCTGTACTGACTTTTTGCACAACGACAAGATGGACCATGACTAGGATCCCATTTTGCGCCGTAGCACATTGCAGACACGCATGGCTACTGGGGTTGTGCTGTCGTAAATCTGATTCCTTTTACGTACATGGTTCCAGATTGAAACACTTGGCTTGGCTTCTTGGGATGCATGAGTGACGGCAAGTGTTTGGCACTGTGAATTTGCACAACCTTCACAGAGAAATACGGTAGTTACATAAAACTTTCTCACTGAGTCTCAGTTTCTATGGGGTTTGCCCAGCATTCTTCCTTTTTTTTCAAGTCGCTTAAAGTCCTGCACGACTGAATTGCATTTCACTATATGCTTGATTCTGGTCTTAAATTGGTGTGAGATCATTTGGACGAGTTTGGTAAATCCAGCAGTTCCTCGTGCTGTACTGGTCTAATAGGAACTAATTATATAAACGACAAGATTTAGTGTGATTTCCTATGTCTTGCCAGTCGGTTACCACATGTCACTCTGGTTCCTTCTCATCATTAACTCGTAGGATTTCCACCACATGAGAAGTGCTCAAGACCCAAGTTGGTTGATGATTGTAGGGGGTTATACTATGTTATACTACCCAATATACTGGGGATTATCATACTCCATTATGTATACTCCTCACACGTGTCAAGTGAGGCTGGCTTGTCCGGGGAGCAACCTGCCAACATGCCGGAGCCTATGGAAGATGAAGAAGAACAGGCGCAGACGCCAGGACGCCACAACATCCTGGGCCTGGCGGGACCCGGAGGTCTTACCAATATAGCTCTTGTGAATCTTGGAAATCATCCAGCAATATTCTTGGAAAACTCTGACCGACACCACTGCCACCTCTAGCTTTTCTGTTGGCCTAGCCTTTGAACGCCTTGAATGCGTCATTGCATGTCATTGCAACCACTGGAGTCTGGGCAGGTGACGGTGAACAATCGCGAGCGGGAGGTGAAAAAGCGGAAAAGTGGCAAAGCAAAGGCGTCCTACAAAGACAAGGCAGCCCCACGAAACAATGGGAACACCAAGGAAGAAGATCCCAGACAGCACATGGAAAGAGCATATTGGATATATTGGGATATATTAAGGTATATTAAGTATATAGCGGCAGTGCAGCGGCTGAAAACTCTGGTCTTCCCAGTTCAGGCGTTTGAGAGCTTGCGGGGTTTTCCAGGGACAGGGTTACACTGGTGCTAGCAGCGGTTGTCCGCAGCGGATGCCTTCGAACATGTGGAATCAGGGTTTGACACCCAGCGAATTGATGTGTTCAGTCCATCAGCCATCATTCTTTGTAGTTTGCAGTGCAAGTGCGAACATCATTTGTAAGAGGGTGGCTCAAAATCCTTGAACATTCTAGTTGAATTGGATGGAATGACACCAAAACATCACCAAAGGACCTGAGTTCGACGCCTGTGTACTCCCTGGCCTGTATATCATCCTGTTCACTAACCTTAGATCCAATTACATTCCACCAGGGTTTCGATAGGCATTGGCAATGTCGCAGCTATGCAGGTGTTAAAGAAGAAGGAGCACCAGCGAAAAAAGGGCGTTGGAGCTGCTAAGCAGAGATTGGACTTTTTTGATCTTTTTTTTGTGTTGATGTTAAAGTTCCCCTCGAATGTGGGGATGTGTAGGCTTGAAGAAGTGAGCTTTATATAGATGATTTTAAAATAGGTTCAGCCTTGTAGCATCTTGTAGCCCAAAATGAAAATGGCAAAGCATGCAAACTCAATCGCAAGCGGTACTTTGGGGTTCCTGTGCCTTGCAGATGGGAAAGTTGTCTGGCCTTGGTTTCTCAGGACAGAAAAATGGAGGCATATCAATCCAAGCCTTTGGTTTCCAGCAGAGTCACCAGTGTCAGTTCATGGACAGCTCCCTCTTCATGGTAACTCTGCAACACTAAGGTCCGGAAGGATACGAAATACACGGCCCGGCCCAGAAAATCTGGAGCCTTTTAAGCCAAGATGAGCCAAGATAGTCAGCCCAAGGCCTGAAAGGCTTGACACCTGGGACCACATATGTGGCAGGCAGGCTGGATGGATCCATTGATCTCCCTTGCGCTGCGGGTGTGAAGGCAAGCACTCACCACTTGAAAGGGAGGGACTCACAGCGGTATGGTACGGCATGGTACGGTACGCTATGGTACACTATGTTATGGGTGGCATGCTATGGCATGGTATGGCATGGTATGGCATGGCATGGTGAAACCTGACCGCCTGACCGCCACGAAGGTTGGGGCTTTTCCTTTACAACAGAAGTGGCTTGACACCCCCATGAACAGATCAGCGGCTGTCGATGAAAGGGGCAAACATGACAAGACTTTTTTGATGATAAATGACATCAACATATCACCGGCCTGGGTAAAACTTAGTTGGGCGCATATATGATATATATGTAAAATGCACAGCTACAGATATCTACAGATTATATCTGCGCCCAACTAACGTTTACCCAGGGTATCTCAGATTAGCCATGTAGCATAGTTGGACCCAAGGACCCAAGGGCCCATTGGTGAGTATTAGCTCTCGCCGGCAGCCTTCCCTCAAGGGGTTGGACCTTTATATATGTCATGTCAGGTTGAGGAACATGCATACGGAAATGCAATTGCTTGGGAGCAAGGAAAGAAGGCCTGTCTTAGCATTTCTTGCCACTTGTTTGGAGATGCAGTTCATGGTTTTGCTTTGGCTGGACTTCTTTTCATTTGGAAGCAGTCAGATATGATATTGAATTGTCCTGGGGCCTTAGCAAGCGCCCAATACTGATAGCTGCCAATTGCTGTTGCATCTTTGGGTGGGACACTGTGCCACATCCATTCGCCATGTTGACGTAGCGGCCCCCGCCTTGTCATGCTTGCTCACTGCTCCTTGGCCATGCAGTTTGAGGCTGTGACAAAGATAGAGAATTCTATTTAATATGAATAGACAATGTTTGAGGGAAGGTGGCAACCCATTGCCATACAACCACTTCACCACTTGCCATTCAGGAGCGGAATGCAGCAAAAGTTGGGGGATGCAAGGGAAAATTCTCTGGTAATCCAACCTTGTAAAATTCTGGGGATTCTGCCAGGTACTTTCCACATGATCACAGAATAGCTAAGCAGCCACTGGGTGACAAACGGGTTTAGAAACCAACAAGATCCTCCATCAATACACTGAGTGGTAAAAGAGAGATAGAGAGAGAGAGAGAGATATATATATATATGTATAATATATATATATATATCAAAATGGCCTTGCTACCACGGATTTCAGGGATCACCTTTAGTTTCAACATAGAGGAAAGTTGCACAACAGGCATTTTCTCCGATTCCGTGGTTGAACCATCCATTCACCATCCATTCACCATCCATTCACCATCTACCCTGGTGGTGTCTAGCCCAGAGGTTGTGCTGCTCCCGCGGACACCGGACAGGTGCGAATCAGCGACGGAGCTCGAATTCCTCTCCTCCAAATTGGATGTTTAAGAGGGGCTTCCCTCCAGTAGTGAAAGATGAAAAGTTCCTCATGAAAAGTGGGTGTAAATGACCTAAACAATTTTGCCCATACATCTGTCATCTGTCATTGGGGCATCCGATGTCAAGATATCCTTGCTTTTAGGGGATTTGACCTCACCATGGGCTTCAGCCTTGGCGCAGGAGTTGCTCCCTCATTGTTATCAGTTGCCGGCCTTCTGTGACGCCCACGAGCCTGTGAGTAACTCGCCCTGTAGGGGGGACGTCTGATGGGGCCCTGGGATGCTGGTTTCAATCATCATTTCTGGGGGATGAGGGTCCCCAACTCACCCACTGTAACTAGACTGAGGATGTGGGTGTTTCTTTGGATTCTTTGGCTTCGGGAGGTGATCGTTCCCAGTTAGGTCCACAGATTTCAGTCTTTGATGCTCGTTGGTTGTGGTGTAGTGGTCAACTGCCAATTTAAGGCTGATTCAACAGCGCCCTTTGTGGGCCAGTTGATCATCCAGACAGGTGATGTTTGAACAGTTGATATTGATACAACGAGCCCTGTAAAATCCTGTAAAAATATACAATCACTTGCAAACCAATCCCTTTAGACAGCGACATCGGACGACCAAATCCGAATGACATCACTTGTATATGCTGATGGGAATGAGATAAGAGGGGATAGAGAAGGACCCCGCAATTCATGACATATCATGACACTCCTTCGAACAACAGACCAAATTTGGTGGGTTTTTGGGGGCAGCTCCAGGCCAAGAAAAGGCGGAGGCCCCTACCGGTGACAGTCGGGAGCGCCCACGCTCTGGTGATTTACCCACCAACATCGACCCTGCCGAATAGGGAGGTTGGAAGATTATTTTTCACGAAAAGATGTTTATCTTCAGGGTCTATGTCTATGTGACTTTGGTGAAGGGTAACCGTAAGAAACGGGGATTTGATGGGACATTAATGATATATTAGTGAATATCCTCCGCGAATTTAGCAAAGCCATGAAACCTGGCCCAATTAGTTCGATTTTTCCATGGCAAACTGTTAAATTACCAGAGGTAACCTTGACGCAAAATTTGATCGATTTCGATGTACCCTCTGGTAAACTAACACAGCTATTGAAAATGACCATATATAGTGGATTTTCCCATTAAAAATGGTGATTTTCCATAGTTATGTTAAATTACCAGAGGGTATATAGGATGATCAAAACAGGTTCAGAATGGCAAACATTGACTCACAAGGTGATTCCGCTTGTGCTTTCCTTCATGCTTCGGCCTGCAAACTCCCAGCACACAGTTCTTTCATCGAATATCGGAAAGATGATGACGTTGGAAAATCAACCGGTCTCCAAAGACATTCCTATACTTTCTTTTGTGTATGTATATATATAATTATATATATATATCTATCCATCTACCTGCCGCACCTAGCAAAACACTCAAGCAGATACTCGTACGAACAACAAACAAGACATTGAAAACATGAACCAATAACCTGAGACTCTGGACAACAATCATTGCTGCCCATTTATAACTTGGTTTAAGGGTGAATTTTATCAGTCAGCTTCCACTTAAAAAGGAAGATTCATTAAGGATGAAAGGATTTACTGAGAACGGGAGATTTACTTAAGAAATGGCTATCTTTCTGGGGGTTTACTGAAACTGACCAGAGTTTGGGTCGCCCAGTGAACGTTCCGATGCTCGCCAGGCTCGACGAGCCTTCACCTTCGCCAATGGCTCCACTTATACCGGCGAGTGGTTAGGAGCGGACCTTTTCCTAGTCAAGCAACATGAGGAAAATGTAACATGTTTACCAGAAATACCAGACACAGATACGGAAATGTAACAGAAATGGATTTTCTTGCAGGTAAACCCTGCCCTAAACGGTTGTTCCCGAAGTGCTTATGTCAATCTGGCGCAAGTGATCCGTTTGTCTGGGCACAAGTTATCTTTTTCTCGTTCTGGTATGTATGACTATGTAAGGATAGGTAAATATATGTTCACTTATCTTCGGTCTGGTTTGGTTGGGATAAGTGGGTCAATCGTTAGTTCTTCCACACATCAGTGCTGCTCTGTTTTGCTTGATTTGATGCATGTTCATGCTGTGATTTCATTTGATTTTCATTGGAGGTTGTTCAACCTCAATTGATCTTATTTGAAAGGTGATCACCTTGCAGACATTTGT
>Ga0126342_10010000_pt1 | contig 16976 bp, 16 predicted proteins | sample Cyp1metagenome_FD_92528 | JGI IMG/M metagenome (GOLD analysis project Ga0126342, IMG submission 92528) | Coral microbial communities from Lord Howe Island, Old Settlement Bay, Australia - Cyphastrea 1 metagenome | ecosystem: Host-associated > Invertebrates > Cnidaria > Coral ... | reverse complement strand
GTGTGCGTAGCATCAACTGCTGCCGCAAGTTCACATGAACGTTAACATCCCACCCCACCCCACCCCCCAATCGTATTCAGGTTTACGCAGTTCCAGAAGCCTGGACAAGCCTATATATACATATACATATACATATATATAATGTTTACTTTTTGTTGATGCACCCACTTATACGACCTACTTCCCACCGCCAGAAAGATCTTCCTTGAAAAAAGTTCCTGTGTATCTGAGGCCAACAATAGTGGTGACCTCAGTTCTCGGCAGGGACAACTATGGAAAATTAATGGGTAATTAATGGTTATTAATGGTTAATGTTGGTTAATGATGATTAATAGTGCTTATTAATGGTTAATGATGATTATATCTGGGTAAATTATAACGACCTCACTGTTCTCCCTCACTGGAAATGATGGTTAATAACGGAAATCATCCCCTTTTATGGCCGCAAGATTCAGGTTAGTGAAATATTATAATTTACACAGATCTATAAATAGGCCATGTTCCCAGAACTGGTACAGCACAAAGCAACTACACTGCATCACAGTATAGATTTGCTTGCTATGCCAACATATGCAGCAACCACCAGCTTTGATGCCCAGCTTATATACCTCTTTTAAGCAAAGTTGGTGAAGTTGTGTAAGTGGTGGTGTCGCTTACCTCCTCTTCCGTACCCCAATGGAATGTATGTGTGTTGCTGGGTCATTCACCAAGACTGAATGGTTTCTTGAATGGATTCTTGAAAGGGTTGTTCCTCATGTCACAGCTCAAACAAAAAACGACTCACAAAAAAGTTACTTTGGTATTTATAATCTATCTCCGTATCAGGCAGTTTCGTAAAGAAACCATGTTAAGCCATTGTAAATATCTAAATATTGCAGAAAACCAAGGTCAAATCCCTGTTTTTGGTTCGTTTAAACATGTTTAAACCATTCAAAACCCAGGGTTTTTCAACATCACCGGGAGCAAAAATACGTCGGCCGAGGTCAGACCTTATCGATGCAGTCGGGTCTCTCGGCCTCCACGGTCCTCTTCGGGCAAAGCGAAGTGGATTCCGAGGAGCGACGGAGGAGTTGGGATGATATCCTATTTATAGTAGGTATATATATATATTGATATTATATAGATAGATAAGATTTTGATTTGATTAGATTTGATTAGATTAGATAGATAGATAGATAGTTACTGGTTGGTGGTTTGGAACTTTTTGTTTCCATATGTTGGGAATAATCATCCCAAGTGACTAATATGTTTCAGAGGGGTTGAAACCACCAACCAGGTTAGATAGATACATAGATAGATAGATAGATGGTGTATGATGATATGTGGGATGATGTATATATATATATATATAATTATAATATATATATATTCCTGGAAAGCCGAAGAAACACAACATGTTCTTGTGATTATGGAAAAAATACACACAACGATCGTTTTTTTTTTTTTGTAAAATCTATTTTTTTTAAAAAAAAAAAACTATTGTCAAATCAAAGGAACATAGCAGTCCTACCCGTGGCAAAACCGTATTTTTTCGACATGCTGTTGAACAAACAGTAAAAAAACATAGCAACTCTCACGCAAGTGGCTCCAGACGATCAAAGCCGTAATGACAAAAGAAATGGTCAAGGCCGTTCGACAAAAAACATTATTATAGTTTTCCAGGTAGATATAGATACTGTGTTGATATTGATATAGATATCTAAATAGTGTATGGTGTATGGTGATATATGTGATGATATATCCCACCTTTCTTGTGATGATGATATGTACACTCGATACATTGTATAACGTTATATATAATATTATAAATATATATGTGTGTGTGATATAATTATAATACTGTAAATGATGATAAATAGATAGAGTGAGACCCATTTGTATAGTGGTTAGTTCGAGTTTTTGAGAGGATGGGACATAAACTAAATGGGATAGTTATGATTTATTGGGGATATGATGGGACAATATGATACAGATTGATGATTGATCTGAATATATGGTGCACCAAGTTTTGATTGTGATTCACCATGTTCCTATTATATATTCAAAAAGGTAAGTGCCATCTATATACATCTATGCTCAGTGCCCCCCATGACCATATGTTGTGTATAGTATATACGCATTGTTTGATGGAATTCTACAGTAATGTTTGGATTGCTGAAATATGCTGTGTCCCGCTGTGTTCTTTCTGTTTGCGATAATTTGACAACCACTCACAGGCTTGAATGATAGTTTCGCTTTAAAGAGCTAGTTGATGGCATTGTATACAGTATCTGAAATCCACATCACTGGTGCGCACCTAAATTGGAAAAACAACAAGTCATTAATCCGTAATTTAGCGGTTTATTCTATATTGTCTCATCTGGTTGGTGTTATTATTGCTTGTTTCAAGTAGTAACCCGGATCACCCTCATCAGGACTTTGGACTCGGCTGGGGTGCTCAGAACCTGTTGGACCCGCTGGGGGGATGAACATCCACTTTCCAACCGTTCTAAGCAGCTGAAGTTTGGGAAGACCTGAAGAGAATTGAAAGTGAACTGATATGGAAATCAATGGAGTTTGGGGATGGGGATTCAGACATGGGATGCCATTGCCGAGTAGTTATGCAATGTTATGCACTGGTCCGTTTAAACGAACTTTGGTGGAGCGTTCCGATCTCCTGGGTTGAAACATGTTGACACCACTTCTGGACATGTTTGCAACAGACAGCTGAATCAGGCTCCCAGAAGACCGGAGGAATGATTTTTTAGATACTGCTGGCACAGTGCCCATGGCTGTGCTGCCAAAGTATGTGGCACTGGGAGGACAGGAAACTTTTGTCTTATCTTGGCCTGACGGCGACGTCAGCTGGTCAGGTGGACTTGACACAAAGCTGTATGGTTTGTTGAACGGAAGGTACAACAACAGCGGCCAAACGAACAGAGGCATTTCCTGTATTTCTTTTGCCGGCAATCGTTACGCTGTGTGCTATGAAGGAGGTGGTTGGCAATTTGTTTGTGATAATCTTTCCACGGAAGTGATGACCAATGCCGGCACGATCTCATGCTTGTCCTTGGGTCCAGAAGGCTCCTACTTTTTGATGGGCGAACAATCACTTCATTGGTCAGGCATTCCCAAGCGGGCAGAACAGCTGATCAAGACCAGGAAATGCGCTGCTGTTGAATGGATGGCGCTCGGGACGGATGGGTCATACTTTCTCCTGTTTGGTGACGGTGCCTACTATTGGGATGGTCTACACCCCACATTGAGTGAACTGATCCAGCAGGAAACAGGTATCCACCGGGTGTTCCTGTCTGCGGAAGATGAATCCTATTTCCTGCAACTAAATGATGGTAGGGCCTTCTGGGAGGTTAGCGAATATTTTGACTCCCAAATATCTCGCTGTTTGTACTTAGCACCTTCGCAAATCATGTTCTCCCACAACGATATCGGCCCTGTATTCTCAAATGGAAAACACAGCATCAAGGATACCTTTTTATCTTTGCACAGGGGTCATCTGGACCCAGAGGATCTTCCGATCATGAAAGTTGTGCAGCACCAAGGCTCCTATGTAACCATCAACAACAGGCGGCTGGCGGTTTTTCGCTTGCTGGAGATGTATGTAAATTCAGATTTGCGAGTTCCAGTGGAGTTTGTACAGAAGATGGATAGCTTCTATTCACGATATTCCACCCAGTGCAATGGCCACTCTGTGCATCTTCGCCATACGGAGTTTTGCATTGGCCGCACTCAAGAGGAGACAAACTTTGATCCCTTCAGCCACAAGCTGACAAAGCCGTCCCACCAGTCCTCATGGCGTGATTCCGATTCGGACAGCGACGTCAATAAGTCCTTTTACAGTGGTTCCGATTCGGACAGCGACACCTCTTGATTATCTGGAAAAACTTTTGGATGCTTCCGGCGGGCTGTAGGCACTTTGGGTAAGAACGTTTGCTCTTCACTAAGACAGGAATACCGATAATACCATGTATACACCTTGAAGTATGAGGAAGTTTGGCATTATATAGTAGACATGGTAGAGAAGGACTTGTGCAGTATCTCAGCCAGGGGGCACAGCAAACCGCAAGAATCATAAATAAGAGGGAAGTTGGCTTGTTGAGTACAGGTTGGTCGCATTCTGAACAGATGATTACTCTCCAGTCATCAAACGTGTACAGCTGGCAAAAATCCTCTATAGATGGGTCATTTTCCAGCAAGCTATGGTTGATTACAGTCTCCACCAGGCTCAATCGCAATCAGGTCATCTCTTAGATTCTCCTGACAATGAAGGCAGACAACGTCACTTGGCGGTCCAGTGGTGGAAGATGCTATGGCGGGCTCAGACATGACATGACTGACTGGTTTCCAGCATTGATCACAAGAGTTCCAACTTGCTCCAACAGGTTTGAAACATGCTCAGTGAACTATTGAACGGGAATGTCAGGATGTCAATCACAGAAGTACCATTAACTACCTTCTGGTAATTTAACATAGCTAGGTAAATCAGCGAACTAAATGGGCCATTTCCACTTTTCATCTACTGTATTTTCTATCGCTAGGGTAAAGTACAAGAGGGCACCAAGTAGATGGTGATGGGTCCAGTTTGATGTTTTGTCACTTTCGGGAGAGGTGTGGAGCTTTGCAGCTTTGTGGTTTCTACTCCAAGTTCAAACAGTTTTGCATATAGGTCCCCCATGTTCTCCTCCGATTTGGATCGATTTGGGATGATTCGTTGTCTGTCTCAAAACACATTTCAGGCTTGGCGGCGCAAGTGCCAACGATTTTTTGTTTCATGTGTTTTCAGTTTTAGCACATCTGTTTACCAGGATTTCCGACTGGTTATTTTGAGGATGATAATTTTTGTCATGAGCTACCAACTGAGGTGTTCTGAGCTCAAACCTGGACCGGGGGATGGGGATGGGCTCAGGATGAGATTCCTGGGACATTCGTCAGCTAGGTCGATGACTTCTTATGCTATGCATTGGTTGTTCTCTAAAACATGGTTTTATTTGTGGGATACTATGCTTGGTCACAATTTCTGAAGGTCCAGGTTGTTCCACGTTCTTCTGATGATTGTTTAATCCGCAGGTCTAGAGCCACATCCGACCAGCCACCTCAATGGAAATGTGAAGCCATCATCAACCCCCGAAATCTACAAAAAATGGTCGATTACAACAGGAAAACTCAGAGGGTTTGGGGGATCCCACTTATATATACTTAAATCATGTGTGAGATCCCAAATTTATAAGCCTAAATCTACAGGGATGGCATCAGCTGTACAGATTTGTACAGTGTAGTTCCCTGTAAGCATGTCGGCACTGGGATTTCCTCCCTTCGAACCTTGGTTCTTGATGACCGCTGTCGCCTTGCTTCGCATGGACCTATGGAGCGGGGTAGATTGGGATGTCAGTTGCCACATCAAATCATCAAGACATCAGAGAGTGAAACACAAATACACAGCCATACGAACTTTATGGTTGCCTTTATGTTTCACCTTCCCCAGCCCCTTTCTACGGCGTCATGTGTATTAATAGTATTGTGTTAAACCCAAAAATAAAACCAGCCATTTGGAGGTCGTTTAAAAAATCATCCCAAGTAGGGTATGCACAATTTAACACCCCAATTGGGGATGGTTGATTGCATTAAACATCATTTATTACATAAATGGCTACTGGTGGATATTGGTGGATTCTGCTTTACTATCATTATCATTTTCATTATGTATATGATATATTATATTATAGTATTAATTAAAGTGCAAGTTTCATAATAATAGTTATTATTATTGTTACGATATATATATATATACACAGTATATTATTGTAATTCACTACCCTTATATACCCTGATATTCAACCATTTTTGGGATGATGATCCTCAATGACCAACCTGACCAGGACCTCAAGAGACATCGACCCGAGGCAAATCTCCGCTCCGTCTCTGCGGCAGAGAAGCCGGGAGTCCTCAAGAATGGGCTACCGGTTGGGGCTTTTTGTTGGGGCCGAAATGCTGGAGATTTACCCTCTGGTTATGACTAACATAGCTATTGAAAATGGCCATAGAAATAGTGAGTTTTCCCATGAAAAATGGTGATTTTCCGTTATGTGACAGTTTACCAGAGGGTAACATACACGATACATGGGAGGATATAGGAGTGTCGTCATCAAGCACCCAATTTCTGGGTCCCCAAGTTGACCTGTTTTGGAGGTGACCATGGTTTTGGCGAGTTGATGAATTTGATATAATTTGATCCAAAGTCTGCGATAATCACCTGGCAATCAAACATGGCATTGAACATTGATTTGGAACAGCTACATAAACTACAAAGAGGGGGATTATGATTACGATTTGCCAGAGGAAATCGATCAACATTAAAATACGTTTCTGTACATGGGTATGGGTTGAAGGTTGTGGACTCCAAAATCTCGTCGCGAAGGCAACCATAGGATTGTGTTTTCTACAGTGTGTGTATATTTTAGCACACGTGATCTAGGTTTCCGGAAACATCCGGGAGAGTATAACATAGTATAACATAGTATAACATAGCACAACATAGTATAACATAGTATAACGATATGCTTGAGCCCAAAGAATGGTTCTATAAATCCTTGTTTGAACTATGATTGGTCAATGTGTCCATCCGTGGGGAGACTGGCTCCGACCCAAGTTTTTGACAGATGTTGACACCCAGGCTGTCGGTGAAGAACTACATGAGTGCATTGGAGGGAGTTAAAGAAACGGAAGAGAGGGAAAACAGCCTCAAAGCCTCGCAGGCGGAGGGACATGGGAAGATGACACGACTGTGGAGATGAAGTGAGATTTTTCTTGATCCTGCTGTTAGACTTGGAACCGTTTTCAGGTATGCCAACCACCATCATTATAGCCACCTGATTATATAGATCAACCAACAGATCACCTAGATTGTGATGATGGATGTGATGATGTTCAGGAGTGTAGTTGCTGGCCGAATATCTACCACCCATTTTCGACTGTCCGCTGTTATAACATGACATCCCCCGAAATGGTTGGGAACTGGTTTATTTGATGAAATAGGCATAAGCCAGTCATAAACCACGGCGTCAGTTGAGCATTATATATTTGTTCAGATCATTGAATTTGACAGTGAACCTGGAATTCTTGGATAGTACAATAACAATAATAATCATCATCATACCATCTAATAATCCTCCATTTAAAGATCCATTGTTTGTTTAGTTGGATGATTTTCCAATCATACGGAATCGTACATGGCAGTGGGGAGTCCTCGATTTTTCTAGATGATTCTCCCATTCAAAACCTAGAAATTTATGGTGGATTTATAGATGTTCCCAGCATTTCCCAGCTATAAACCTCCATTTCGTTGGGAAAATTTTCCATTGTGAAGGCGCCGGCGCCACCTGCCCGAGCATTCCAGTGGCCATTTGAGCCAGGCCGGGCGCCATGACAGAAACCCAGTTGACTTTGGAATCTTTTTGATCCAATTTGCAAGTACTTAAGTGTGGGAATGGAATGAAGATATATTATATAATATTATATATATATTATATTATATTATATATATATTATATAATATTATATATAGTATATATATATATATAGATATAGATATTATATATATATGAAATGATGTTGCTACTTCTGTACCGTGCTAAATTCGTGGATGTGTTGGCAAATGGGGTGATCTCAACTCATTTGAGCGCAAACGGCCCAATGACTTGTTTCCCTTTTGAGTGGATCGACACACATATTTTAGTGCACATCCATTCGTCGCTTGCAAAATGTCAGGTACAAAGGGAAAAAAAAGGACAAACCTAGTTTGAAGAGGGGTACAACCTTCCCTCCAACTAACGTAGACCCTTCGAAGTCTGGATTGGAAGACTACTTTCTACAATTTAAACATGGGCGATTCTCGGCTATGGTATAGTTGACGAATATTCCTTGATGGCCTTTATTGTGGATATAGCGAAGTGCAGGTAGCGGCTCCAGAGCCAGAGCAGGCGAGCATGTTGCTTTGGGATGAGGCTTTCAACGAACATTATGGCTGTGGGCCAAGACTCTTGTAGCCGCTAGTGTTCACATGAGCATAGTTGCTAGTTATGGATGTCATTGGATGTCAAGACCTGTCAAGATGTCAATCCAGCCACACATAGTGCGTGAAATATTATTACATGGTAACCATCCCATCGCCAATATTGTTGTCATAAAACCTTCCAAAATCGGGACAGCATAATGTGAACTTGTTAGAGCTGAATGTGGCAAAGCAGGTCAAAACTGATTGCTACTTCAGCATATGTTTCATGTTTTTCCTGTTCCATCCCTACTTGAGATGTGGAACCCCAATTGATTTATGCTTTAGATTGGTCGAACACATGTCCGAACATGCCCGAGTTAACAACTAGACAACATCAACAACTATGAAGAACAAGGTAACAAGGAATATAATTGTACGTATGTATAAAACAACCAGTAAGTCTCAAGTAAAGTCACTAATGTTTAGCAGTTTAACTGATTCATACTCATTGTTTTCCCATTTTTTTATCATTGTGGTTTCAGCCTTTGTTTAGCCCAATGACTCTGGCGTCGCAGTCAGTGGCAACAGTCTTCTAAGCGGCAATAGCCTCAGCCCAGAGCACACCCCAAAGGCTGGAGATGCTTGGGGAGTGGATGAAGACCTCGCTATGTCGATATATTGATGTAAAGATGATGCTGTTCCAAGACACATTCAAATAGCAAAAACATGAGGACTGATGGGGAATTGGTATAAACTTGGGATTTTATGAGCCATATGGGGATGTTCAAAGATTATTAAAGATTATTGAAATCAAATGAGCAGGTAGAATATGGATGACTATTACAGGCATGAATGATTTTTTTGATACTAATGACTTCAATGCACGACATAAATCAGACAAATGACATGAATGAAATGAAAACAATGGACAATGAATGAATTGAATGAATGAATTGATTGATTGATTGAATGAATGAATGCATGAACGAATGAACGTATTGAATGCACATAGTGAAATGAAGTGAAAGAGGACATGAATGCAATCAATGCATGATTGCATGACTGACAATGATTGACACTAATTGATGAACATCATTGAATGTGTGAACACAGTGGAAAGAACACATAACCCAACTAATGAAAATCATGATCTGAATGACCAAACAGATCAATGAACGTTATTTTCTATGCAATGGGGTGCTCTAATATATTTCCTGGTCCTGAAACTGGACAAGAATAAGGTGAACACAACACTATAGCAAGTGATACAGTATGGAGTTCAGGTCAAAACAATCCGGCATTAAATTTAGATCGACACCTCACTCGTGTCATCCAGCAGCATTTGCCAAATGTGGATACTATACTTTGTACATCTTTAAACCACAGGTAGTATCCACATTAAATCTAATAGTTGGATACCATATTTAATAATAGCTACTATGTATATATTTAGATGATTTGACAATTTTCATCGATTTTCCAGGTCAGGATCCTAGATATTGATTCAGGGGATTCACTTCTGCTGAATCACGTTCTCTAGGTCTACTAGTGAGGTTCCGAGGTTGGAATGTCCATTTGGTTGGAAATTCTTACCCTCTGGTAAACTAACATAACTATGGAAAATCACCATTTTCAATGGGAAAATCCACTATAAATGGTTATTTTCAATAGCTATGTTAAATTTCCAGAGGGTACTTGGGTGAGTGAAACAATATTTATTTCAGCACATTCATGACTAACCGGGGGAATATATGGGAATATCATTTACCATCGTGGCAAGTTTTATCTTCCGCATCGGCCTGACTCCAAAGCTGGATGTCGGCAGTTTTACACATCACCAGCGCGATGTGTTTGTCATGTTGAATTGCCAGAAGCTAGGCATCGAAACATGGTATAAACATCCTACCAAAATGAAGGGCTAGCCATGCAAAACAGGGCTTAGCCATGCCATTTTGGTCCCTGAACAAATCGCTCCTCATTGACGCGGCAGGGAGAGGTCGATGACATTCTCTTTGAACCTGCGAAACCAGCACCGCCTTCGGAACCGCTGCACCAGATTGGCATTCCGGGCATTCCGTTGCTCAGCGTATGACTATTGCAAAACTGCTTATAGCTTGGTGGTGTCAAGTATGGGTGCGTCTAAAAAATGGGGTATGGCTATGGCTATTTGAATGTTGAAAGGGAAGACCCATACTTGACACCACCAAGCCATACCCCATTTTTTAATAGAGAACCATACCCCATTTTTTAATAGCTGGTGAGATAGTGAGAACCCCCTGGATTTTGGAGCATCTTATTTTCAGACAGATCCATATGATGGATTTTTCCGTAGTGCAGCGATCAAAAAGTCCCTCAGAAATCTCATCGTTGCAGGTCGGGGGATTAAAGCAGAATTTTGGGTGCAAATAAGGGACAGAGGCTGGAGATGATGGTTGTTGATGGGGGGGTTAGAGTTTAATGGACTTAGCCTGAACTGAGTGGAATCCCCATCCACTAGTTACGGGATCCCTGTTTGTATATTCTTTCCAAAGATTTGTTTGAGGGTCCACTGTAATATGTTTTTGCTGAACACAAATCTGAGCGTAGAGCTGGCTCTCAAACAGGATTTGTAGCATATTACTGTAGCAAAACCCATAGTAGGAGTCAATGGATTCAGCGCATAGGCCTAGGGAATGTGGATTCTCCATGGGTACACACGGCGTTTTTTCCACTGGGAAGCCCTTTTTCGACTCTGCGCCAGGTTTCGCGGTGGGTACATACGGCGTTTTTTCCACTGGGAAGCCCTTTTTCGACTCTGCGCCAGGTTTCGTGGTGATGATCGCGCGTACTCAGATGTGAGCGCTGGCGCAGCGGGTTTCTTTTCCGAAATGGCTGGGTGATGGTGAGGGCTATGCAGGTTGATCCCTATTGGAAGCTGTACCACATTACCGTAACACCCTCGCGGCGTTGTTGATTCAAAGGAATCCCTCACCCAAAAAACTCAGATTCAATAAATCCCCTGCCAGTTTTGGAGTTTTGGGTCATATGTTGAATTGGAGTGGATAGATTGACCGTTCAACCTGACGTTTATCACATTGATCAGTTTTATGGTTGTTACTTTTGGTGTGGACATCGACGACAAAAACCGCTGAATGTAGGCTGAATGGTAAACCTTCCATGGCTACTTGGTCCAACTTGTTTACTTGGCCATAACCCCCTGAGTAGTAACTCCCCTCTATAAATGGATTAGTGTGGTTACTAACCGTTACTAACCAGTTCTAGAGCCATCTGAGAATCAAACAGTAGTTCGATGATTTACCTGGCCTATATTTTACTTATATTTTGCTTATGAAAAACGGTGATGTTCCATGATTTTCCATTGCTCCATGGCTGTTCGGAGACAGCCGAGGCGAGAGATTCTGTACAGCTCCTGGGCCTGGAGTAGTCCCAAAGTCATCCAAAGTCATCCAAGAAATGGATGGTTTATAGACCCATAAAATTGGATAGTTGTGGATAGATCATGTTTAAACAAGGGGAAACTCATCATGTTTCATCTATTGTTCATTCTGGCTTTCATGTTTCATGTTGTTTTCATGATAAAGTTGCTCTCCCTTTCTATACCCCACCCTCTCGCTACCCCAATTGTTCTTTTCATGTTTCCCATCCAAGACAGGACTGGAAAGGTTTGTTTTGGTGCAAATGTTAACTGGATGTGAATTCTGATTCGCTATTGCCAAGTGCATCTAAAGGGGGTAGAGGCGTATGTGACATCGGTACCCTATGTTAGTTAGTAGTATGCTACGTTTTTTTGTCTGCGCGTTATAACATGTTAAAACAATATTTAACTCAGAGTAGTGTTTTAGTCAAACAACCGTTCAACTGGGATATTGAGATCTATTTATGTGGTACGGTGGGGGGTGAATAGGTATGTGTGTGCTAAAATTTTAAACGGGAATATACCCAACATATATAATTTGCACGTTGTCTCAAGACATTCCATCCCATGGTGTGGAAATTGACTGTAAAGAATGTGTCCACATGATGATTGCACAACAATGGGGTGCTTGGGGTGGCCATTTTGATGCGGATATCGTTGTTTTTGCAGATTCAGCAGTGTCGTCGCTTGTGGTTCCAGCATTTTGCTTCTTTTATAATAGGATAGAAGTCGAAGTCGAGACCTGAATCATCACATCATCTTCAAAAATCTAATAAATCCATCCAAACCAATGAACATTCACTTTAAGACGTTTCCAATTTTCCCCCACAGATTCCCAACGTCATAGTGGTTTTGCACACGGTCCGCCGCCATGCCGGAGCGTGTGCGCTGGGGCATCCTGGGCGCTGGTGGCATCTGCAACGATTTCGCCTGTGGGGTGGTTACGGCGGGTGGCAACATTACGGCCATTGGCGCCAGCTCGTTGAGCAAGGCCACGGCATTGGCGGATAAGGTGCCGCGGCGTTGAACGGCATGGTGGTGATGCGATTTTTTTTGCGGGGTAAAATGATGGGGAAAAAGCAAAAGATGGAAAACATATGAGGGAAACATATGGAAACATCATCTATATAACAAACTGATAAACTGGAAAGACATTTCGGCATTGTTTTTTGGGTTGCATTATATATATTTCATTAAACAGCTGGAAAAGTATGGGGAATGTGGACAGTGTGGACATACCATTTTATGGGATAGTACTGGTGATATTGTGATATTGGATGGAATATCCGGGATGTGATTGATAGATGTTCAATTTACATCATAATATATTGTGGTTATATATAATAGGATTTTAATCAAAAGACATTTTTGATTTCGTGAAGGTTCCCAACCCATGGGGATTAATAGATTTTTATGAATTGTCAGATAGCGATATACAACCAACAGATATGATTTGGGTTTGTCAGAAAATAGGGGATCCCGATTCGCAACATTTGCAAAGACCGGAAATTCTACACATATTTGGAGCCACAGGACGGAGATGGATTTCTTGACGTGATAGAACCCGTTTATCCCAGGTGTTGGATTGTTGCATATAGAAGCGTCACCAATTGCTGAATATATAACAAAACTGATGTTGGTGTTCAATTGGAAATATGGGAATCCAAGGTGGGTTGACCAAAAAGATCCAAAAAGGGGATACTCAGTTTCAACCATTTGGGATATCGGGGGGTTGGCCAATGAACGGCAGTCTCAACGAGGAAAGCTGTTAGATTAGCCAATCCCGTGGATCAGCAGCGTCAGCAGCGTCAACTTTTTCGCTGAGGTGAAGGTAGAGAAAGCCCATGGATCTTATCAGGACTGGGACGTTGGATGGAGGTGTGTTTGTTGAAATTTGGTGTTTAATTAATTACTACAAACATTATATTGTATATAATATATAAATATACGTATCTCAGCTCATGTCAGGAACTTGTCGAGGATCCCAACGTGGATGTGGTGTATGTGGGGACCATCCATACCTTGCATTTGCCACATGCGAAGATGGCGTTGAACGCTGGAAAGCACGTGGTCTGTGAGAAGCCCCTGGCGGTGAATGCTGTGGAGGCACAGGAAATCGTGGACTTGGCCAGGTGACTTGGACACAGCCACAGGAACAAGATATGTTGGATTGATGAGGATTCAAACCAGGAAGATCTATGTGTGTATATATATATATACTGTATATATAAATGATTATATATGTGTATATATATATGCGTATATATATATATGCGTATATATATATAATTATATATATATAATTATGAATCATTGCGAATGAAAAACATATCTGGCGGTGGGGCCCCAAATTATCAGGATGCAAGTTTATGGTGATTTTTTGGGCTTTGGGGGTTAGGACGTAGAAAGGGATTTGTGGATGGGTGAAAGGGAACACACTTAATTTGATACAATTTAAATAAACATACCATATTTATCATATTTGTTTGGTAAAAAAATCTTCTGCAAGACCAGCCATGCAATTCTGGATCAAACTCTGACTCAGTTTTCTATGTCTGTCTACCTGGATATACCGGGATCATCTTACCCTGAAAATTGCCAGTTTTTTACATGTCTTTTTCTGGGCCTCCCTGGACCACTCCCTCAGGTCGAAGGGTCTGTTTTTGATGGAAGCGCTGTGGACGCGTTTCTTCCCCATCGTCCGAAAACTTCGCGAACTTCTGAAGGGTGGAACTTTGGGGGTCCCTCGCTGCCTGCAGGCCGACTTCGGATTTGTTGGACCCACAGATCCAAGCCATAGGTTGTTGGACCCAGCACAGGCAGGCGGTGCTATGCTGGATATTGGCATTTACGTAGTGCAGTTGGCCACTATGACCTTTGGCACCAGCATCCCAGAGATCAAATCCTCTGCCATCCTTACACCACAGGGGGTGGATGCCGAGGGAGCTTTGACATTGACCTGGAAAGACACTGCTTCTGCCAGTTTGTTGTTCACCATTCGCGCTTGCACTCCTGAGAACAGTGTCATCATGTGCGACAAAGGGTATGTCCGCATCCATGGGCAGGCGCACTGCCCAGAGCGCATGACCGTTTCCAGAGCTTCCACAGATCGAGGGAAGTTCGTGAACGAAGAATTCAGCTTCCCTTTGCCAAAGCTGAAACAGGTTGATGACTTTGGAAAGGTTGTTGAATTTCCACCCTTTTCATCCGTTTTCCGCCTCGGCCCATACGGGAAGATGATCCCCATTGAAAAGTAGGTCTGTCTGTCTATTTGTTTTTTTTTTTCGGTGGATTGAGACCAACCAGGAAACGTGGACTTAGCGTGAACTATCCCAACTCTGAGGGGATGGTGTATCAAGTTGAGGCAGTGGAAAAATGCATCCGAGATGGCCTATTGGAATGCCCAGATGCTCGGCATCTCTCGGCTTCATGCCCAGGTGCCAAGTCGAGAGTCGTAGTCAGTCCATTTCATAAACATCAATTTACTCCTGACGCTCAAAGTGCCCTTCAAAGATTTGAAGCTGAAGAGATTGTGAGACACACACCATCACATAGCACCAGTTGTTCATTGCCTGGGTTGGCCGGTCCCATCTGTATTGCTCTGATGTCAGTGAAATTACTGCACTCCCCTGCCCCCTGCACTTCAATGGCATGGGGTTGGACCATTGGATGGGCAGGTGCATGAACATGTCTTCACATGGTTTCACTGTATGTTTCGCAGAACATAGACTTACGATGACTTACATATACATATAGTATATACTGTTACTTCTGTAACTGATGTCGGGCTGCCTGACTTGTACTCATCAGAACATGATAGAACAACGCACCCGGTCAACTTGGAAGAACTCTGGACAGGACTTGATCCACAGGATCTTTCCCCTGGGACAGCAACACTAAGGAATATACCTTGGACGAGAGCCTTAGTATCATGAAGATCATGGACATCTATCGCCAACAAGTTGGTGTGACATACCCCTCCGAGACCTCCAACTGCAGTGTGTCTTGAGCGCCTGAGCGCTCAGCGCTCGAATGAGGACCTGAGCTGGATCATGTGGCAAAGTTGTTGCCTTGGTTTGGCTATTTGCAAAAGGGTCATTCTGCAGGCAAAATGAGAAAAACATTGGGAATCAATGGGAATCATATGAGATGATGCAGGAGTCCGAAACCATCCATGGGGGAGAACCCTACCACATGTTGATGCTATTTTGATGCAACCCTACTGAACAACCGTCCCCGATTTTTGGACACCAAACTAGCTGAGACAGCTGTGAACAGCAATAGTCTTGACCATTTTTGCCCTTTTGCGACCCTGCAAATTTAGAGCAATATGGGTTTGTCCAAAGAAATGATACCCCAGAACATCCAGTGGGATTTTCCCCATGGTTTGATCGCATATGATGGCATTAAATTGAGGTACAGTTTCATTTTTGGACAAAGCCATACATACAGGTTCGATCAGTTTTTGAATGTTTTAGACTTTGGACAAAACTGCCATGCAGTGCCAGTGCCATGGTGGAAAACAAAGTTGTGCGCGAAGCTGGGGGGTTGTGGCCAGAGATTGTGAGTCAAGAATCCTGGTGAATATATAATGGTGAATATATATAATATAATATAACATAATATAACATAATATAATATAATATAATATAGTATAATATAATATAATATAATATAATAATATATATATACTATATATATAATATATATATATACTATATATAATATATATATATATATATACACACGTATAGATATACATACACTATATTTATGTTTGCTCCTCCTCCACGAGTAAACTGGCATGTCTTAAAGTGGGGGAAACAAAAACGTGCAAACATATATCCATGTCATTCCATGTCTCAATGTGTTCATTGTGAAACCATTGCTTTGGTTTTGGCTTCCCCCTTATTGTAAGATCCAAATCACCATATATAATCATATATATATAATATAATAGAGATAGATCCGAGCTGAAAAGGATACAACTTTGAACTGCTATAGATCCGGCCTCAAGAATGGGATGGTTCAAAGTTTAATAAACTGCAACTTGGAAAAATTAGGATAGCTTGGGATATCTTACTGCTCGGAGATCCAAAAGTGTCCAAACTTAAGGCCGGGTTCCTGGGGCTTCAATTTTGCCATGCCCACTAAATGATCCATGTTCTCAGATTAAGTCGTCTCCATATGTGCATACATATTCATTTAGAATATATATATATATATATAAATACATATGACCATTTGTCAAAAATAGTTGTTTAGAAGTTTAGTATTGGTTGTTGATAATTCATCTGGGCCTACTGTTTTTTCCTCTTCGTTATGAGGCGGCACGCAACTAAATTCAACAATTCTGCAAGGCAGCGCTAGCAAACCCGCTAGGTTTGCGCTAGGTTTGATTGACAGCCATGGCCTCCATGTCGTGAATGTCTTGCCAGCTTTTCTTACAACTCTGTCAGTTTCCACATATTCCCAAATTTTCGATTTTTTTTTACGTATTTTACGCGCTAGATCCCCGCTAGCAACGCGCTAGCGAAAATTGCAAATACATGCCCCGGTCCACCCACAGCCCAT
>Ga0126342_10009999_pt1 | contig 16978 bp, 14 predicted proteins | sample Cyp1metagenome_FD_92528 | JGI IMG/M metagenome (GOLD analysis project Ga0126342, IMG submission 92528) | Coral microbial communities from Lord Howe Island, Old Settlement Bay, Australia - Cyphastrea 1 metagenome | ecosystem: Host-associated > Invertebrates > Cnidaria > Coral ... | reverse complement strand
TATACAATGTTATATAATGATATATAATGATATATAATGATATATAATGATATATAATGATATATAATGATATATATATATATATTGATATATATATATATCATGTTATATAATTATATATAATGATGTATTATATACTGATATATATATATATTGATATACATAATATGTTATATAATGATATATGATGATATATATTGATATATATATATACATATATATAATGTTTTATAATGATATATTATGATATATACTGAACTATATTGATAGATAATGATATATAATGATATATATATATATATACATAATGATATATTCAAATAGTTATACAGTTTTACAGTATTCTAATTTTATACCATAAAAATGCTTATCATTTTTCTCCAGAGGTACCGTCCGCAAACTGTGCAGGTAAAGCCTTGGAAAGGGAGAGGAAGAACTTCCACAAACAAACCGAGGAGCGCTGCCGGGGGAACTTCCTCCGTGTTCTCTGCCGGGAAAAACACAACGCGATGTTCCTGTCCTTGGATTTTTGTTGGCTCTTGTAGATATGAATACATAATAATTAGAAATATATATATATTCTTTCTTTATATTTTTTTGGTGATTCTTGGCATTTCATGGTTGTTTGTTCCGAACATAGCAGGAAAGATAAGCACTTGGATCCTTAAGTACACTTAAGTTTCAGCTTGGTTACATCCATATATTGAAGGTCACTCGCCAAGTCATAGTTGGTCTGTTTACGATCCAAGCGATTTTTGGGGCTTCTTCAAGGGGCTCGCCCTGTAAAAACCCTGAAGTACAATCATCGGAAAACAGAATCTGATTGTTGGTTTCAAGAATTGTCATGATATATATATATATAAACCATAATTTACAATTATATATTTATATGATTTACAGATCAATATCATCACAAGCAAAAACATATATATACAACCACCCTACAACTGTGATGATTTTGATCTCAGTTATATAAATTTGAACCACCACGCAGACCGAAACTGGGGTATGAGCCAGTTTTGTGAGGATAAAGGCACATGTTTGTAGGGCAAAACTACGTTTTTCATTGGGTGTTTTTCCATTTCTATACCCTCAATCATTTCGACCCTACTGATTATGCCATATTACCCTCTGGTTATTTAACAGTTCGCCATGGAAGCCATGGTCCATTTATATAGATGGTTTACCTATTAATAGCATGGTGATTTTCCATGGCTATGTTAAATAACCAGATGGTATATCCACATTTTGTAACCCCTATTTTCCCTATTTACATTCTATCTACTTCTATAATCATGATATCATACAGGATGGTGCCCCCCAGTTATAAGTGGGTTTATAAGCCATTATAACCCCTATTAACTAGTTCGTTATATCTACCATAAAGCCACTTATAAGGCAACTTAGCTATCTTGGGGGCCCCATCCTGTAGCCACATCTTTGATATGTTGAAACATCTCGAAACCGTCATCGTCATCAATCCATTCCTGAACAAAAACAGGAGCTGAAGAAGCAAATCAACGAGCAAAATAAGAAGGCGATGCGATGGCGGTCCACTTAAGAAGGGACAAATTTACCCATGGGTCATGACTGATGTCCCCATTGAACATCACCCAACCATTGGGTATATGGTCTACTAGATGGCTACTTTTCCAGGTGATGTCCAATATACCCAAAATGGGACAGTTACCAACCCCTGTTTACCCATTATTTGTTGCTGGTGACTGGAACATTTTTTATGTTCCCAGCTGGGATGATGATCCAATCTGACTTTCACTCCATCATTTTTCAGAGGGATGGGTAGGTATACCACCAACCAGCCCATGATTTGTTGGTGAAAAGAGAGGGAGTTTTTCAGGGGAATTCCAGGTTGATTTGATCTGTGGTAAACCTTGGCGGGATCTGGGTTGGTCAACGGTGGATTGGGATCCCCAGATGGCTATGTGAATAGTAAAAACTATGCAAACATGGTGATCCCATTTTTAGAGAAATCCATATCAAACCAACTAGCCTCTGGTAAACATACAAAAAGCTATTGAAAATGGCCATAGTAATAGTGGATTTACCCATTAATAGCATGGTGATTTTCCATAGTTTTTGGTATGTTTACCAGAGGGTATCTAACTTACAGGCAACATGTCATGCTTCATCAAGGATTTCATGATTTGTCACAGGTGTTTCCCCAGTCAGAAACTGACCTTTTTAGATCGGCCCGGAGAGCCCTTTTCACCATCGATCCCCCAAAATTTCATGATCAATAACTTGGACCATAACTTGGACATGTTGGTGTTGTTCTTACCCTCTGGCTATTTAACATAGCCATGGGAAATGGCCCATTTATAGAGGTTTACCTATAAAGAATGTTGATTTTCCATGGCTATGTTAAATAACCAGATGGTAGGATTTACCATTGGTTTATTGTAGTTCTACTATAATATATGGAATATATGGAATGAATAATCACAATTTTTTATGGGTAATTCATCACCATAGCCATGGCCCAGCCCATTTTCGAAATCCATATGATTCAAACCAGCCACATGATTGAGTTGTTTGGTGTCGCAGATGGGCCTGCTGAAATGAGCTACAATTTGACCCACCAAAAATGAGCCATTGTAAGATGATTTGGGAAGCTGAGATGCTGAACCAAAGATGATCAACGCTTGGATTGTCTTGTAAATGATGACTTGATGGACCCAATATTACGGTAATATACAGTAAATTTGGATTTAGTTCGTATTTCGAACTTTGAAGTTGATAGCAAATTCTACGGATAGGGCCCATTTCGACTCACTTAGTAGGTGTAGCTCAAATCATGCCGATTTGATCTGGTTTCTAGATCCACAAACCGCACCCTGGCAACTGTGGCTCAACGATTGCGCAGAATTGGATGGGAAATGATGGGAATTTACCTGGGGATCTCATGTCCCATCCAATTGTGGCTTGGATCTATTGGGGGCAATCATGGCTTGCAGTAGATCCACAGGGAAGCAAACCGCTGATGGATTCCACGAGTTGAAGTTGCCTTCGTGGTACCCTTGAAAATGCGGTCCACCCAATCGACACGTACGTGCCATGGTCAAGTTACATGGGTTGCTCCCATGGGTTGCGTTGGCAATTGTCATCAATCCCTTCGTGGGGTAAACTACCCGGCCTGGTAAACACACAAAAAGCTATTGAAAATAGCCATTGAAATAGTGAGTTTTCCCATTTAAAATGGTGATTTTCCATAGTTTTTTGTATGTTTACCAGAGGGTATATGGTTTTATCCAGCCACTATTTTTGGATTTCCGTTCTGGGACGGACGACACCGTATGAAGCCCATGTAATGTGATTAACTGCACAGCGACCGCTGTCGTTCAGGCTCGTGAGCAAGAACTTCTGTCCGGGCACCTACATGGACCATGTCATGGCTACTACTGGGTACCATCAATTGAGCAGATTACCATATATTCATGGGATTGGTTGGAACATGTTCACCGGAAACTCCCATATTTAATGGTTAAAACCATGGTTTCCGGTTGAGATTTTCCCTTAAACCAATCCAATAAATATATGACAATCATGTTTCATCATTTTTCTATACCATTCATCGAACTAAATGGATATAAATGGGCCATCTACACCATAGCTAACTGACAAATTATGTCAAATGACCACAGAGTGGATATTTGGACACACCCCTTGTGGACAATGGGAAGAGTAACTTGAGCTCGCCGCTGCACATCACCTGGAACCCCGAACCAAATGGCAATTGAAATCCGCGAACCAAATGGCAATGCATTAAATTGGGAAAATCATCCATAAATGCATAAATGGGCACTTTTCCAGATTGCCAGAGGGTTATATAACCAATATTAACCAATCCATTGAATCTTGGAAGCATTCTCGATGTGCAATTATCAATTGTGAAGGTGAAAGCAAGTGCATCATAGTGCCTTGCGTGATTTTTTTTTGCCCATGAACCATCAACTACTTTGAATGATACGGTGGATGGGCCAGCGAAATCCGAAGCACCAGTTGAGGACGGTGGTAAACATCCCATTATTTATAGGGTTTCAACCATCCAAGATATCCAAGGTGGTGGTGCAGGATTACGCAACCACAGAATCTCATGGTTTCCTGATTCTGAAGCAGACCATTGACAAAGATACCAGGTGCAATATGTCCTCCGACCTGGACAATGATATTTTTCGGAATCCTGGAGCTGTCCAAAAGAGTTTCGAATCCCGACAAAATAGCACTTTTTGACTTCCAAATCGGAGAAATGTTCTCCGCATCTCCAATATCTCCAATGAAAATCGATGAGATTTTCCCATAATTATAAAGTCTCCAAGATTTTTCAGATTTTCCCATCAACATCTCACTTTGTCCTTGAAAAATCCTGTTCATCAACAAATCCCAACATTCCCCATCCAAATCTATCATTTTCTCAGACAAATCTACCATTTTCTCAGAATTTTCCCCATCCAAATCTCCCATTCCCCCAGATTTCTCCCAACATCGACTCGCAAGTCCTCAGGAGTCGAGCTGGAAGCCCTTCACCTGGGACCGGCGGGCTTCCAGGGTGGTGTATATAGTTTTTTTTCGAAGAAGGGCCCTAGGGTTTTGACCAACAAAAGTTGAGACATTCATGATTTTCCCAACAGTTGACTTGGGAATTGGTCTACTGAGTCTACTTCACACGAAAACTGAGTCTTTTTTTTCCAACAACGCTTTTTGCGGGGATTGAAAGAAGAAACATAGGGAACACATTCGCATTTTGCCAAGACTAGGGATTTAACCAGCAAGTCAAGGGAATTTCATAGAATTCTTCCACTGACTTACCATAAGTGGGTGGTAAAGCCATCGTCCCCAAAAATGGTAGTTCGATGGCCAAAAGGGTTAAAATCTCCATAGATCATTTCGGAACAGGAAACAAGCATGGATTTCCATGTGGTACTGTAGTTTACTGGAAGCTACTCAGATTAAATCTAGTAAATCAACGTACGTAAATCATATAATAGATATTCATTGGATGATATCTTAACAACATTTCCATATAGATATCCATTGGATTATATCTAATGTTGGAAATCATAAATATGGAAATCTAACATCCAGTAGGTATCCATTGGATCAACAATTGGATCTATTGGATCTATTTATTTGGGATGATGGTATTGCCTATCAGCTATCACCACTCCACGGTGTTTCCCCATGAACCGCTTCGACGTCACCATTACTATGAGTCGCTATATTTTATTATATTCCCATAGTCATTACACATATCTATATATTGTTTATCTATGAACCATTAATTACCAATATATATATATATAGACACCATGAATACCATATATATATACATAGGCTATATATATATGACATGATATAAGCCACTATATATTGGTGTTTAGATTCCTCTAGCCATGCCTACCGGATGGTAGACGTGGCAATTCGCTCCGTCTCTTCGGTCACAGGAGTCCGGGCTCGCGGAGGAAGAACTTCATGGTGGCGGATGAGGCTGACACCAAAATCTGTCAGAAAAGTGTCATAATTTGTGTCCAACACGAATGTCATCTTTCATGGCGAAAACAAATGGAATGGAATGGTTTTGGGCTACCCCAGTTTCAGGAAACACCCATATGTCTAGGCATGGAAAGTAGTATACCCGGATACCCAAAGCAGCTCCTCTATGTTTGCCTTCTGACCCCCCAGGCTATAAGTTTACAACCCGAAAAAAAAAAAGTTATATACCCCATAAACCCAACAGCTAACCAAGTTCTGAACCAACTTTGCTATCATAAATCAATATAAATCAGCTAAAAATCTCATGAAATCCCCATAAAAAGATGGTTCAATCACCATTTTCCAATGGTTTCGTTCGGGCTTCCAGCTGGGTTTTGGTCCGCAGGAAGAAGCCTTTTCGGAGAGCGCCATGCATCGGCGGATTTTGAAGGTCTGCTTCCTCAACACGATCCAGCGCAGGCACGCTGGTTAAACAACGCTGCTTTCTGGCGCCGAATTCCTTGCAGTTGCGTTGCAATATGTTCTGGGTAAATTATAACGACCTCACTGTTCTCCCTCACTGGAATCATGGTTAGTAAGGGGAATCATCCCAAAATGGCCTTAATTCAGGTCAGTGAAATATTATAATTTACCCAGATATGTTGGATTATGGTTATTGTTTGTTTTTTTTGCGGAACACATAGCAGTCAGGTTTTTTTTGAGGTATAGAGAGGGTATGAAAGATGCATATGTTTTCGTGGGTCAGGTGGAAACCAAGAATCGGAAAGGATTCAGGTTCCAGTTTTACATATGGAGGTTTCCTAAAATATTGGTACCCCCACATCATCCTAAATTAGACCATTTTAGTATTGAAATGTATTGAAACAAGCATGGTTTTTGGGATTCCCTATTTTAAGAACCCCCATATATATATATGTCAATGTATATATATATATATATGTCAATGTATATATATATATGTCAATATATATATATATGTCAATATATATATATATGTCAATGTATATGTATTTATATGTCAATGTATATATATATATTCATATTTGTTAAACAGAAACACATTTTCGCATTTTAGCATCCTTTGGGGATGCTATCTTGCCAGGCATATCAAGCAACACATGAAGAACATCGAAGTCTTCGAACAGGCCGGCGTGCCGGCCATGTTCTGTAGTGAAGCCTTGGAAGGGGCTGATGATTTGTCGTATGTGTCGTGTATGTGTAGGAATTGTTCCACAGGTACATGAGTACTTTTTAGAGCTTTTAAAGAAGCAAAAACACATAGATGCAATATGCTTAAAACACATAGATGCAATATGCTTAAAACACATAGATGCAATATGCTTAAAACACATAGATGCAATATGCTTAAAACACATAGATGCAATATGCTTAAAACACATATATGCAATATGCTTAAAACACATATATGCAATATGCTTAAAACACATATATGCAATATGCTTAAAACACATAGATGCAATATGCTTATATACTGTGGGTAACAAACGTATACGTAATTCAATCGTGTGTTTTATGATTATGTTATGTCCACTATTTCTCAAGATTGCTGTTTCACATTGATCATGAGCAGTTGAAAAATTGTACCTGTCCAAGTGAAAAGGGGCACTTGGCAGCATGACTTTTCCAAGTTCTCCCGGAAACCTGGGTGAAACCCATATGTGGCTCGAAAGATTCATGCCGAAATGCAAAAAATGTTGGCACAGGAAAGAGGCCACATGAGGGGTTTCTGCAAGGTATCATCTGAGTTGCTGGTCATTAGTAGGAAAAGCCATGGTATTTTGAGGTACCACAGTTTCCAGAAACACCAACATCTGCATCCATCTGCATCCATCTGCATCCATCTGCATCTGCACATACCTGGCACGTGAATGTACAGCATCTCCATCCAATTTGGGTTTGTCTGAAAATAAGGCATCGCCAAATCTCATGTTTGACCATCATTTGCCCCAATTGAAATGACAATTTTTGAGGGTATCCTGCATTGCTGGACTCAACCATACAGGGTAAATTCCATGTACTGCCTGTCAATTCCTGATTTATTGATGGTTAAACCCAGTTTCTACATCCATTTACATCCAGTTACATCAAAACCATGGCTTTCCTCGAAATTTTCCATTGAACTCATCCCCAAAAGAAATACATCCAAAACGACCTTCCTTGTGGCTGGGGCTTTCCCCTGTGTAGCCAGGCCTTCGCGACCATCAAATCCTCTACGCAGATCAGCGATATCGAGGCCCCCGGCCGGTGCTCGATGGGGTGCTCCGTCGATGGGCGAAGTTGGGCGAAGTCAACGGCCCTGAAAAACGACATCGCAACCGTTGACTTTTTGGGTGTCTGGGGGATTTAGCTATGGGATACCCTCTGGTAATTTAACAAAAAGCTATTGAAAATGATCATTTATAGTGGATTTTCCCACTAAAAATTGTGATTTTCCATAGCTATGTTAGTTTACCAGAGGGTAGCTATGGGATAAATCGCTAATTGATGCTGATTTATGACTAAGTTGATGAAAAAATCACTTGGTTAACTCTTGGGTTGATTAGGGTGATATACTGTAAGTATTAGTTGATGGGCTTTTAAAACAACTTTAAAACTGCCGGGGGGCCTCACCTTGAAGATTTCACCAGAACTAGCACTTCAGGCCTGATTTCACCAAAACTTTCGGATTCCGAAGCGGTGCCGGTGCAGGAGATTGTGAAGATCTTTGTGAGTCTGGAACAGCGGAACTTCAGCGCCTGGACCCGATTTTTTTGTGGATCCCCAGTGGGAAAACCGGTTTCAATACAAAATGGTCCAATGACTTGGATGACTGGGGTATCCCCAAGGACGTTTGGGAAAGCTCCATATGGGCATATTTCACGCGAAGGTTTGTGGAAACTTATGATCACAAGTTCGACTTTTCCCCAAAAAAAGGGGGAGTGGATTATATTCCACCATTAAACACAGGAATGAGAACGGCCAATATGAGGTTTCCCACTAATGATGGGATGACCATATGTCAGTAGACACGGTGATCATGGTGAATTACAAGCATTTGCCCAGATGGAAATGCACTTTGACAAAAAAGGAATTTGAACCAGCAAAACTGCGGATGAAACCTAAAGAATGTTACACAATAGAACAAAAATGATGGGGTCAGTTTCAGCAGAAAGGGTTAAGCTCAGCAATGTGATTTCACCACAAGAACTTGCAGTAAAAGCAAGAAATCAAAACAAACCATGGACGCAATGAGGATTTCACTGCTGATAATATAGGTTGACCAACCAAAACAATAAGAAAACCAGAAACTCTACCCCGGAGTTCGATGAGGATTATCACACATCTATGGGGAAATAAGTCAGACCTCACTTTCAGGGCATGGTAAATCAGCGTTTCTGGAATTAAAAATCCCTGGCTCAGGTTTGCTGACCTATGTCAATCAGCTGAACCGAGACATTGAAGCAATTCAGAATCTCGGTGGTGGGTATGGGGTGGGTTGCTGGGGAGTCCATTCATTCTGAATGACCTTGATGTTTCTCTAAGCTTAGACACAGCCACGGATGCTGTGTCCGGAGGAAGATCAAGTTCTTCCCAGCATTTGTCAATCAGATTTTGATGAGCAAACAATTCAATGAGGCTTCGCCACCCCAGTTAGCAAGTCTCCTAAAGATGTTAGCAAGCTCAGCTGGCTGATAGGAAAGTCCCGCATGTATAGAGTATAGATGTTTCTCATACCTGGTTTGGTGGTTTGGAACATTTGGATTATTTTTCCATTCAGTTGGGAATTTCATGATCCCAACTGAGAAACTCATATTTTTTTGGAGGGGTGGCTCAACCACCAACCAGATACGATTGAGACTGGTTATCCCATTGATCATCCAACATGATGTGGCTGGTAAGCGTACACACACACACACCAAGTTATCACCACATTTCAGGCAAGTGAATTTTATATCACCCTCCCGTAAAAGAACACAGATGTGGAAACCCCACCGGTTGTAGATTATTTTCCTCGGCATATGGATTTTCCACGATGTTTTTGTATGTTTACCCCTCGGGTACATCTCGTTGGGACAGGTTGCATAGTCCAGTCGCAAGCCGCTTGTTAATTTACACTGTTTCCCAAGCGGAGTTTCTCCATTTTTGACATGCGAAACAATGGCTATGAATGCCAATTACAACCCGATAACCCGTAGGAATCCCGTGGGGTTAGGGCTTTGAATCCCGTAAGGTAATACCCTACTGAATTCCTCTCAGAAAATGAATGTTTCAATTATTCTTGGGTTTAGCACATCTTACTGGTGCGTTTTACGCAGGGAATTTTCGGGAATGATCCCACTAAATCACTAGTAATAAAAAATCATCCCAGCAACCCCAAGCAACCCATCCAGCCACCCTGCGTAAAACGCACCAGTAAGACATTCACTGGCACATTACCCTCTGGTAAACATACAAAAAGCTATTGAAAATGGTCCAGTCGAAATAGTGGATTTACCCATGAATAGCATGGTGATTTTCCAGTTCGCAAACTGTTAGTTTACCAGAGGGTAAAACCACCATTTTCCTATGGTTTTCCTATGATTTTCCCATAAAACCACCATTTTCCATATGGTTTTCCTATGATTTTCCCAGTAAGACATTAACCAAGGCTTCCAAGCCATTCCAAGCTGCCAAGGATTCAGAACCACCAGCTGGAGGCGACGATCAACTCTCGTAGCCCAGAGGCGGTGGTGTTTCTAGACACGGTGGCCGCGTTTCGCAGAAAAAACACGGTGGATTTACTGTGGAGAATCTGGAGATGGGGGGTTCCTAAAATTGGGGGTACCCCTATATAAATCATCCATTTCAATCGGATTTTTCCATGAAAGAAACCATCCAGCTATATATTGGGGTACCCCCATTTATGGAAACACCCATATATCTGCATCTATGTTTGGGAACATCTAATATCTTTAAGAATATCACAAGTGAATTTGGAAGTAAAGATTTACTGTAGATCCTAGATATTGACCAACTAACTGAGAATGTTCATTTGCTGCAACTTGGGCTATAAACCACCGCGCCCACTGTTTTCCGCAGTAGATATTGAGGCTTAACAAGAGACTACTACCCAAATTGTGATGATGGTGGTGACATGTGGTGGGTGACAACTCAAGGGTGTGGAAGCTGATTCCTTTGTTTGAAGGCGGCAACCCCTGACAAATGGCTTTGGCCGGAAGAATGAATCATCAGTTGACACAGTACTGAAAGTACCGTGATCAACGCTGTTGGGGCCTCGCTTCTCAATTTTCGACCTATAGCAACAAGAGCAACAAATTTCATATCCATCTGTTTGTTGGATATACTTGAATGCGTGTATACAGTGTATACAGAATTCAATACACATATTATTAGTGTATTAGTATACATACAGTAGGATATCCATCTTTTTCATCATACCCCTACCCTTATGACTGCAAGATTTGCTTAGATCCAGACTGAGTCACTGAAAAGCCTGTGGTATACCTGCTATAAAACATCTAAATCAATCGCAAAAAAAACTAAAGCTTGAAATTAATCATTTATTTATAACTATATATATACTAAGAAACATATAAATGAATTAAGATTCAGTTAAAAAAAAATAAAGCTTCATTTATATAAAACTAAAGACGGCGTCTATCGACGGACGCGCTCATCACCACGGAGCGCCAGGGCCTCGCTGAAGCCGAGCGTGCCAAGGTGCCCTGGATTCATACACCTCAAACGGCTGTGAAAAAAAGGGGGGTACTTTGAAGTATCAGATGAAATGACATGGTAAATGACATACTATACCTGGTTGGTGGTTACATACTATACCTGGTTGGTGGTATCTGATATTGGATACACCAGGTAAATGACAACAAATGGGGGCTACATACTATACCTGGTTGGTGGTGACTGGAACATGAATGGATTATGACTTTCCATTCAGTTGGGAATGTCATCATCCCAACTGACTCATATTTTCAGAGGGGTGGCGAAAAACCACCAACCAGATTATCATAATATTACCATGTTATCCCATAATTCACCATATTACCATTGGTTCATCACCCAAAATATCCTAAAATCAACTATACTAATTGGGGGCTACACACTATACTAATAGCCTCAAAACGAATTGGTTGGTTGGTGGTTTTCTTCAACTTTGGACGAAGATTCCAACTAACTGGCGACCAGAATTAGATGTTGCGGGGCTTAAACCGACCAAGCAGAGATGTGACACATAGATTTGCTATGCGTTTGTTTTTTAGCGTAGATGGGTTTACTTCTTCAGTTTGGGACTTTGGGAGCTTGGTGAGTTACCCTCTGGTAAACTAACATAACTATGGAAAATCACCATATTTAATGGGAAAAACCACTATAAATGGCCATTTTCAATAGCTATGTTAAATCACCAGAGGGTATTCTTTTGTGAATTGAAACATAGACTAGTAGCAAAAAAAGTGCTTGTCTTACAGGTCAAGCCATGGCAGGTTTTTTCCTCAAAGCACCAAAGTTTCACAGGTCGTGAAAAACCAGTTGTGCTTCGAGGATGCTGCAATGTTTTTTAGGCCGCAACATTGCAGCAACCCATGTTTGCTGGTGATCTTCCAAATTCTGCTGATGAAAATCCGCCCAAGTGGGCTGCGTGAAAAACCTTTCCGAGCTGATCAAATACTTGGATGTGCGGGACCTACGGATAGTAACTGGCCCCTAACCCACCACACGTGTGCTATCTATCTATCTATCTATCCATCCATCCATCCATCCATCCATCTATCCATCTATCTATCTATCTATCTATCTATCTATCTATATATCTATCTATCTTTGTTACCTATATATATTATATTATATTATATTATATTATATAATATAATATTATATTATATTTTATTATATTATATTATATTATACATACACATAAAATAGAGTAAATGTGCTTTTGTCCCATACATAATTCATTGAACAAAATCCTAAGCTACATAAACGAGACGTATTTTTTTTTGTTGTATCCTCCTAATCAACCCTAGTTAGTGGAGGGGATCCACCCGGTGCGGTCAGGCCGCTGGACAACAGAAAGAATCGCGAGCCGCTGGGACGAACGGTCGGGGAGGCCACGATGAAAATATCGTGATACTGTGGATGGAGGAAATCCTTTACCAAAAAATATGATGGTATTTATGGTATAATTATGGGAACCATTTATGGGTATTATTTATGTATATACTGTTTCAGACATGATGGAAATGATCGCAATATAGTGAGGATCTTGATGGGCTTTGTCTGCTAAGTGATAACAATAATGGCAGATTTTAGGATAATTCTGAATTTATGAATGGATGATATATATATATGGTTGGTGCTTTGGAACATGAATTTTATTTTTCCATATATTGGGAATAATCATCCCAACTGACTTTCATATTTTTCAGAGGGATTGAAACCACCAACCATATATATATATATATGTATATATATGTTGATGCCCTTTTCATCATAAATTGGAATGTGTATATATATACATATATACCCATCACATTATATATCCAACATATCAGCACTATTATAAAATCAATATTAATATGATGATTTATATGTTGGATATATATATATATAATGATTACTGATATAGTATGATGAAATAATAATTATGATATATGATGGGTTATCATGTGTTAGTAACAGGGACGTAATATATATATATATATATACATATATATAAATATTATCAATATATACAATATAATGTAGGTCTAAACTAGTCAGTTACTAGTATCGTGAAATTAACGGATTAACAGGGTAATATATGGTGTGATATTTAATAGTCATAGATATTTGGAGTGAATGTAATGGTGCTTACCTAACCTAACCATTATCGTGATCATGGTCAATCATGTTCGAAAACACCTGGAAAGTTCAAATGGCTTTATTGGCATTACCCTCTGGTAAATTAACAGTTGGACCCTGAAAATCACCAATTTATAGTGGTTTCACTAGTCTTCCCACCCCGTTTAACATGGCAGGGTCCAACTGTTAATTTACTGGAGGGTAAGGCCTATGAAAGTAGCCATCCAAGGTTTACCAAGGAAACCATGGCAGATTTTGGCCACGGGACTTGGAATTGTCATGTTTTTTGACGTATGGTGTAGCCACAACTGGTTCATCTCCAGGGCGAATCTAGGCATGGCTGGCATTGTGAGCATTGGGGATCTTGGTTCCAACATGCTCGAGCTTTCTGACAGCATTTGATAATCCAAGTTCCAAGCATTTGTAACCCAGTAAACTTTGTCAAATATCCCCATTTTGACAACTGGGTTCATCTCCAGCATTTCATAACTTAAAACTTTGTTGTACATGTCATGTTTGTGTGAACATGTTGGTTTACCCAGTTGAACACGAAACGTGATCTGAACGTTCGTGAGTTGACCGGAGAACTGGATCTCCAGGGATGAAATGCCTGTGTTTATCCTGGCTGTTGAGATTCACCGGTGAGGTTTCCGGTGAAATCTTCGTTTTTGTTGAGATCCACCATGATCCACCCCCTTTTTTTTTGACCACGAATTTCCTGAGGAAATCGCCGAGATCAAGCAACAGATTCAAAAAACCGAAGACGCGACCAGGGAGAAGGTGAGGATCTCGATGGAGTTTCTCTGCGAAGTGATAACAATAATGAGAGATTTTAGGATAATTCAGAATTTATTCATGGATGATATATATATAGTATATATATAGTATATTATATATATAGTATAATATATATATATAGTATATTATATATATATAATTCTCCATTGTTCATCCATTAATCAATAGTGTTTTCATGGATAGTCAATGGATGATTTTCATGGACTGGTCACGACCATGGCGCTGGGAAATCTACGGACTGGATGGAACTGCTAGGGGATTTTCCAACCATTGAGATGATTCGCGGGTTGGGTACCCGGCCTGGTAAACATACAAAAAGCTATTGAAAATGGCCATTTATAGTGAGTTTTCCCATCAAAGATGGTGATTTTCCATGGTTATGTTAGTTTACCAGAGGGTAGTACTACTGTGGATGGGCCAGCGAAATTCTGCACCAGTTGAAAACGGTGGTTTCTACATCCCATGATTTTGTTGGGGTTTCAAACCATCCTTTTGGTGCAGAATTTCGCTGGCCCATCCACAGTATCTCATGGTACTGGTCTGTATGGTTCTGATGTTCTAAGCGTGTAAGTTCCCCAGTGACTTTTACCTCGATGTGTCTTTTCCGATGTTCTGACGATCATTCCGTCGCTATATTCCTATGGGTTAGTTCATAATCCCCCAGTAAACTATGGGTTACCCTCTGGTAAACATACAAAAAGCTATTGAACATGGCCATTTATAGTGGATTTACCCATTAATAGCATGGTGATTTTCCATAGTATCATAGTCAATTTAGTTTACCGGAGGGTAGAACTTAGTATTATAGTATAAACCCAAGTTCTTCCTTCTTCGTCTTCTTCCAGCTCCCCGGCTCTCTTTCTATGCACGCTGGAGCTGGAATGAGTTCGCAAGAATTGAAATCCCATTTGATATGGGAGATGTAAAGACAAGGTAAAACATCCAAAATTTCATGGTGATCATCATTTTCCCTGTAGCAAATTGCCATATTAATCCATATTTCATGGTAACCCCAGTATCATTTTCAGACACAACCTGGGTTGCTCCGCACCAACCTGCCAAGAAGTGGATGAAAGGAACACACATATTGTAAACCCTCTTGGTTCATGGTAAAGACATTGTTTTTTTTTCAACACGAACTGTAATTAGATCCACATGTTTCCTGGTAAACGAAATCCCAAGTTTTCCAGACTTAATTCCTATTTTGTCTGTTGGATTCCTATGTTTGATGGTTAAAATCCACTTTTTAACGTTGATTCAATCGATTGAGACATCTCAGCAGGACCGAGATGTTGACAAACTCTCGAACGACCTTCAACAGTTCGGGAGCCAAATGCAGCGCCTGCTGGGGCAATCCGGATGGCTCGATGGTCTGGAGGGAACTGTCATGAAGGATTTGTAGAGATTTACCCTCTGGTAATTTAACAAAAAGCTATTGAAAATGGCCATAGAAATAGTGGATTTACCCATAAAAAATGGTGATTTTCCCATCAGTTTTTTGTATGTTTACCAGAGATTTACTCAGCAAGAATTGGATTCAAGCAACCATTTCATGGAGCATTTCAACGGACATTTTAACCAACAGTTGGATGGCACTGGTAAATGAATGTAAATGATGTGCATTGCGGTTGGTATGTGGTTGATCACCATGATATCCGTGGATGAAGCCCATTCGGATGAACTGCTGATTTTCACCTGCAATTCCTGAAACATCCAAGATCATCCAAGCATGGATAGATGTTCGGCCACAACTTGGAGATGATTCCGGGCATTTTTTTCCCCCATTTCTGGTTCGTACATACTGGATCATCCTCAGATGACGGGATCAGCCACTGATCATCCATGGGGATTTGACGTGTTTTAGAGCCGTTTCGGAAAGGTTTTTATCCTGCTGGGGTAACTTTTTGAGCATCTTCACTGCTCCATTTGCTCATGTCTGTTACCTGGAAGCGACCATTTGAGCAGGAGATCGGACTGAAGGTTTGCTACCGTAAAGTTGGATCATGTGGGTTGGGCCATGGGATGTTAGCATTCCTTCATTTTTATGGAGGCCTTGCCAGGGGGTTGGAAGATTATATACTTTCCACTGAACATAGGCTATTTTCAGGGTGATTAATTCGGGGGAGGGTACACTACATACATGGTTTCTTCTTGATCTGTTTTACCACCCATAATTTCAGGGGAAGAATTGCAGGAACACCTTCATGATATATATATATATATGTATATTTTTAAAATGTGGGCATGGTTTTCCGAAATGGACTTCCCCTTAAATTTAATCAAGCCATTCCTCTTTTGTGCTGAGACCCAGTGATTTTGCTAGGAAAAAACAACTTGTATTCACTGGTGGGGTACACCCAATCATCCAAACACATGGACCATATTATAGTATATAAAGTGATAAATAAGTGGTGGTTTGGAACATTTTTTATTTTTCCATATATTGGGAATAGTATTTTTCAGAGGGTTGACACCACCAACCAGTATATATTTGTATTGAAACCCATGGTTTTGGGGATCCCCATTTTAGGAAACCTCCATATTAACCCATCACTGCACTAGTGGTTAAACATTCTGTTTCCTGCGGGATCTCATTGACTGAGGTGCAGACCTCTCATTTGGAACATCGTCAAGCTGCTTGGCAAAAAAAAGCCATATATGGGAAATAAATCTGATAGACTGAAGATAAAATTGTATTTGCACCCCATGTAAAACATAGCTGTATCATAGATGTATCTGACAGCATTGCGGCTCAGTATAAAAGGCGCTGGGTCGCTAGCTTAACGGTTTCTTCCCCTGTTTAGGTTTATCAGTC
>Ga0126342_10009998_pt1 | contig 16981 bp, 16 predicted proteins | sample Cyp1metagenome_FD_92528 | JGI IMG/M metagenome (GOLD analysis project Ga0126342, IMG submission 92528) | Coral microbial communities from Lord Howe Island, Old Settlement Bay, Australia - Cyphastrea 1 metagenome | ecosystem: Host-associated > Invertebrates > Cnidaria > Coral ... | reverse complement strand
TCAAAAATGTCAAAGGAAAAGGATCCATTTGAATGCATGAGGTTTCATGAGAACTGCCGTGTTTCATGAGTTTTTCATCTTTCTTCCATGAATTGATGATACTTCATGCTGACATTGAGACTCTGACAGATGGCGGCGACGGCCCTGGCTTTGGTTGAGAACCAACTCCTTCCCTCACGGGTCCCAAAGTAGCACCTTCCAGCAAAGGAATCAATGACAGATTCATTTGATCTACTATCTGAGGTTTCGGTGAATGATTTGCATCGTTGATAGATAGATTTTCTTGTGCCTTCACCTTCATTTCCTTTTCGCTCTTTTCGCTCTTCTCAGAAAGAAAATTTGGCAAAAGCAGAAAGACCCTTGAAAGCCCATTTTTGGACTCCGACATCCAACTGTTTCTTGGTCGTTGTGAGAGTGAGGGGTGCAACTTGCCAGCGCCTTCTGGTGCTTTTACAGCCTCAGCATCCGACCAGCATCCCATGAAACAGAATATCTCAAGAATTTGGGACTTCATGGTAGTTGTGTGAACTCATGCAACAGTTGCAGTATGTAACACACGTAAACTCTGTGTCAAAATCTTCTCAAAAATGCTTCACCACTGAGATCCCAACGGATGGCGGTGCCACTGGAACTGCAGTGCCCTTCGTTTTCCCGGTCCCCGCAGTCCCCGCGGTCCCCGTCATCTCCGGTGTCGGCGGCGTGGGCGGCGTGGGCGCCGGTTCCCGCGGCATGGCCGTCTGCGAAGGCATTGGCGCCGCCGCAGGAGGCGCTGCTTGGGGCGGAACAGCGTCCCGTGGGTCCCGTGGGTCCCGTGGGTCCCGTGGGTCCCTTGGGTCCCGTGGCGTGGCGGTTTCCTCCGGCATGGGCTGCAGCTGTGTCTCTGACCTGAGACAGTCAGCTGTGGGATCACATGATGTGATTGGATTTCCAACCGTGTGTAGATCTTTGGAGACAGCACAAGATGTGCATTGTATGTGCAGTGTTCAAACGTTGATGCAGGAACAAGTCAACTCAAGAGCCGCTTCGACAGATCTGAGGGCTGACGATGGAAGTGCAAGAGGAGCAGGAGGAAGCTTAGAGCCTAGCAAGGTCCAAAGATTCTGCAGTTTTTTTCAAAACATTCTTTGTCACAACTTAGTCACAACGTTCCATTTCTACGTCTCTCTTCGCAGCAGAGCTGGCAGTATCGTTCTCTTTCTTTCTGTGACCTTCCTCAGCATGGTAGCCTGGTTGCGGAGTTTCTTCATGTGCAACCAAGGGGAGTTGAACCACTTCTGCCTGGCAAATGTCACTGAGTCAGTATCCCAAAAATCAAAATCAGGTTGCAGGCATCCAACCTCGCAACCAACATCTTTGCAGCCGAAGTTGGGCGCTGCCTGGATGACAATCCAAACATCTCAGGATCATCACCCGGACAAGGAAAACAATTCACTCACACAACATGTGGCTCTGCTGTGACGTGTGGCATCATTGACAGCATCTATTTTGCCCCAAAAAATGAATGCCTGGATTCGAAGAATCACCAACTTTGCGCGTCCCAGGTATCCCGTTGTGAGTCGTACACAATCATAGAGCATCTTAAATCAAGACATAGTTCATACACAATGTTGGTCAAAATATGTGAATCGTATTTTCATATGTCATATAGATATTTCATATTTCATTATGTTATGACAATCATCTCAATCACAATATTATCACTCATAGAATCATATCTGGTTGGTGGCTTCAACCCCTCTGAAAAATATTAATCAGTTGGGATGATTATTCCCAATATATGGGAAAAAAAAAACACCAACCAGATATATTACATTATATATACATTATATTATACCAATATGTGAAGCTTTAGTGTCAATCTCCCTTTTTGGGCCGGTTTTACCGCCTGCAACTTGTTGATCTTGCGCAATCGGCCGGGAGGTGCCCAGATGGAGACCGAGCCATCCGTGGAGCAGGTGACCAACAGCCGTTTGCGGCCGAGACCTTTTCCCGGTTGGGTGAACCATCGCACTTGTCTCACCCACCTGGATCACTGAACACAGAAAGTTAGAGAAAAAGCGATCTGATTGACAAAAAGGCTCATATAGTACATAAGCAAATAGAGTTTCTATGCTGAAAAAGTTGGATGAAATGAAGCTTGGCAGTACGACTCTGAGGTTCTCACGAGTCGTGTGCTCTAAACACAGACAGAAGGGAAGGCAACTGAACATTGGTGGCGTTCCAGACCTCGTCAACAGCCCAAAACACAACGCGTGACACGAGATGACTGCTGCGTGACTGGGCTGAGATCTTCAGGCTATGAGCCGCACCCGGACTGTGCAATCAGCAGATGCCGAGGCCAGCAAACAAGCATCACGAGAGAACTCCAGAAACCACACCTTGAGACCAAGACGAGTATGAATTGATCAAATTGATCAATTGATTCAAGCAAACTCTGGTGACAAAATGTGACAAAGACTCAGTCCCTGACAGCTTTGGTGTGTCCCTTGAGCTTGGTGTGACCTGTGTATCAGGAGCTGCAACACAACTCAGGGCTTCAACCTTCTGTAAGTCATTAATATGATATTAATATGTACCATGTTGTCGAGAAGGTTGTCACGCGTTGCAAAGATTGTACCAAATTTGATGTTTCAATCTGTTTCAACATCAAATCAGCTGGACATCCGAACCTGCCACATCAGCATTGCCTGGCCAGTGCGATGCGTCAGCCAATTTGTTTCATACATGGATTTGTCTATTGAAATGGGATACCCGCAATTCAATGGATTATCATTTTTTCCCAATCAGTTTCCTTGGTGGGCTGTACCCAATTGTTTGACAAACCTAAATGTGAGTAATGTGAGTGAGCATCACGGGATACAGTATCACGGGCCTTCTTGGAAGTCTGGTTTGAAGCCCCAAATCCAGACGTCTCCATCCTTGCAATGTCGCAATGCGTTGAGTGATGCCACCTCAGTTTATCCAAAAATCGGGTTACCACAAAAATCCAAAAACTATGGGATTCTTATCAAATAAACTAATGGATAATCCCATAGTTTATCCATGATCATTTTCCCCGCAAGTTTATCGCACAAAGTCCACATGACGTCCCGGTCCTCACATCCAACAGCGACCACACCGGGATAGGCAGGATGAGCTGTGAGGCTTAAGACTGCACCCCCATCACCACCTGGTGCACAATCGCCGGTCTCAACATGGAGGATGGGCCCCCATTTATGGCAAAACACCCCAAATTCATGTGGTTTTCATTGTTTTCATGGGTTAATATACTGATCACATCTGATAACCCTTGGGAATTTGGCAATTTTGAAGGGGTCCAATTTTCAGATACAGCTCCTTATGCCTAACAATTTCTGAGTTTTTGCTTCACATCAGAGGGTTTTTGACATCACAACTGAGTCCTGGAAAACGACCGCCCAGTACCACGTCGTCTTCTTCCCGCTTCACATACCACGATGCCACGGATCCTTCTGCTCCGACGGAAATCGCCTCAGCATATCATAGACCAATAGATGAGACGATAAAAAATCTGTAGATATGACATGTTTTTAGAGAAAAATATGTCAAAACATGTAAACCAACAAAAAACATATTCGACCTGTGTCAAACATCATATCTCCATCTTAAATCTTAAACATGATTTCATCGGCAAAAATGGTGTTACCCAATCACGCCACTAAAATGACTCAACAATAATCTTACTAACACCATTTGGTATGTGGCTACAAAATGCTACAAACACCATGACTTGTGCCTGAACAAACAACACCAAGGGTCCAGCTTATGGGTCCCATATCCTTCACAGACAAAGTTACCATAAGCGGATCCGCCGGAGAGAATGTGACGCTGTGCACCTTGGACTTTGTGAAAAACATGGCAGGATTTCTTCCAGACTTTGGAGGTCTTTAAAACAAATGCAACAAATAGCAGATTGGAAACCAGGCACCAAATGATTTCGATATGATCAAATTGTCCAAGTTTTGGGAGGAATATGACCAATAGCACATTTCTGAGTTGAATCCATGAATAGAAAAATGATCCAAATCTTCTTCTCAAAATGATTTCTGAAGATTCAACTAGTTTCCCCAGTGGATGATAAATCCAGCAGCTGGCAACTCACCAAGTGCCCAGTAGTGACACCTGGATATATCTGGATACTGGGCTTCCAAACGCAACCTTCATGAGCTTGCCATTGTTTGATGGGCTGCGCATTCTCGGCTTCCCATAGAAACTGGCATCATTCTTTCAGAGATCAGGACAACAGCTCAATAACAAGTAGTAGCATATAGTTTCACCAAATGAAATATTTGGATATATAAATTCTGCAATCCATACATGTTTACTATCACTGTTCATTCTGAAACATCTGGCTGTAGCCATAAAAGCAGCCATAAAAGCTCTGAATACAAGCTGGGAGGGCCAAGTTGGCATCCTGGTCTCCAGAGATGAGATATCCCTCATAGGAGAAGCTTAAACACCTGACAGATGGCCATCATCACAGCACCATCCATGGCACCATGGGATCCCACCCAGCTGGCAGCGCCAAACAGCAGGGCCTAATGGCAGCAGTGTGGCCCCGCAGGACTCCCAATGGACTCCCATCTTGGGTATCCTGAAGCAGAAATTTGCTACCCTCTGGTTATGACTAACACTTCGCCATGGAAATCACCATTTTTAATAGGTAAACCATCTAAAAATGGTGATTTTCCATGGCGAACTGTTAGTCATAACCAGAGGGTATATCGCGCGACAGGTCTAAAAAAACTGCAACGACTAAGGGCAACGCCCAAAGGCGAAGCGTTTTATCGCTGCTGGCTGAAGCTAAGGTGGTCCTACAGCTGCGAAGTGTTCAAATTCATCCAAGTCACAGGAGAAACATGTTCATCAACATCATCAGTTTCAACAGCAACAGCATAATAAATAATCAACAATACTATACAAAAGCTTTATATATATAATTATATATATATATGTAGTTTACCAATGACTAATCAATGACATGTCAACCAACAATCCACTCACATCACCCATTTTTTCCAAGTTCACTCCCCGTTTGACTTCGCCGTTTTTGCCCCGTTTTTTCCCCAAACGGGGCCCCGGGCTCGTTGGTGGAAAACTTCACCTCCCAAACTTGGTCGCTGTGTCCCTTCAACGAGACCTTCAACTCCATGGTCTCTAGGTCCCAAAGGTGAATCTGCCGCCGATTTCAGCGGGAAAAAGGCTGGTTCTGAATTGGGGAAAAACCAAGGTAGGTTTTTTTTGGATGATGTTTTTGGAAATTCTTGGATGGTTGATGGGTTTTTGAGGGATGGTTGGATGTTTTAAGGAGTGTTTGAGGTGTTTGACTCATGTTTGGGATTGATATTTCAGTGTGTTCAAGAGTTTTGATGAAAGGGTGATGATTAATTCTTCACCAACACTTAGAAACATGTTTTTTGCTCATGGTGGTTCACAGATGTTTGGAATGGGTTTCAAATCAACTCTTCCAATGGTGGATGTATAACATATAACTGTCAATCAAACATCATCAAACTATCATTTTCAGGATCAGAAGAGACACTTTCACATGGCATACATGGCATATCCCCGGTGTTGTTCACATGACCTGCTGTAGCAGCGGCCTCATGATCTGCTGTGGCAGCCGCCATCATCATGTTCACCTGAGATGGATCTAGCAGAAAATGCTGAAGGCGCCGGAAATATCATCGTTGATCATTGTTGATCAGAAAATTTTCTCTGTTGAAATTGCACAACAGTGTGTGGTACAGGACTGTATCCCCCCCATTCTCCCATTCTTGGACAAGCCCATTTAAGTTATTGAAACTGAACACATGATCTGCATTCCACTTTCCACAAGTCTCCCTTTGCGCCTCCGCCATGGCAACAGCCCATACCGGTCTGGTAGCTCCTCGATTCACGCGGAACTTGTCAAAGCGCCTGTGGCTTCGATACCTGCAGGTTTGATTTGCGATAGCGAGCGGCCAAGCAGAGCACCAGCATTGGAGTTCTCCGTTGGAAGCCATTGGCACCCCTCCTAACTCCAACACTATGGTTATACCGTTATACCTAGAACCTAGAAAGTCTCACAAATGGTTGCACACCTGCACGTGTTCCACCGATCCAAGTTGCTTTAGCGAAACACTTGAAACAACATGTTTTAGTTGACTTGGTGTGACTGTCGTGGACGCACACAAGCAGCGCAGGTCCAGCACATGCTTTGCAAAATCGGCGCGCCACTGTCATTCTGGCAACATGTTCGGTTCACTCACATGCGATTTTCCAAACGTCGCCGCATGAGCTCACTTCATTTTTGAAGCTTGCGGCGCTGGGCTAAACTCGACAGGCCAACATTGAACTTCGGCAGGGGCGCCATTGGCGGCGGAGCCCGCTCGGAGGGTGCACGTACACTACGTACTGCGTCACTTGGGGCTTCAGACGGAGGTGAAGATCGCATGCCTTTTGGATCCCTGAAGTAAGCCATCGAGCTCACTGTGTGAGTGTTCGTGTGAAAGCTGCCAGTTTCTTCGTTCCAGCCGTTGTCCAGGAATTCCCAAGGTGCTGAGAGCATTCCTAAAAGCTGCATCAAGTCTTGCCAACTCATGCCAAGTTGCTCCTCCTGCGTTTGCAGCTCTCGCAAGATTGGAGGCATTGAAGCTGCACGTCCAGAAGTACTGCGCAGGCCTTTGTACCAAACTGACCAATACTTCATGTTCACATCCTGTAGTAATGTGTTGCCCTGCAGATTTGTTTCTTCGGCCTTCCCAGGATCTGTTTCAACCGACTCCTCTGCGGCTTTGTCAAAGGAGGCAGAACGAAGAATTCTCTGGTGGTGTATCTCGCCAAAATCTGCAGAACCAGAGGAGTCCAGCAGTCCTGGTGATACGGCCGTAGAACCATCACTTTGGCGGCAAATGGCCAGGATCGCTGCAGCATAGTTCACTGAACCAACCTTCAGATGCTGCGTCGCAGGCAGAATGCTTGCACAGACTTGCAGCATGTGGCCATGAGTGACTAAGATACAACTCTTCTTGGCGCGCCGCGCGCGTCTCAAGTAGTCCAGGAATCGCTTGGCGTATCTCACACGGGCATCTTTCAGCGTCTCTGGCCACCGCGGCTTCTTGCCCATGGCCCGACCTGCCTTGACCCGCTGGGTTTGGCAAAGGCTCTTGGTGCTTTTCCAAGACCTGACCAGCGTTGGCGGTCGAGCTTCAAACACGTCAGGCCCCAGAACTTCTCCCAGTTCTTGATCCAGCAGCACCACGGCATCAAATTCTTCAGCAAGGATCTCTTCTGTTTGCAAACAACGGAGATAGGGAGAAGAGACGACCAAGTCCACAGCCAGAGACTGTTTCTTCAGGTCATCGGCAAGTTGCTTTGCTTGCTGCACACCGTTGCTGGTGATGGGCGGGTCGAACGGAAACTCCCTCGCGTCCTGAGAGCAGCCCGAGTCATCAAAGGCGTGCATATCATCTGCACATTCTGCATGCCGCACCACTGCAACTGCCACAGCGCTCACTTCTGGCACGTCAGGCTGAGGTCCTTGTGCCACATGTTGGAATCCACTCGAACTATGCTGGACCTGGAGCTCTACACCAGAAGTGCTTTGAGATACAGAGATGCTGTTGAGGAGTGACAGGGATGAAGCTGCGTTCTCACGCGTACGTTCCAATCCCTGCCTCATGGCCCGCATTCGTTTGAAGTAGTCGATGGCATGACTGAGCCATACCATCCAACTCAATGGGGCCGCCACTCTCACTTCTGTCTCCACATACATCATAGACAATGCATAAACATCATGAATTGAGAAAAACTGACGAAATTCAAGTCCAACGAATAGGACACTCAACAGAATACAAGGCACTGTACAAAGTAGAGGGTGGCTCCCTGCTTGCACTAAAACCGGTAAGGCCATGAAGCAAAGCATCGTCATGTAGGCACCGAAGATGGACTGAAAACCATTGCACGCGGGCCACGGCTGGCCAGGACTACCACAAGCTTCATCTTGTATCTGCAGAATCAAGTCTCCTGCCACCAGGAGTGCAGGTGTCAAGCAGCAGAAAAGCAACGCCAGATCTGCCTTCCATACAATGCACTGCTGCCTTGCCCAAAGCATGACTGCGATGAGCACGCACGGCGCAAGCCAAGTGCAAATGGGCAAACGGTTTTGCAACACAGCGTTGTATAGGTGCCCGCCCTCTTGCATTGCTCTTCCGATCATGAAAGCCCCCCAGGAGACCCAGGAGTTGATCCCCATAAGCCAGCAAAACCTTCGGGCAGACCGACCCCTCAAAGGACTTTCAAAACGGGTCCTCATCCACAATGCTGAAGATTTCCCCAGAGGAAACCGCTCTTACGCGATTGGTGAAATCTTGGCTAAAGGCACAAACCAGAAGAAGTTGGAAGCTTCCGCACGTCCCATTGAGAATTTGCGGAAATGGCTTGAAGGGCCCAGCGTCTGCCATTTCGATCTGCAAGAATAGAGTCACAAGGAGCAGCAAAAGAGGGTGGACATTGGAGTGACACAACACCACAGCTATGAAGAGCACGCGAAACTCCTCCCACAAGCGAAAATGCCACCACTCTCCATTTGAATATCGGTTTAACGATATCATGAAGCAATAGAACAAGCTTGCTCGAAAGCTTTCGCGCTGTCGCTGCAGAGCGGCTGCAAGGCTAAACAGAAAACCAAAGAATAAGACCATTAGGACCACATAGTCCATGTAGCACTGGTGTGACCAACAAGTATTGGTATGGCCATCGATAGTATAGAAAAAGAAGTGGAACCAGGCTGCACAAGGAAAGAACAAGGCGGCGCACCGAAATGCGTTGCCAGTTTCACGATGAAGCCAAGGACTGTTCAGAATCACATTGTCGGTAGTCTCACTCCACCAAGATTTGAAGTTTCTGCATGCATCAAGCAAACTGAAAAAGCATTGGGAAATCGTTTCGAATCTCCTGTGCACACTTTCTGTGGGCGTTTCATTCGTCTCGTTCTCGAATCCCAACCAGCTCTCTGAAGCATTGCTCACCATGGCTGGCCGGATATAGGCTCATCGGCTCAGGAACTCAGACAACAATCGAGACATGCTGCCTACCCAGCTGCAAAGGAAAAGCTTGAGCCAATAACTTGGATCATCTTGGATCACTTTCCCCAAACCATTGGTTTCCCTATTGAAAATTGCCAATTTTGAATGATAAAAACCAGCCAATTCAATCCAATTCTGATAAGTTTTGGATGATCTTGAAGTCCCCAATTTTAGGACCCACCCGAAGGTGTCTGTGGACTTACTGACACTCAGACACTTTCGGCCTGTCCGGCGTCTCTGGAACGAGGCTGCAGACTTTGGTATAATTTCGATCCGCATTGGTGGACAAGTCCGAATAGATCTCTTGGGCCTCATAGCCATGATGGCCATGGAAAGAGAAGTTCCCCTTTGTGGATTCAGACGATTCAGATGTACAAGTTGGTGGAAACAAATGAGTTTAAGACTGTTTAACATGCATTCCAAAATGGGATCTAAAATGAATCTTTAATGGATGGAAACAAATGAGTTTAACAATGTTTAAAATGGATCCAATGAATTACAGAAAGTGAATCTAAAATGGGATGCTGTACTTGTGTACTTGGAAGTGATGCGACAAAGGCACTCTGCGCAAAACTTGCCCATTGCCCATCAAGATGCACCGAATTCAAATCGCCTAAATCTACTCCGAAAACGACTCATCTTGAGCCCCGGGACTTCAAAAACATGCAGAACGGCAGTGTCTGAGAGCCTTCTCCCTTCATAAAGATTTGATGATGGTATTCCGTGGTGAGTGCGACAAAGCGAACGAGGTACATCGACAGTCGATATCGCAAGTTCTCAGATTGTGTCAAAAATCCGCCAAGAAAACCAGCAATTCATGTCAATTCCATCCATGTGTTCATTGTGTTTCTGCAAATATTGCCAAAAGCGTCCTTACCCATGTGATGTCGCTCCAGGTGGAAAAATCTTCGAACCAACTTGGACTCCGCAAATCCGGTTTTGTTCAAATTCCGCCACAGACGTGTGATGCGTTGTGGGAAAAGTTGTCCTAAAACTATGAGCCATGCTGGCCCCGTGGCTGCAAACTCCATTTGGGCAAATGCATGCAAATGTGTTGTACTTCACTCACCCCCGCTCTCACCAGCTTGTGATTCAATGACATCCAAGGTGTTGTTTGATATGCTATCTATGCGTGTTCCATGGGTTCACAACCCTAAGGACCAACAAATGGCTGCCGCGACTTTTGCGCGGGCTCTAACGATTTAAATTTGACGATTCAGGTGCTGAAGCGTTCGCTGGACATTCGCCATGTGAGGTCTATCTTCACTAAATTCTTGCACACAGTTCGATGCAAGATCTTTCAGGGCATTGCAGAACTGTGGCTCCTGGCGGTCAGCAATTTCTGTAACCCGTGGACAGAGGACTTCAGATCCTTTCCAAGTTTATTCATTGGTGAGAAAATTATTTCCAGCTGAGAAAGCACCAAGCAACAGTATATACAAATAAATGTTTCCTGAAATAGGGGGTTACTCCTTTTCCAATATTTTCCATTGGTTTCCCCATTCAAGATTCTGCCAATAGCACGGAAAATGTTCGGACCCCCCCTCCATTTCAGGAACCCCTAAACTGCCTTGGGGTTCGCCCAAAGTCCTGTGGCCAAGAGCAATGAAAAGAGATCGTCTGGTTCCTCCTGATTGCTCGGTAGTGATCGTTCTCTGGGCCGCACACTTTTCCTGACGGCACATCAGAAACAAGGACAGCTGAAGCCATGACTGGTGCCATGAGTCCCTCAGTCATCAAAAAATAGAAACATCCCAAGATGATCATCACATATCATCACAAAATCCCAAAATTCTTATCCAACAATTATCATTACTTTCTCGCCTGTGATGAGGTCGAGTAGGACGATCCCAAAGCTGTACACATCGGATTGGAAGCTCGAGCGGCCGGAAGTACAGCATTGGTGAAATAAGGCTGGCACGGGTTTCTGCCCATAACACCGTCTATAGATCGAAGAGTTCTTTCATTGAGAAAGACTCACAAGCGATTACTGTGAATCCGATTTGTCCGTTTCTCTTGCTTACAGTTTCATGCAAGTAATATATACTATACAAGCCCGACCAATCTCTGGCCAAAGAAGTTCATGCAACAGAGCGGCCTTCTCCTCGAAGGCACTCAGGATCCATATAGCCAGTGGTGCCACAAACACGAGAACTAAAACGGGTACCCCCCACTTCTCGTTCCTGTACACCTTTGGCCAATCCAAAATCGCTCAACTTCACCGTGGTGAACGTGCCAGCAGCATCCACATCCACAAGAACATTGGCACTCTTGACATCGCGATGCATGATGCCTTGAGCGTGGATGTAGGTGAGAGCATCTGCCAATTGCAGTGCTACTTTCATCCGTTCTTCGAAATAGAAACCATTGCTGTCCAAGCACTCCGCCAACGTGTGGACTGAAACGAATTCCTCTATGATCAGGAATCGTCCGTCAGTGGTAACACCAGAGTCCAGCATGCTGGCAATGTTCTCGTGATCCAGCCTGACATGACATGAGCTGTTTGCAGTGAGCAAGAAAAAACGGCCCGAATGAGCCTTGACTGAGCAGAATTGAAACATAAAGCAAAGGGTGTCCGCAAGCTTCTTTTGCAAATGGGGATGAGTCAAAATTTGGTACACATTGATGACTGATGACGCATCAAATTATCTCAAAATCATCAAGTCCCTGAATAGCTGACAGTATTTCACCATGTTTGGCAATTCTTGGGGTCACTGATTTCTGTAGACCAAAACAAGCGCATGTCCCGCCTCTTCATCGCTTCTACTTCTGCCCGAAAGAGCTCGGCCGTATCATGCATGGCACACAGCAAAGCCTGGCAAAAATGGCTTGCCCTTGTGGGAGTATGGTATGTTTTTTTCGTTTTATTCCTGATTTGTTGCTGTTTCGGACCTATGTCCAGGATTTGGAAACATTGAAAAAGCAAAAGCGGTAAGCTCGTCAAAGCTTCGGCACTGAAAACGATCGTCACGGATTCTCAGCTGCTCAGAACCCTTCTCTGACATTCTACTTTCAGAAAATACCTTTGTTGATGACTGTTTCCCAGAATCTGTTTCGACTCAGGTTTCGCCTTGCTCTCCCGGTCATGCAGCAGTTTGGCCGCAACTGTACCTCCATCTAACGCCACCTGGTAGACATCAGAGGTGCCTCCCCGCGCCATGGGACGACCCTCGAAGCCACGGGAGACCAGCTCCGCTTCGAAACACAAAGGCATCCCGCTGTAGTGCCGGTAGTCCTCCATCGGCTGCAAGAAGCTGCTGGGCACATAGCCTCGACGATCGTGTTGATCTCGTTCTCCTGACAGAGAATTTGGTGAACCTGAAGAATGTGTGAAAATGGAGGACGTTAAGTGCTGTTTTTTGTGGCCCTGTTGTTGATTCTACCTGCTTTAAGTCCCATTGTTGCATAGTTTCATCTTCCAATCGGCCCCGAACACAATGGATCACTGAACACCCTGAGCTGCCAAGGTTCCCCGAAGTGTGGCTAAGGACCAGCCGTTTGAGTCACGCTGCGGATTGAAGTCAAGCTCCGGTTTCCAAATGGCCCTTAGCCCAGAATAGCCCGGCAACGACACATCAGAGTAGAACAGCTTTTGATGGGGAAAACAAGCAGTTGGTCATTTAATGTCATGTACTTTGCCTCCAAGAAGTGGTCATTTGGGATCCCTCAAATCTTTTGAAGGTAAGAAACCAATCGCCAATCGCCAGATCAGTGTAGTAGCCGTCCAATGGATCCTTGGCCGAGCTGCAGTGGGAAGTATTAAGTATGCATTCAGCCATTTAGTGCAGGAACTTTCATCACTGCGCAGCAGTGTCAAGAAAACAGCGAGCACAACCATCCGAAGTTTACTTTCAACAATGGCCAACTTCCAAAGCTGAATGTATTGTGAGAACATGATAAATCAGACACGTCGCTTCAATGTTCACTAAAATCCTGGGAATATATTTGAATCTTGGTGCCTTTTGCTGATCGTCTGGTCAATCTTGCGCGCTTCCAAGTCAGTCAAGAGGCCCCTTCCACACTCTCCCCAGCAGTAGAGCAGAAGTTTAGGCATGCGCGTCCGCAGCGAATCCGGCTGGTAGGTGGAGGGCCATTGGACCTTAGTCACTGTGATGGAGATGTAGTCTACACTCAAACACGTCAAGCCTGCGTCTTAGTGAAGACAGAATGATTCAATCCTAATGTCTCCTGATGCGAGCATCACAAGAGATCTCAGGCACTATTTTGGCCAAGAAACAATCAGACTCCTTTTTGTTTCTATGCTTTTGATGTTGAGCCGTCAAGGAATACCAATATCTAAAGAATCAGGAGACATCCATAGACTATATGTGCAAGACATCTTTGCCATGCCAGGTGACGGTCCTGCTGGCAATGAAGAGGAGGCTGCAGGGGACTGAGGCGATGCGGCCGTGGGCGACGAAGGGGCTGCCGCATCCGGACCGTTCGGGTCGTTCGCGTCGTTCGCGTCGGTGGCGTCGTTCGGATCGGGGCTGGGCGCCCGGGTCTCATCGTCCGAATCGTCCGAGGGCTCCGAGGCCTCCTCGGCTTCCGCCTGACGCGCCACGGATTCACGTCGGGCTGAGGTGGGCTTCCCGAAGAGATACACATGGCGTAACCTTAGAAAGCCGATCCCAACAAGATGGAACTTCGTTGGCTCCACAACATTGGGACTCTGTAAGGCGTGCTTAGTGTCTCGGTGTGTCAATTTGCCTTGCAGGTTGAAAGAAGCGAAAGACTCTAAGGCTGCAGCAAAGTGCACCATTGGCTCTCCAACTCTTCACAGATCTGATTGTAGTGGTAAGGCACATTGGTTGGAAAAATCCCCAATCTGACCAATCCCGCAGCATGGTTTTTGAAGACCTCCGCTGCTGGGCTCAAATTTTCCAGTGGCTGGGAGAGCCTCATTGCTTGATGAAGACGCTCAGCCCAGGCGGGAGGCAAGTCCAAGCGAAAACTGCGGTCGAAGTGACGAAGGACTTCCCAGGGCAGGGTCAGACGATAGAATCGCCATGAAATCCTTGGGGAATCTCCACAGGAAAACGTCAGATTGACCACACTTGAACCGCTTGAGTCAGTCAGCTTTAGATCTGTATGAGACTCTCTGGAGCCGGCTGTTAAACTCGATTGTCACCTACAGTTGCTGTCAAATCTATTCGTTTCAGTTGATCATCACGGTTTTCCCATTCTTATTGCAGTTGGGTTTTAATCCGCAGTTTCTGGTTTACTTACAATCCCCCGTCCATAGTGTTGCTTCATAATATTCCATGCTCCATTTATTTGATGCCCATCTGAAACGGGATCTCCCCCACAGTAATCTCTGTTGGTACGTCAGTTTCTGGTCAGCGAACACATGTTCACACATGTTAACGCTCGTATTGCTGCCTGGAAATCTCGCAATCTCCCCGTGTTGGGACCAAGGCTCTGTGGCAACAAACTCACTGCCCGCTGCAGCCAGTGGGGCGCACTGATGAGGCGAATGCGGGGGATCTCTGAATGTTCGTGCTGAGAAAACCAGCCCATACATTCACTGCCGATTTGAGTCACAACTCCTTAGGAAGTTCATGGAAGCCTGAATGACTAGCAGGAAACATCAAGAAAACCATAAAATCATTTTGCAAAAGAAACAGGGTGACCACCCAACGCATGCCCGAGTGACCTTGAGGTTCTTTTATATCGCTACACCTTGATACAATTCATCCAAAAAAATAATAAAACCGGACACAAACCAAAAATGGAACTGTCATATTTTTTCTTGTAGACCAGGTTGAAGGTTTCCCCCCTCAGCACATGCAAAATCCTCACGGAAGCCTGGAATCTGTTGATCTCATCCAAAGAGTATGGAGATTCCTCGTGGCAGTCTGCTACGTAGAGTATGCCGGGAGCCTGTCCTTCAAATTCAGCGCGGACTGTCAGTTCGGCTTCCTGCGGCTCAACGTCTTTGCAAACAGACCTATATCATGAAAAATATCAAAATCATTAGAAATCATGGCCGAAGGAAGTTTAGAAGTCAAACTTCCGACAATATAGACAGATGAAAAGCAGAGATGGGAAGAGTCAGAGAAGAGAAGAGAAGAGAAGAGAAGAAGAAAGAAGTTCAAAAAGAGAAAGTCTCCGAAGAAAGAAGATCCAGGTGCGCGAAAAGGTAGGAAAGTCGCGAAACAATGTGTTTTTTCCAATGATTTGTGGCTCCGGAGGGTCGAAAAGTAAGCTCGCTAAAGCGGCGGGTGCGGAGCCAGCTGGCCAGCTGAGAGATGAAAAATTGCACGCCTTTGTGGCAAGAAGCACATTTGCAAGTGAAAAAGATAAAAACACTTCATGTTCGGAGCACCTTTGGAAGTTGTGCACGCCGTTGTGGCGCGAAGCACATTTCCAAGTGAAAATATACAAAGCACCTCAGCTTCGGAGCACTTTTCGAAGTTGCGATGTCGAAAAAGTGCACGTGCGTGCCGTTGCGGCGCGAAGCACATTTCCAAGTCAAAATGCACAAAAAACCTTTATTTTCGGACCACTTTTGGAAGTTGCGATGTCGAAAAAGTGCACGTGCGTGCCGTTGCGGCGCGAAGCACATTTCGAAGTCAAAATGGTAAAAGCACCACATGTTCGGATAACTTTTGAAGGTTCAGATGTCGTTTTGCGTGGCATGAGGGTTTTGTCGCATTTCTAAAAACGATGGCAGGCGTGGGGCATTTGAAGAGGATCTGCAAAGATGCATTTTCCGTGGCAGGCGCAGTACAAGAGACATGCTCATCAGAGATGTTAGGAGGTGAGGGCGCTGATTTCCTGAGAATGGTTGCATTTTGGCATCAGATCTGTAGGTGTGCTAAGATGATTTTGCGTGACAGACCCAGCGCTTCGTATGACCTGGCATCAATTTTTCGTGGCAGGCGCAGTGCTTTAGACAGGTGGAGTGGAAATGGTACGAGGCCGTCAGCTCTGCACTCAACTTTCCATTTTTGAAAGAAGTCTCTCAGAATTGCTTCGTTTTTGATGTCGTCAACTCCAAAAATTGAGGAAGTCTCGCAGAATTGCTTCGTTTCTGATGTTGTCAGCTCCGAAAATTGAGGAAGTCTCGCAGAATTCTTTTGATTTTGATGTTGTCAAAATCAAAAATTGAGGCGTTCTCGCAGAATTGCTCCATTTTCAAGCTTACAGATAGACAGATAGACAGATAGACAAATAGATAGATGGATGGATGGATGCACGGATGGATGGATAGATAGATAGACAATAGATAGATAGATAGATAGATAGATAGACAGATAGATAGATAGATAGATAGGTAGATAGACGATTACAACTACAACAACTACAACTACCACTACAGTACACTACACTACTGCTACAACTACAAATACAAATATACCACGCTACATTACACTACATTAATTACATTACACTAAGCTAATTACATCTAATTACACTACACCACACCAATTACATTAACAACAGCAGCAGCAGCAGCAACAACAACAACTACTACTACTACTACGACGACTACCACTACCACTACCACTACCACTACCACTACCACTACCACTCCTCCACATCCTTCTCCTACTCCTACTCCCACTCCTACTCCTGCTGCTGCTACTGCTACTGCTACTACTGCCACAGCTACAACTACAATTACAACTACACTACACTACACTAATTACACTGCAGCACGCTATAACTACAAATACAACTACAACCACACTACATTACACAACACTACGCTACACTGATTATATTGCACTACACTACAACTTCAACTGCAGCTGCAACTACAACTACCCGGCGGGTGGGAAACTGAACCCACGTTTTGTCTGTTTTTGGCGTTCATATTCTAGACATTGGATGCGAAACGCATGGTTTTGGCAAACAATTCAGTTCATGATATTCGCCGTGCCACTGTG
>Ga0126342_10009997_pt1 | contig 16981 bp, 16 predicted proteins | sample Cyp1metagenome_FD_92528 | JGI IMG/M metagenome (GOLD analysis project Ga0126342, IMG submission 92528) | Coral microbial communities from Lord Howe Island, Old Settlement Bay, Australia - Cyphastrea 1 metagenome | ecosystem: Host-associated > Invertebrates > Cnidaria > Coral ... | reverse complement strand
TTTGCGGCCACCCTACAGGAACGGCCTATGCATGCTTTTGTTAAATAATTAATCCCATTGCAACATGCTTTCAAACATGTTGAACGACCTGGCGGAAGCCATGAAGGCGTTGGACGGAAAAAAATGATGGTGCACCAATCTGTTTCGATTTTGCCTTCAAACGATGCCGTGAACGGACGAAGGATCCCGTTGCAAAAAGGGATATCATCTATGCTGCATTTGCTATGGGCCATATACTATGGCCGACCATAAGAAGCATTGACCCCCGAAGCATCCCGCAAACGCAAATTCTCCTCATACAGACCGGTGTTTGAAAGTGGTGATGCAATTCAGTTTCACAGCAGCACAGTTTTTGAACCTACTCATGACACAGCAGTAGAAAGTTGTTCTAATAAGCTTGTTTCTGCCGATCATTTTGAGTTGAAGTCCAAATGCCAACCTTCGGATGTTCAACCTTGCTTCACTGCCAAAGATCCATCCATCATTGAATTTTGTGCCGGTTCTGCGCGAGTTACAGCATGGCTACAGCAGTTAGGAATGCCAGCTTCATTTGGTGTTGACCACATCAAACAAAAGAATGCTGGCCGTGTGCTTATTGCTGATCTCACAACCAAATCTGGTCGCGATCTGTGCTGGACTTGGCTTAAGTCCCCAAACTGTGTGGGTATGTTTGCAGCACCCCCATGCGGAACTTGTAGTAAGGCTAGAGGCGTTCCCATTAAACCCCCCAATGGTTTTCTAATTGCTGGACCACAGCCATTGCGAACTGATGAACACCCAAATGGTGTTACAAAGTTATCGTATATCAATCGAATCCGTGTCTTGCAAGCCAATTCCATCTATCACTTCATCACTGCAGCCGCAGAATTTTGCCTTGATCACGGCAAGCTGGTGTGCATCGAAAACCCCAGATCGTCGCTACACTGGAAGACCACCTTCTTCCAACCACTGGTGAATCGATTGAAATTTACTGCGCATCAAGCTTGTGCATACGGGTCCAGCCGGCCCAAATGGACGGCGCTTGCACATAACACCACTACCTTGTTGAAACTCAATCATGTTTGCCCTGGTATTAGTGCCTTGCATAAACATAAGCCTTGGGGTGTTGTTAATGGGCCAGCCGGCTGCAAATTTTCAACTGCAGAGGAAACTGCCTATCCCTTAGCATTGGCATATCGCATTGCGTATTCCCTGGCCCAAGAACTGGTTTTGCAGGGTTGGAATCCTCCACCGGTTGCCTTTTGCCCCCCAGACGAAGTCTCATACCAGTATCTTCGCTCGGTAGTTGGTGTTCAGCCCAAATCCAGTAAAATTGCTCCGCTAGTGTCCGAATTTCGCCAAATTCTGTGTATCCATGTGCCACTTGATTGTGCAGTGCCTGTCCCGCCTGGGGACAAGTTGCAATCGCCCTGGTTTGACATTCCATCAGGGTCTTGTCTTCTCAAAAAACCTCCCCTCCGGCCAAATGGGGGTATTGCCAGTGACACCATCCCTTGTAATAATGGTAACCAATCCCACAGTCTTAATAATGGAAACCAATCCCATAGTCTCGCCCAGGTAAATCCTAAGAACCCATCAGATGGCAGCTCTGCGAAAATGTCCAAAGAGTTGCATTTTGGAGTTTACAGGTTGTGTGATCAGTTCATTTCTGCAGCCGCCTGGGCTGGACATCCCGCTGGGGGTGAGACTAGGTTACCACTTGCCCTGCAAGGTGTCTTGGAGTTCCTGTCTTCGAGGTCGCCAAAGGAAGTCGCCAGACATAGGTCGGATACCTTGAATTTCTGGCTCAACCGAGGCCGAGACTTGTGCAATGAAGAAAAGAAGCTACATGAGTCCTTGCATCCTTCTTTGAAGAGCATCCTTGCTGCTGTGGAAGGAAATGCTTGAGTATTATCAATATCCTGATGTTTCGGTATTTGATGAAGTCGTTTCGGGCGTAACTCTTTCTGGTGCTGCTCCTGACGTGCCTTTCTTTGAACCAGGCTTTAAACCTGCCAAGGTTACTGAGAGTGAATTGGCATCATCTGCTGCTGCTAAGGCCTCCCGTGTTGGTCAGGTGATGCAGAGATCGACCGTGAGGTTTTCAACAAGACCCAGGATGAGGTCTCGTGCGGCTGGCTCGAGGGCCCCATTGATGCAGGTTCCCTTGAACCAAGTGCAGTTGTCAGCAGACGGTTTGGAATTCGACAGTCTTCCGGTGAGGCTGTTAAGATTCGTTTGATTGACGATTTCACTGCATCCAACCCAAACCAGACAGTGCAGGTGGAGAATGCTCCGAAGTTGCACACCCTAGGCATTGTGGCGGCCCTGTGTATGGAACTGCTCTGCCAGCATGGAGACTCTGAATGGCTAGGCAAGACCATTGATTTATCCTCTGCTTACCGCCAACTTGGTGTCTCCCAGCATTCTCGATGGGTTTCATATATTGCTGTATACGACCCTTCTTCAAAAACGGCTAAAATTTACTCCATGCGTGCGCTGCCTTTCGGAGCCAGCAGATCTGTGTATTCGTTTCTCAGGTAGCCCACTCTTTGTGGTGGCTCGGTTGTGTCGCCCTGAAGTTCCCATGGAGTAGCTTCTTTGATGACTTTATAACCCGCTGCAGAAAGAATGAGGCGCCCACCATGGAAATTGTAACTTCGCAGTTTTTCCGTTTGCTTGGGTGGCTGATGTCGGAAGGGGACAAGAACCTCCCATTTGCTAGTTCCTTCAAAGCGCTGGGCGTTGAGATTGACTGCTCCCGGTGGCAATCTGGATGGGTCCTCTTCCGCAATACTCAGAAAAGGATTGACGAGCTCCAGTCCACAATCGCCCAAGCGATCCAATGTGGCAGGTTGAGTGCCAAGAATGCATTAGTGCTGAGAGGCAGGATGCAGTTTGCCAGGGGCCAGATCTGGGGACGCTCTGCAAAACTGTGTCTATCAGCAGTTACCGCTCATGCTTATAGCGACTGTCGCGATTCATTATCAGAGCATGCCATAGCTTGCCTGCAGGCGTTCATGGACAGCTTGGTGGCGGCAAGACCCAGGGAGATTACAGCCATGTGGGATAAACCAATGCTATTGTTCACCGATGCTAGCTTTAACCCTGATGATTCTCATTGGCCGTGTGGCCTGGGTGGGGTGCTCTGTAATGAGACTGGTAAACAGTTGGCTGCCATATCCATTTCATTGACTGAAGTCGACCTGAACATTCTGGGGTACCCCTTGAAGTCCACAGTTATTTTCGAAGCAGAATTGCTTGCACTGGTGCTTTGTGTGAAGCTCTGGAGAAAGTTATTATGCAATCGCCCTTGTGTCATGTACGTTGACAACAATGGAACCAGGGATGTAGCGATAAGCGGCAGTGCAAGATCCTGGCCGGGGTCCTCCTTAGTATCAGCTTTACTCAGGCAGGAAGATGCTGCTTGTCTGACTGCCTGGTATGCAAGGGTTCCGTCCTCCAGCAATGTTGCTGAGGCCCCGTCCCGAAATTCTTCTCAAGGCATCCATGTAAAATTTCTGTCAGTCGATTTAGTGAGGCCCCATTTAAATAGACTGATAGGCGATCTCAAGCACAGCGGTTAAGGTGGTTAGTCTGGGTGACATGCACATGGAATGAGCTGGAGACGTTTTTCCTTTTTGTGATGGGCCATCCAGGCCGTGAGACCTATGGAGGTCTTTGAAATTGCAGTTGGAAAATGTGAGATGATGTGACAGATGAATGTCACCGTGACAGTGTGATCCAGCTTGGAACGATTTGAGATTTCTCCCCATGCTTTTGCAGAAAAAGCTGAGTGAGTGATTGCGTTTCAGATTCAGCATGTGATGGCAGTTTTTCACATGTCCCCGCATGTCGCATGTTGTTTTTGTTTTTTTTTTGTTTTTCGTTTTTGCGTTTTTACGGCGCGTAACTTGGAAGGATGACTTCTACACTTGGCGTCTAAGCGTGTAACTTAAGCAAACTGTCAGGAATTGATAGCGCCTTAAGTTAAACAGCGTGCACAAATTTAAATAAATTTTTGAGCCAAGCAAAACCTGCGCAACGAAAAACATCCAAAGTCCGAAAAGTAACCTTCACAAATTCTATGAAACCTGACACCGCTATCGCAATATATGTGCGCCTTGTTTTGGATGATCAAACCATATTTTATGTGAACCGTTTGTGAATCACGGTTGACCATAATATGAACGCGTGGTTCGGATGATCGAACCCTTTTTCAAATTTGAATCTGGCGCGAAGTTGTCTTATTCTCTTTCTTTGTTTTCTGTTTGAAACTTTGATTTGAGTTGGAGATGTTCCAACCTTGTGAGCTGATTCACAAACATGAATGCAAACATGTCAGCACCAGTGATCAGCTTCTTTTAAACAAACGTGAAACGATCTTGGATGCAGTTTGTTTAACCTGTGTTAATGTCGATTGTGTCACTCATTCTCATGTCATCAAGTAATGTTTGGTTTCAAGTGGGTTTTGTCCCACCCAATCTCTGATTTCCCACACTTTGTCTCAGTGCTGACTGCACATCCTGAACCACCAGCTTCGCTCAAGCTCGTCGATCCGATCTCATACATACCTCACCATGCACCAAGGTGAGCTGAGCCTGTTAGCCTGCGGCATTAGCATCATTTTGCAATACATGAACGATAGCCTGGGACAGCATGATCCCACAGAGTGGACGCTGAAAGCGTCACGATGCGAAACCTTTGAGGAGGTCCTTGCAGGATGCGATTTCCTCTTACAGTGCTGCGGCCGTGCAACCTTTTTGGCCTCAGTGTACCAAATGTGGTCGCTATGCACGAATGCGTTGTACCACTTCGAGACCATGCATTGGCCTGATATGCCAGCTGAGACGCGCATGCACCTCACCACGCCGGAGATTCCATTGAAACTCTCCGCAATTTTGAGAGCGGCATGGGTGTCCTATCATCCACGTCTCAATTTGGCACTCGCGGCATTAGTCCGCTTCAAAGCTCGGTTTTTGGAAAATTCGACTCAGTCGCTCATCGCGACACGCTCACCATCGTGAATGACTGTATTCTCATTTTCGGTTGATTTGGTTGAGTTGCACGCCGCTGCACACAATCCAGTCCCTGCTGAACCATCAGCTGCTACGGGATCGTCCTCAACCTCGTGATCCCCTTGCGGGTAGTCTGGGTGACATGCACATGGAATGAGCTGGAGACGTTTTTCCTTTTTGTGATGGGCCATCCAGGCCGTGAGACCTATGGAGGTCTTTGAAATTGCAGTTGGAAAATGTAAGATGATGTGACAGGTGAATGTCACCGTGACACTGTGATCCAGCTTGGAACGATTTGAGATTTCTCTCCACGCTTTGGCAGAAAAAACTGAGTGAGTGACTGCGGTTCAGATTCAGCATGTGATGGCAGTTTTTCACATGTCCGCATGTCGCATGTTGTTTTTTTTTTTGTGTTTTTCGTTTTTGCGTTTTTACGGCGCGTAACTTGGAAGGATGACTTCTACACTTGGCGTCTAAGCGTGTAACTTAAGACATGTCATGTAAGACACGTGCATGTCCGCAGCCCCTTTTGAGCACACGCCGTGCTTCAAGGAAAAGGTGCGACGCTTGAGTGGTGCGCTAGGTTTGTAACTACGACTGAGCCCAATACGCCCGACCACTGCTACCTCTGCTTGTGGTGCAGGTTTTGATTTGATGTGCCTTTTTTACACCCTTGTTTTTCGAAAGTCCATGTTTGTCCGGTTGTTCACACAATTTTTTCAGTTGAACATCCTGGTTGGGAACGAAATTTCGTTGAATCTTCATGGTGTTTTGAAACCCAGGAATCAAAAATGCATCATACCGGTTGGGAAAATTTTATGATTGCTGATTTGGCGGTTGACATTATTCATGAAATTTGTTTCCAATTTTTTGTGACTACATTTATAAAAATGTTTGAAGTGTTTCAGCATCTGAAGCTATTGTGGCTCCAACGTAGGAGGTGCAGTGGCGTTGTGTATTTTCCTTTCGAGCGGTGCTTTGTGCCTGTTCGAGCAGCTTGGCAAATAAATTGAACACGTACTTTTGCCATGAATTCAAATAGTTTGGACCATTTTTTTGCCACATTGGGTTAATATCAACATGCAGGACCTGCAGGAATTATTTTTTAACCGGATTCTAGTTGAAACACCACGCCTTTTGGGTTGGGGTATTCACATTGTGTTGTGTTTACTACGCTTGCTGAGATCACCCGAGATGTGGCCAGTGTTAATTGTCTTGGAGCTGGTCAGCATTGTGGCTGCCAACGATTTCGCATTTGTGGCGCCCAGCTGGCAAAATTTGGAACTCAGCGCTGGGCAGACGCGAATCACCCCAGTTGTCCCAGAGGTGAACAATGGATTTCCGAAGCAGGCCATGTGGGTCAAAGGATACCTGATACCTTCAAGTACCATGACAGCGTATGATTGTTTTTTGGGTGCCAGTTTAAACACACGCACAGACAAATGTCCAGAACATAGCCACGGGAAATGGCATGTTGGGAAATGATTTCTTCATTCATGCAAAACCATGTCAATAGATGCGGAGAAAACCTTATATAGAAAGTATGTAATTAATTCGGTTGAAAAAAAAATTGGACAAAAATATCCAGTGTTTCAGAAAAGGGGAAATTTGCAAAATCCCCACAAGGTTTCAAATGGGAGATCAACAAAGGATCCACACACTCATCAAAGGCACTACATGTTTGGCACTGCAAAACCACGTTGGAGAGATGGAAACGGTCACAAGTTAAAGGTGGCAAAATCAAAAAATCACCAAAGCGATATATATTTTTCGTTTATTTACTTATGTACATGGTGCACGCACGCACACATACATACACTGCTGACGTACTAGATGTGGCAATTATGGCACACATCAAAAACAAATTTGAACCATGAACGGATGATTTTTTTTAAATGACGAATAGCAAGCGGAACGCAAGCCAACCAGATTTGTGACATTTCAAAAACACATAAAACACATAAAACACATTCAAGTGGAATTTTAAAGTTCAATCCACACTGCACAGATGTACTTCGTGTTAGATCCCCAGACCTTGCCATGGTGGCCTCATGGGATCCCGTGGAACACCACATGAAAAATGATTGATTACTAGAATTTATACGGGTTTATCATTTATAATAACGTTTATCAGTTTATCACTATATTTGTTTTGGGGCATCATCAATAGAATCATTATAATCACTAGACATTACTATTATATTATCATTGTAATTACCATAATCATTATGCTATGATTGCTATGATTATCACTAATCCCCCCCTCAAGCGTTCAGGCCAAAAGCGGTACAGCGAGCAGCGCTGCCTTCCTTCTGGGAGCTTCGGCGTTGCTCATAGCGCTGAACCGACGACAAACGCGGAATGTGTCGAGGAACGTGTGGAATTTTTTCCCCATGAACAAGGACAGGTTGTCCGATGGACGACAGTGGACTATCCCATAAACTCCGAAACTTCCAATACCACCTTGTAAACCCTTATTTCGTATTGGATTGGTTCATTTTGGGGGTTCATTATGGGGGTTATTTTATTTTAGGGGATGTGATTAATCTAATGGATGTATGGATGTATGGAAAAACACGTCATCCTTCTTCCAAGAGACAACTTGTGATACAGGTTGTGTCAGATATGCCAGAACTTTCATGCAATTGACACATTTGTATTGGCATGGCACTTTTCCATCGATAGATATCATGTGAAGAATCAACAAAAAAAATCATTAAAGATCCGTAAGCGCTCAATAATTTCATTAAAACCAGCAAGATAAAACAATGCCATCGTAAAAGGTACCAAAATGACAATAAGTTGAATACACAGCAACGAAGAATCCATTGAACAAAAACACATTGAAACACAACAATAAAGAGCTTAAAATCCCATAAAACATCCATCCAAATAAATTTAATAAACAACTTTCTGACAAAATCCAGAAGAAAAAACCATTGAAACATCAGCAAGAACCTGGAGGTTCCTAAAGCAAGTCAATTCAAATCCACAAAAACGATATAAGTTGAACAATCCACTAGAAAATCCAATAAGACAACACCAACATAATCTATATAAGATCATAAAAGTCCATCTACAATTCATTTGAAATCAATTCATAAATCATTTAAACAAATTGATACAAAAAACATCCATGAAAGATTCCCGCAACAAATCCATGAAGAAATCCATTGAAACAAATCCATTTAGAAATTCGTCCCGTTGGAGGAGAAGCAATGGCCTGGTCTCGGTGAGGATGCCACTGGATCCAGTTGGAGATCACATATGAACCTGCGACGCCATGCCAAGCTGATGATGGGCAGAAAGATCAGGCCACCGACGATGTCATCCATGGCTCAAATGCCATGTTTGGTTGGATTGTTTTTAACCGGAGCTCACGGTGGTCACGGTGATTTGAATAGGGACAAAATGTGATATGAAGATGATGATGATGAGTCGTCGTTGTTCTTCTTCTTCTTCTTACTTTTTTTTTGCCTTTGGTGTTTGGTGTTTCCTGTTTGTTGTAACTCATTGATTGCTCCTTTTGATTTGGCACATCAACTCCGGGCTGCACCAGACTGAGCCTCAGTCATTGATGGAGGATTGCAGGAACACACAGACTTATTCAAACTGGGCTGACAGGTACATGAAGCAGCAAAAGGTTTTGCGCGACCATGACGTTTGGTGGGCAACCTACGATAAGTTCAAGGTTTGGAATCCAAATCCCAAGGCTCGCCAGATGTACATGGCCGGGTGCCCAGATGCCCTTGGTATGACATCTTCATCCGCCCTATCCGCCCTATTTGGAACGGCTAGTCACTTGCTGAGGGACCGGAGTCGCACCCAGACAATCCAGATTTCCCTCGACCAAACAGCGGGCTGCCGGCTCTGGGTGGTTTGGGAACCCAGCTGATCCGATCTATCGGTGAGAGACCTATCGAGTGAACTTCGCAAAGTGATGTTGCTATAGGAAAAAAATATAAAGCCACGCTTCTTTTTGGAGGCATTGCAACCGGAACTGATCCATAGGTTGACCATTTTTGTCTCTGCTGGGGAATCACATTCATTTCGTTGCCCAGTCCGTGTGAACCTTCCAGAATGAAACTTGCTTCAGCTGCCGGAAATGGCTTTCTCAGAGTTGAAAGAATTTCTTTCGCCAACCATCTTCTATGGATGATTGCCACTGGCTTCTGCGGATAGATGCAAACCACTGGCCATCTCGTGGTTGGTTGCAAACCTCTGGGAACTGCAATCCTAATTTGGGAATCTGTGACCATCGGCCACAGATAATTCTTTTGTACTGCTACTACAATTCCCCTACAATGAAATTCTTCTTGGTGATATTAGTCAATTCTTGGAGTGTAAATTTCTATGATCGTTCTTATATGCAATTTTTGTTGGTCTGCGAACTAGTCAAATAGTCAATAGAGGTTGTGAGCCCAATTTTGCGTCAGAATTGGTGCCCACAAATCCAGCGTAAACCATTGTTAAAACAATGTAAAACAGCTCAAGGATAACATGGTAAAACATGGCGAACCAATCCACAAGTCTAGGGTTTTGCCCAGCTCCAGGTTACCCAGCTCCAGGGCCATGTTTTTTCAGCTCTCCGCCCTCTCAGGTTGGTCACCTGCGCCCATGGCGGCCTCCACGGGTCGCTTGGGTGGTTCCAGGCTGGCGGGGGCGTTCAGCTCTGCCAAGCGAGCAGCGACTCGGCTGGGGCATTTGGAACCAAGAACCAAGGAATGTAAATGATAACGCACACAAACAGCTTTGCACCTGACATCATGAGGTCTTCAGCTCCCCTAGGGTGCGCTCTGCTCTGGTTCGACACGCCCACAAGAAGGCCCACGATGTGGAAGCAGCCATGGTTAGAATGGATTATGCCTCAATATATATGGAGGTTTCCTAAAATAGGGGTACCCCTAAGGCCCTAAATCATCAATTTTAATAGGATTTTCCATTATAGACCATCCATTTTGGGGTACCCAGATTTTAGGAAACCCCCGTATAACTGATATAACTTGATATAACTGCTATACTCACCTTGGGCGGTGGCACTTTCCCAGAACTTTTCGCCAGGCGGCTGCCAGCACAAAGAATCAAGGCTACTCTTCCAGACCCAAGTGGTGGGGTGTGCCCTGGCAGGAAATCCATGGCTGGGAGTTGCTTTGAAAGGCAGCAGCAGCCCATTGACCAATTGACCAAGGTGAAAGCTTTGAATGGCAAGGCGGTCAAGACCCGTCAGCTGCTGGTGAAGCAGAGCTTTGGCTATTTAGAGGTCGGTCAAAGCCATTCTTGCTGTTTCTTTCTGGTTTTCCCAAGCTTGGTTCCCAAGAGCAGTGCGATTGTTGGGTTTGGTCTGGGGTCGGTGCATCGCGGATGCAAGACATTCTAAACAGGAATGACATTCCCAATCCAGAAGCCCTGCTGGGTGGCAAATTGGGTGTTTTTTGTTGGGTATGCATGGGATGCATACCTGGCATACCTTCATCATGACTTCATCTTTCATATCTTTCCTTTTTCCGTCGTGTAGTCAGAACAGTCGAGTTTTGGAGTTGCCAATGTGTCACATGTGTCACATCACATGTCCATCATGTCCATCATGTCCATCATGTCCATCGACCAAGGAAGGGCATGAACTGGTACCCAGGTAATAATGTGACGGTGACAAAGACTCTTGGCTCAAGCAATTGGCAGCTTCGGCTTTCGTGAGATCAAACGGACTTTGCTATTTGAAGGAAGATCACTCACATGGTGAGTTGGATGTGTCAACACACCTGTAATGCTTCAAAATCCATTATTATATCAATTCTTGGCGAAAGGACATTCTGCGAACTTCTACTTTCTATCTATGTTTATGCTTGAGCCACCAACACTAGCATTTGTGACGACCGGGATGATCCATTGGCTCATACAAGTAGGCGAATGATAACCATTATAGTCTCTCACAAGACATGGAACAACTTTGCAAGTATATCTTGATCGAGTGTTACTTTTCAGTCCTTTGGCTGACTTTACGCAGGAATCCCAATCCCAGAGCCATATTTCATTTTCTAGGGCCGAGACAGACTGGAGGGTCAATAGCTCATGTACAGTTGAAAGCACAGAGAAATAGACTAAAGTCGCACACAGAAAGACAAAAAACATATATTTGATTTGACAGATAGGAAAATAGATAAGACAGATGAGACAGATATGATAGATAATATTGCCAGATCAGATAGATAAGATATATAGGATCGATAGGATGGATAGATAGATAAGATCAGACAAGATTAGATAGGATAGATAGGATATATAGGATAGATAGGATATATAGGATAGATGGATGGATACATCGATAGGATTCGATACATATCAGGTATATACTTACGTATATTAAGGTGTACATCCAGACATTCCATTGGTCCAAGGAGTGGCGCCTTGATGTCCTTGAAGGACGGCATTGTCCAGTGGCGCGGCACCTACCGGCACAAGGAGGTGCACTAAGAAAGAGATGAGCCGAAACTGATGGCCTGGTGGGTGATCTTAGGGGCTACTAGCCATTAGCCCATTACTATCATTAGGGGGATTTCGGGGCTTTATACTAGCCATTACTAGCCCAAAGGCCGGGGCGGACTGAATCATAGCCCGTTGATCTTCCCGATGTTCGATTCCTGATGCCAACAATCCTGATGACTCAAATGCCATCTGATGGATTGCAGACGATTCACCTCTTGAAAGTTGAAACTGTTTGATTTCCCAGGCAAGCAGGTTTTCTACGGGGCATTGATCACTGGTTCTACTGGTGGCCGAACCTGACAGGTGAGCGTGGTGCCCTGGGAGTACGTCCGTGCCAAATGCCGCTGGCACAATGATGGAAACTTGGCTCCTCAGGAATACTTGCCATGGATGGGTCCGAACCTCAGTTGGTTGGCACCATCCATGCAGTTTTCAACTGACAGTGCCGAGGTCGCAGAAACGAGGTCCTCAGTGGGATGTACGATGAATGGGCGGAGACCACAGAGGGAAAGGCATGGCTAGAGAAGAAGGCTGAGAAGAAGGCGAAGCAGAAGGAGATTCAAGCGAAGATCAGGCTGACCTTGAACAGGGAGAGCTTTGTGTCAGCCTTCGATTTGGGTTTCTTCGAAGATTTGTCGGGTATGTGTGAAGATTTACGACCCATGCACCAAAAGATCTAGTAATTATGCGGCCAGCAAGAATAAAAAGTACCACGTCTTGACGAAGGGCCAAAACCGTGCCATTTCCCGGTCTCAACATGTCTTGACATGGTATTGGGCGTGATCGAAAAAGGCTTTGCGATTTGAGAGTGCTGTAAGGGTCTTCGAAAACTTGTTTTCCAGAATCATTTTCTGGCCCTTTTGAAGATCTTCAATCAGTGTAGTAGTTTACCTGGGATGGGGGATTTGATCCTTTGTTGAAGATATTCATTCGTTGTAAGAGTTTAACGTGGGGTAGGGGATTTGATCTCTTATTGAAGATCTTCAATCAGTGTAATAGTTTAACAGGGTTGGGGCATTGGATCCCTCCTTGAAGATCTTGAATCAGTGTAATTGTTGAACATGTGGATTAAGTTGGGACCACGTGTAAGTTGGGACAGTTCAGAGTTTGGGTGAACCTGAGCCTGGTTTTTTGGCCCGGCTGCGACACGAACAATGTCCACTGAGTCAACTCGTCTCCCTTTACCAGGGCCAAGAAGCAGTGGCGCTTCAAGGAGCAAAAGACCAAGGACAAGGTGCATACGGGGCTTCAAGGATGTTAGGAAGATAATCTAGAAATGATTTTTAAACAGGTCATGTTCATGTTCCGTACTTCCCCATTTTGAATTCCAGTTGACTGAACCCCAACTTTGGACACGCCAAAGCAGCGCACCACCCTGAGAACAAAAATCCTTCGGTGATTTGTTGGTCGATGTATTATAAATCGCCTTGCTATAAAGACCAAGCAAAGCTTGTGTCGGCGTAGACTAAAAAAGAAACCACATGGGTTGACATTAAATGATTTGTTTCATAACCTTGATCAGGTTTGATTTTAGACCTGATGGCTTGCTCCAGCCGTGCAGGTGACAGCTGGTGATTCTGACTCAGAGACTGAGAAGTGAGGGGGATGCGCCAAGTTCCTTTTCGCAGCCGCAGATTGATGAATCAACGTCAGAGACATTTCCACCAGAAACCTTTCATGAACAACGCAATTATATACATATACAGTATATATATATAATATATATATATATATATTATATCCAGTTAGAGGATTTGCATTTGATACAATAAACATATTTGTTTCTTCCACCCTTTAGAACATGTTTTGCAGTATTGGAAGGACATTTATTCAGGAATGACTTGTAGAAGTGAAGAGATTTTCAGCTGCGAAAGACAGAGCTGCGAAAGATATGCGCAAGTCATTGCCCTGTGCCGCTTGCAGTGAGTGCCTGACCAAGCCATGACCAAGTCATCTCTCCTGGGCCGCTCAACCGCTGCCGCGCTGTTTTCTGGGCTCGGAGAATCCCGCTCACGGCAGATCCTCATGAATTGCTAGGTTCAACCATCCACCTTCAATGTCTTCTCTAAAAAACATACATATAATTATATATGTATATATATATACATACACACATATATATATATGTAATAATAATAAACACACATGTTTTGAACATGGAATATTTCCATCATATCCCCATAATTGATTGAATCTCCATTTTTGTTGGTTGATTTGGATGCCCAAACGCCCTCAAGAGCCGTCACTATCCTTTGTGTCGCCATGGACAGTGAGAAGTTGCCGGAACGACTCCAGGAGGGTAACATTTTTTTCACAGTGATGGGTCAATGGGTGAACGAATCTGGAAAATCCCTTGAAAGATACACAGTCTATAATCATATGATATCATATGTTTTCATGGAATGATATTTGTTTCAAAGAAGACAGTATAATAAGTTCGTTTCACAAGTTCGTTTCCTGGATAGTCCCGCATCATATGGTCGTGCAACGTTGCCTTTCGGTTTTAATCCTGTGACCAGGAAGTGAGTCCCGAGCGCTTGTCATCACATCCCTTGAAGAAGGGTGTCTTGGCTGGAAACAATTATATAGGAGCTGTGGAGTGATTTTCGGGATTTGTTGAAAGTTGTGAGCCGACCATGAAGAAAACAGCCATGATCCATCCACGGTTTTCCCATTCTACTTGGGAGCCAATCATCACCCACTTTTTTTGATCCACGACTCTCCAGGGAATCCTCGTGATCACTGGCGACTGGAACATGTGGAGCAAAAGGTTCTCGAGTCGGGACTTGTGGCCCTCCAGTGCCGCAGCACAAAGCAGGGAGTTGGAGAGGGATCAATGACGAAGCTATTCGAGCTGTGAGGGGTTACATAGTTTGCAGTTTTGCAGCCACCGATGCTTGGGGTGAACTAAACCATTTGCATCCATTTGCTATTTTTAGGGAAGGAATGGACTGTGAAAAGTATGGAACTTCGTTGCCAAGACCGTGCGATTTGTAACAAGTAGCGGATGGTCGTGCGGGTGGAACCAACACTCTCACTGAGCTTCATGTCATGGCAGATACAAGGAGCCAGCTCACTGCCTCTCCATCAAAGAGCCCCGCGGCAAGACAGGGTTCTGCCGTGTTGCGGGCATCCTTCTTCGAACGCTTGTTGGAGGGTCACGTTGAGCTGTGTCTCGGCTTCCAGGGGATGATCGATCCAGAAAAGGGCAGTTCCTGGGGTGAACTGTGGATAATCCACGATAATGGACGAACCGCTACAGCCGCTGTACCAATGTTCTGCAATTTCAACGGTGCGATGACGATCTTCTGAAACAGCGCTTTGACGATGCCCAGATATTGCAACATCCACTGTGTTCACCTGGCTCAGCAAGGCAGCTAGCTGTGCCCATTCTGGGGCCAAAAAAAAGTGTAGCATCCCCTTTCTTCACATTTCATCGCCATGGCACTGAGGAAGGCTTGCCCTGCGAATGATGTCGCAGCTGCCCAAGGTGCGCTGTTGGGACCCGGATGTGGAGAGTTTCCGATCCCGATCCTGGCGATCCCGGCAGGTGACTTGAAGAAACTCAACCTGAGCCAGCTCTTAGCGCTGCGGATTCTGACCAAGGATTTCCCAACCACCAGTGTTGGTTCTTGGATGCGGTTTGAGTTGTCATGGGAGCTAAAGTGAAGGGTGGGTAAATTGAGTTCGCCACCAGCTTGTGAAACCTGGTGGATCATGGTGGCAGAATTGTACATGTAACCTGCCAGGCATATTTGAACAAAAAACACATGCTGTGCCCTTTTCTCGTGTGTCTGAATAGCTGTCACAGAGTGGCCAGTATCTCTATATGAAAACAGGCCAAGCGTGAAGGGATTTGACAGATTAGCTTTCGCTCCCATTGACCACAGTTGTTTCCCCGTGAGAAACAGGACCCTTTCAAAATGGCCGAGAAATCTATTTTTTAATACTAGTTTGGGGCCCATGTTGATCTCGACCAGCCTGAGGTTCTCTGAAGGTTCATGGACACTTTCTGGCAGCTTTGTCATCTGAATTGTCCGCAGCTAAGTGCTTTGGGTTGTGCAGCTGACATGGCATAGTGGAGTATAGTGGACACATGTTGTTTGTTTCTGTTACTCTTGGACTTTTCAATGTCCTGATTGATGGCCTGTTTGAATCTTTGAAACCCAGTATTTCAGTAGCATCCAGCCCATCATTTCTCCGCCGAGACTTTTCCTCCTTGAGGCATCCCGCAAGCATCGCAAGCGTGACATCCGAGGTTTCAAAAGGTGGGCGCTCGGGCACTGGGTGAAGAGATCGCCACAAGAAAGCGCTTGGAGCAGATCGGTGCCCGCCTGGTCTTGTGCTGGGGACCCTAGAAACGTGTCTCCCATTTTTTGGGACGCCCAGCTATCAACATCAACAAAAAGTCGGATTGAGGTGGTGATACCTCCGAAATTCTGCCATTTCTTCCATGTCTTCCCGCGCCCAGGTCTCGGAGCTGCAGAGCTATTGGCAGGGGCCAATCCTGCGCCTCCATGTCGCTGGTTGACAGCCCTCGAGGAGGAGGGGATCGGCGGGAAGGATTCACCAGGGATGATGGGATTCTAAACGGTCAATGGACAAGGGTACCCAAATAACATCAAATAACTATATTCGAAATTATTAAAGCTTGGGATGGTGTTCTCATCGAAGGAAGTTTAGAAGTCAAGCTTTCGACAATATGGACAGATGAAAAGCAGAGATGAGAAGAGTCAGAGAAGAGGAGAGAAGAGGAGAGAAGAAGGAAGAAGATCAAAAAGAGAAAGTCTCAGAAGAAAGAATATCCAGGTGCGCGAAAAGGTAGGAAAGTCGCGAGACACTGTGTTTTTCCAATGATTTGTGGCTCCGGAGGGTCGAACAGTAGGCTCACTAAAGCGGCGGGTGCGGAGCCAGCTGGCCAGATGAGAGATGAAAAATTGCACGCCGTTGTGGCGCGAAGCACATGTCCAAGTCAAAATGCACAAAGCACTTCAGCTTCGGAGCACTTTTAGAAGTTGCGATGTCGAAAAAGTGCACGCCGTTGTGGCGCGAAGCACATTTGCAAGTGAAAAAGCTAAAAGCACCTCACGTTCGGAGCACTTTTGGAAGTTGAGATGTCGAAAAAGTGCACGCTGTTGTAGCGCGAAGCACATTTCGAAGCCAAAATGTACAAAGCACTTCAGCTCCGGAGCACTTTTGGAAGTTGAGATGTCGAAAAAGTGCACGCCGCTGTAGAGCGAAGCACATTTCGAAGTCAAAATGTTAAAAGCACCACATGCTCGGACCACTTGACGTTCAGATGTCGTTTCGCGTGGCAGACGCAAGGGATTGTTCACCTTGTCAAAAGTTAGCAAAACGTAAGGGTTTTCTAGCATTTCCAAAAACGATGGCAGACGTGGGATATTTGACGAAGATCTGCAAAGATGCATTTTCCGTGACAGGCGCAATATAAAAGACATGTTCATCAGAGATGTTAGGAGGTCAGGGCGCTGATTTCCTGA
>Ga0126342_10009996_pt1 | contig 16982 bp, 16 predicted proteins | sample Cyp1metagenome_FD_92528 | JGI IMG/M metagenome (GOLD analysis project Ga0126342, IMG submission 92528) | Coral microbial communities from Lord Howe Island, Old Settlement Bay, Australia - Cyphastrea 1 metagenome | ecosystem: Host-associated > Invertebrates > Cnidaria > Coral ... | reverse complement strand
TTGTACAGTTTCATGGTTCACCCTCTCTTTTCATTCTCGGACTACCCTTCTGACACCTCGTACCCCCCTTAACCGGGAAGGGGCGTTGGTGCTGCGACTTCGCTCGCGCAGGATTCCGTCAAATCTTGGGTGAATTGCTCATATTGGGGGATGGTCATCAATCCATTAGGGATTTAGATTCAGCCATGGAATGGGAATCCTCAATGATGGATGACCATAAACCAGAAAACCATCTTTTGACCATGGCACATATACAAAATGCTTGTTTTCTGGACCTGAGGATATTGATATGTTTAGGCGTATGAACTGTTTTTGTTCCAAGATGAAGATGCTGTTGGTTTTACTGTAATATATATATAAGTGCCTTAAGTACGAACTAAGTAAGGCAAAAAAATGACTAACTTATTTCTACTTAAAAAAGTTATAACATAACTTAACAGAGAAAAGTCATAACTTATCCCTGATCTAAGTATGGTTATAAGTAGATAAGAGCAGATGATCCCCTAGTATAGCCCATTATACACCGGGTTTCAAAAGAAAAGCCCATCATTGTTTAAAAGTTCACTGATTCATCATTAAAAATTAAAAAAAGACATTGTTGTGTGGATGCACCCAGTGATATATGGTCGTTCTGAATTTCATGTTTCAGTGACATTCCCATTAAAATCCCATGTAGTATCACCATCACACCTCCCATTTAAATCCCAAAACGCGTATGTTTGCAGCGGGGCCATTTTGACATAATCTCCATGACCCCATGATCCCTTAAGGTCTTCTTGACGAAGATCTTTCATCCGAACATCTCGCTGAACGGCGATGTGTGGCCTGGCTTTTGCTGCGCGTTTGGAAACGCAGAGGATGTGGAAAAATATGGAAAACCCATGGGTTTCCCGAGAAAAACATGGAAAACCCATGGGTTTCCCAAGGAAAATAATGAACATGATGGTGCGTTGTCATGCGTTGTCATGCGTTGTCCACTTTTCCGTTCGTTTACAGGAGTGGCATGAGGTTTTTTTAATCGACAGTGAGGTTTGAGGCCAGGCATCAAGAATTGGAAGTCGAGAATGTCCATTCCGTAATTAAGGAATCAGGAACTGGGGGTATAAATGGAACAATAGCAGGGGGTTTAAGTGATGCAGAACTGGGCATAGAACCAATAGTAAGAACAATATTACATTTGGGTTCGTCCAGAAATGGGTGACCAGAAGAAACGAGCATTTGGGCAGCCGGATCAAATTAGACACACAAATTTGGATGGTGTACCCCATCACAGATGGCTAGCTGGCAAATCCCCCATAAATGCAGGTTTAACGGGAAGTTTTCAACGACTATAAAAGGTGAATATTCCAGCAAACCATGTTTGATTACCGGAGGGTAAACTCTCAAAAATAACACCAGGTTTTTGTAGGCCCGTTGGAACCACACATTTGATCCATTGCCACTTTGAAGGGGGGAATGATGATACACCACTGGATTTGGGGGTAATTAGTCTATTTGTGAACAAGCTGAATGTTTGGTTTCGATCCCGCGGTGCTTGGATGTAAATGAAGTGAAGCGAATTGACTCTAAGTTTCAGATCTTAAAACATTGTTTCAAAAAAGGATGATATTTGGCTACCAAAAACCCCATTTGCAGGTGACCCGAAACATGTGATTCAATCTATTTATTTTATTATATATGTATACGTACGTATATACATATATATATATATATACAGCTTTTAGACCTCCATTTCAGAGCGTGATTTTCCGTGTTTGTCAGTGAAACATGTTCGCAAGCGATCATATTTCACAACCCTGAAAATTCAAGTTCGACTGTATATTGCCTTATTTAAGTGCCCGTAATTTAGCATATGAAAAACTGTCCCATCCATGGTTCATTTTCCTGCAAAACCCTTTGCAATTTCCCCATAGCTATGTCAAACCTCCAGAGGGCATAAAAGGATTGTTTATTTGCACAAGGCTTCCGCAAAATTTATAGTAGTGATACAGTATCCAACTATAAAAGAGTAAACACACCAATTTTCCACAATTGTCACTATAAGCCTATAAGCGCGTTTTCTGCAGGTGCGTGAACACGCTCAAAAGGCCCAGATGTTGTGTCGCGATGGAAGGGTAACGATCCCAACTTGGCCAAAGTGTTCAGAGGGCACGGGCCGGGGGAATGGAAGATCAGTGGCCGAACTTTTCAGATCAAGGATTTTCTGTATTATAGTTTCAGGTTTCTCCAGGTCCATGCGACCTGGTTTGGTTGCGTTAGATTGTTGGAAGGTATGTGGATACTATATATCAGTAATTGTATAACCATTGTTGGCAAGTCTCCAGGAGTAACTTCGTGGTTTTTTCAGCCCGAGTCAGCAGCATGTCTAATCTCCCCATTACATCCCGACTATCCCGACTATCCCACTATTTGTGCTGGTTAAATCATCATTAAATCACCATTGATGTTGGTTAAGTCATGTTAAGTCACCATTTAAACATAATTTCACTGTTGGTTACGATCCTTTCTTGTTGGTTAAGTCACCATTGACGTTGATGCTTGGTATCACCCCATTGAATCGCTATAACATCCCATTAAAGCACCATCAAATCCCATTAAATCACTCTGAAACAAGATCCCATTCAAGCACCATCAAATCCCATGAAAGCACTATAACTATTATAACATCCCATTCAAATCACTATCAAATCCCATTAGATCACTATAAAATCCATTCAAATCACTAGCCTCATCCCTGGCCAGGGATTGGGATCCGCAGAATTGGTCTTTAGCACATGTTCTCCAGGTGGAAACGCGACCAGCGGTGTGAAACGCGACCAGAAAGTGGTGACTAAAAAAAGATAAACGGGGGATACATCATATTTTTCGTATCTATGGTATAGTATAACCATATACTGTATATAATCTATAGTAATGTAGTGTCTATAGTATAGTAATGTCTTCTATTATCTTTAGTTATTGGGGATATATCATCTATTTTGAAAAAATAGTTATATATTAGGATTAAACCACCATTTATAGTATTTATAGTATATGATAAAATGATAGACACTATTTATGATTTTGTCTATTACTATATCACTATAGATATATCATCTATAGTATCTACTATAGTATAGTAGTCATAATATCACTATAGTAATTCTTTTTTTATAGATAGTCACCAATTATAGTTGGGATATTGTTATAATTGGGGATACATCACTATAGTGGGGATATATCATCTGGGTAAACTATAAAGACCTCACTGTTCTCCCTCGCTGGAATCATGTTGTTTTTCCTTTTTAGGAAATCATCCCCAAATGGCCGAACTATTCAGACAGCTGGGGATGGGCACTCAAAATAAGGAAAGGGGCCGAACTCTTCAGGTGAGTGAAATATTTACATTTACCCAGTATCATCTATAGTATCTATAGTATAGTAGTCATATTAATATCACTATAGTAATACCACTCTTTATAGATAGTCACAAATTATAGTTGGGATATTGTTACAATTGGGGATACATCACTATAGTGATCTATCTATAGTATAGTTGTTCATTTTTATAGTCATCACTTTTCTGGTATTGTGATAGGTCATAGATAGATGGGGATATATGGGGATATTGTGATTTACGATAGGTCATTGGATACTATACTGAATACCGACGCTATAAAAATTTATCATCTATAATATAGTAATGTAATGGGAATCATCTTTAATCTATAGTCATGTAATGGTAATAATCTATAATCTATAGATATCTATATATATATATACATAGTAATTATAGTAATTTCCCCATCAATAATCTATAATATAGTACTAACTGTTTGACTTTACAGATGGGGATATCATAATCTATATAGCTGGGGGTAATAGCCATTCATATGATACTGTGATATACGATAGGATACAGTACTATACTAATTACTGATTATGAACTCGTAACATGTATTTTGATGGGCTTATTTCATGTCATTTCACCAACTTGTTGTAGGAATTATGTCATTTCATTTGTAACTGTCAGTTGGGCCATAACAGTATATGGATGGGGATGGATTACATCAGAGTTTGTAAAAATAATCTATAGTATCACTGCAGACAATGTGATATAAATATATGTTGAATTTCATGGGAGTAGTTTTACCCAACAAAGTTATGGTGATTTTATATGATATATATAAATATATATAGATTGTATATATACATATTGTATATATATATCATGGAAATATTATTTTTCACCAACATGTCATCCCTGTTATTGCGCAATGGACACCCCTGTTGGAATCAGCTACAAACGTGCCATTTTCAATAGCTATGTTAAATTACCAGAGGGTACTTTCCAGCAAAATGGGTAGTATATCAACCGTTACAAGTCCATCTCATCCACCTACTTGGATTGTTGTTTTACTGTAGCCCCACAGCGATGGCTTACTTTGCCACCAACGAAAAAACGGACGTAGCCAGCTGAAGATTTACTTTGTTCGAAGTTGGCTTGAGCTGGAAAAAATGTGGAGATCTAACCCCTTATTGACTAATTGGAGGAACACCAAAATCAAAGCATTTGGGATAAACATCCGCAAGAGGATGCTTTCCTCATATTAATATGATTTAGGCAACTTAAGGCTGAAATCCTTGATGCGGTTCCAATAAATATCAACACCAGGCACCACTCACACATGAGCCTTGTTTGGATAGGTTTACGGGTTCCTGCCTCGCCAATTTGATGGAGGTGCATTCATATCCTGCACTTGTTTACACAGTCATTCTAAGCTCCTCTAGCCTAGCTACGGAAAAAACTGACTCATTTTGACCCCCTATATGTTGAATGAATGACCCATATAGTTATGGCCCTTAACAGTTAAAACTGGGATTGTAATGATGTATAACCTTAGTTATAGTAGCTATATATATATATATATATGTATATTCCCATTTATAACTGGTAGTTGGGCCATAACTGTATTGACCCATATCGTACACCTATACTGCATGACATAACTGACATAACAAACGCCGCTGCCGCCATGACTTGCTCGGAGCTGGGAATCGGCCCCCCAAGATGAATAGATCCAGTAAATCTGCGGGGCTTATGTCGGGGTTTATAGGCGTTAATAGGTGTTAATAGGGATGTACGTATGTTGGATATGATAGGGATTGGCACACTTTTTAACACTCCAATGTAATGTATAGTTAATATTAGTTAATATATGCGGGGAAATACACAACTTGATTAATATGTTTTGATATGATATACACGCAAATTATGATGAACAAGCATAGAACAATCATGCAAAAACCTGAGATAAAATCATCAAAAACCTGAGACACCTCCTGAAAAATCTTAGATATTCGCACAGTTTTGGCCTTTAACAATTATAAATGGGAATATAACTACTATAACTAAGGTGACATACATCATTATTAATTCCAGTTAAAACTGTTAGCTGGGCCACAACTGCACCACTGTTGCGTCCTCACCTGTGCGTCACATGTCGAAGCCGGGCCATGGCGTCCTTCCCATCGGAGCTCAGCCGGAGGATGCGCTGGAACTCTTCACGGCAAGCACTGCGTGGCATGCGCCCCGCCGTAACGTTTAAACGCTAAAGGGCCATCCAAATAGTGGATTTACCCATGAAAAATGATGAAGACATGTGATTTGCGGTTATGTTATTAACCTTTTGTGGATCAGTGGATAAATTAGTGGATTTAGCCATGAAAAATGCCATTCATAGTGGGTTTATACCATAATATGATATATGATTTAGTGATCTATCATTAATATGCTGTCAATACTAGATTAATATCCCATGATTGGGAATATATTTGGATGAATTAATAAGGATATTATTTGTATGATATGCCAGAAATATTGTCAGATAGAATGTCAGAGTATATGCTAGAAAGAATGTCAGAATGTATATGCCATATATACTTCCGGATATAATGTCAGAAACTATGTCAGAATAATGTGTCAGGGTGGGGATCACCCGAAGTAAAAAAAATATTTTAAGGGTTGTAAAGCAACTTAGCTATCATTGGGGGCCACAAACTGCAGCTTCAAATCCTTTCGGCAGGTGTCCACGGACCTTGCGAGCGATGTGAACGACGTGCTCGGCCTCACATCACTCGCTCCGCGCATTGCAGTGAACCACTGCGACGGTAGCGAGAGCGAGCTGTTGGAGGAAGGCTCTCAAGAAACTTCCTGTGACTCTCGGATCTGGATATTACCACCCCCCAGTAAGCTAACAGTTCGCTATGGAAAAGCACATTTGTTTAAATAGGCAAACCATCTATAATTAAATGGGTCGTGGCTTCCATAGCTATGTTAGTTTACTGGAGGGTAATTACATTTCATGGCATACCTCCATTTATATCCCAATATGTGTTGGTATGATTCTGTCCCAAATTCTTTATATTCAGTAGTTTCGGATATAAATGATATAAATGATATTCATACCAACGGTAGTTTGGGATACAAATGGGGATATAATGATACCAAATGGGATATATATCCCCATGATACTCAGTAGTTTCATGACTCATGGGGGAATCCCCAAAACCATGAAGCCATGGCAGCCCTGGGATGATTTGGGGGGTAAACCGGTAAACCCACAGTTATGGCCCAACTAACAGTTATTTACATGGGAATATAAGTATACTATAACATACTATAACTAGTTGATTATACATCATGAAATAATCCCAGTTTAATAACTGTTAGTTGGGCCAGAACTGCATGATTTAGTCGAAACCTCCAATTGTGAATATACTCTCCGGATCTCTACACGAATGGCTAGCTGGGAAATCCACGAACTAAATGGATGTTTTTTGTTTGAAAATCGCCGTGATTTTCCGTTGCCATGTTTGATTACCCTCTGGTAATTTAACATAGCTATTGAAAATGGCCATTTATAGTTGATTTACCCAGGAAAAATGGTGATTTTCCATAGTTATGTTAGTTTACCAGAGGGTACCAGGTGGTAACTCGTTGCAAATGAGGGAAACTGGAGATTTTTCACTAAGTTTCAAAAAAGGGCCCTTGATCATCGATATATTTCAGTTTTATTCTAGAGATAAGCATCAACAATGATGGTTTAATCAAGAATGCTGGTATATAGGAAATCATGGGGATATACTGGGTATAGTTTGGGTGGACATCCCTATAGATGACGGTTAGTGGTATCATGACCAAGTATGGGGCCTCTATTTCAGGTTGGGAAACTGTTAATTATAATGTAGCCATAACAGTGTAAACAACTCTATGGGTAGTATTCGTATAGTTGTTACAACCATAGTTTGGCCAATTGCTAGTGAGATACCAATAGGAAGACAATGAATATTGTATACCATGGTACAAGGAGAACCCGCGCAAGGCGGGTGGCGGAAGTTTCCAGGTTTAAGACTAAGAAGTGTAACGCTATAGGCTATAGGGTCCAAAAACCAGGTTTGCCTATAGGAGCTGTGGCAGACTTCTGTGCTCTTTTCCAGGACTTCCGACCTCTTGTCGCAAATTGTGAAACCACTTGTCAACTCTTCCAACGACTTCTCACCTCTCGTCATCTCTTTTCAACGACCTTCATTTCTGTGCACATCTTCTTAACTCTCTTTTCATCTCTCTCTTCTCCTCTCAACGCCTTTGAACTCGTGTTGACTCACCTCACCTCAGTTCCACCTGTCCTTTTTCTTCTCAGCACAGTCGAAGTGACACAGTTGCAAACTTTCTTGTTCAGGCCAGTGGAATTGGATTTCCATTCGATCATGGCTTTCAACATTCGATTGTGCAGCTGCTATCATTCTCGTGTCATGTAATATTATTCAATCCTACTGGGCTGCTGACTGTTACATGTGGGTCCAACGTTCAAGCACGCTTGGGCCGCAGCATTTTTTCCACGCGCGCGAAGAGCTGTGACGTCACGAGCAGCCATCTGTCAAGAGCGCGTGGGAGCAGCACAGCCACACGCGTCTTTGAGCCCTGCTGCCTGAAAGGCGAAACAAACAAGGACACGCAAGCAGCACAGCAGCGCGCGCCAACGGAATGCAGCGGCGAGGCGTGGCATACGCAGGCAGCACAGCCGCGCGCTCTTCTTCCCTGCATCTTTCTGCTTCACTGCCAAAATGTCGCCATCGCAATCCAGCTTGCGCAACGACTGGGCACAATGATCTCTGGGCTAGTGAGAATGTGACTTCATGATCTCTTAAGGCACATGCCAACTGGACACAATGATCTCGGGGCTAGTAAGAATGTGGCTTCATGATCTCTTAAGGCACATGCCAACTGGACACAATGATCTCTGGGCTAGTGAAAATGTGACTTCATGATCTCTTAAGGCACATGCCAACTGGACACAATGATCTCTGGGCTAGTGAGAATGTGACTTCATGATCTCCTAAGGCACTACTATACTCTACTCTACTCTTCTCTACGTTCCTCTCCTCGACTCTACCTCTACCTCTACCTCTACTCTTCCTCTTCTCTACCCTTCCTCCTCTCTACTCTACCTCGTTTCGAGTCTACCTCTACTCTACCTCTACGCAGGTGCCGACTGGACACAATGATCTCTGGGCTAGTGGGAGTGTGACTTCATGATCTCTCAAGGCACATGCCAACTGGACACAATGATCTTTGTGCTGGTGTGAATGTGAAAGTCCGTAACTCCGAGTTTCCTCCATGAAACTTTCTTTGATAAGATGGTATAACCATGTATAACCCATCATTTTGGGAATGTCGCCCAGGATATCCGGAGTAGGAACAACCCTGGTTGGCGCAAAATTTGGTTGAGTAGGTTTTTGTTTGCTACACATGGAGAACATATACTATCCAGCCAAGAATGATCCCTTGAACCACTGTAGACCCTGAGAATCACAATTTCTTAGAAAGTAATTTTCCAACCCTGCTAAGAGTCGTTGGTTGGCCGTGAGGATATGTATATATATATATACGGTAACAACATTTAAATATGTGGAGGGCGGGCCAGACCGCGAGGCCCCGGAGGTAGTATGAAATACCAGTTCGTACGTTGAAATGTAGTTGCAGTATGTTTAAATGCATGGGATTCCGTATGTTTAAATGGCCGGGCGGGCCAAGGAAAACCTTCCCAGAGGTAGTCTAAAATACCTGTTCATATATTTAAAAGTCCGTATATTTCAATGTAGTTACCGTATATATTCCTCACTGCTAAACCTTGGTAGATCCCGTTGACCAGCCATGAACACTGGGCTAAACACTGGGTACATGGAGGAAATGAAACTTATCCCGGTGGGCTATCATATATCAAATATTAACCCAGTCAGGTTGACCCAATGTACCTGGACTCTGTGGGTCACCACAGTCGAGTTGAGTTCAAGTCATCCCACAGCTCAGGATTCGTTAATAAACGTGACGGAAGTTGATGCTTGGACGGTGAAGTGATGTCTGCCGTGGCGTTGCGTTGCCCGGGGCATCCCAGCAGCTACGAGATGTTCAGTCAGAAATTCCCCGGTTGATGGAACCTGCGGTGTCCGAAAATTGTGGATATGATTAACCCCCAGTTATGGCCATTTTATGAGTGATAATAATCATGAATCAGTGGATTTTGTTTTGTTTCCCCTTTGATTTTCAGACAAACCCATATAGTTCTATAGAAATACAATGTGATGCACCACACTTGTAGTGTGGTTTATACTTGTATCTACCATAAACCCATGTTAGCTAAGTATGGGGCACCACCTTGTATGATATGATTTGAACCATGTTCATCATTGGTTTCTTCTCTTGTCACCGTGGTTTGTTGATACTTTTGTGCTGCTTGCGTACCTACCAAACAGGTCACTTCCATGAAACGTCCGTAGGGGTTGCAGAAGCCAAAATGCAGCTGGTTGTGTCTGATGGTACCACTGTAGGTCGAAGGAATGGACTCTGAGAACTGTTGAATTTTCATGAAATTTACACATTTTTGGGTCCAAGACTGGGCTGCCCATGGATCCCCAGTATGCCATGGTAGCCAGGTTTCTGCACAGGTGAAACCACCTGGATCCGTACCTTGATTGTTTTCAGTGTTTCCTGGTACTCTTTGGTAATTTAACATAACTATTGAAAATCACCATGTTGTAGCTGGGAAAATCAACGAAATCAATGGCCATTTTCAATAGTTTTTGTATATGTTTACCAGAGGGTATCAGAGTTCGGACATGTAAAACCAAAAATTCCATATTACCCTTTGCCAATTTGTTAGATTTTTTGCTATCGAATATCATCCAGAATATCACCATGGCTCTGTAGGAACGGCATCGAACTCGCCATGGGCCTTATTTTACCATTGCAAAGTGTAAGAATCACCAGAAGGTACAAATATCCCTACGCCCATTTATAACTACTATAACTACATATAACTACTATAATCCCAGTTTAATAACTGCTACTTATAGTAGTTAGGTGATATAATCCCAGTTATGACCCCAACTACTATAACTACTATAATCCCATTGTTTTGGGTTAGTTGGGCCACAACTGAACCAATCGATTTTTCAGGATTTCTTCATTAGTCATTCGTGGCGGTGTCCGTCTTGGATGAAGGTCTGTGCTTTGTGCCACTCGGCGCAAGAAAGGGCGGCACGGGTGAATTACACCAAAAAAATAGAGATTTACTGGGATTTAATTGATGGGATTCAATGGGATTTCAATGGAAATCATGGGATTTTATGGATTTTTTCATGGGATTTTATGGACTTCAATGGGACTAAACATTGGATGTTTTTCATCAGTCAGATTCGAATGGAACGTTTTGGTGATTTAAGCCTCGGAAATGACCTTCCCAGCGAACTCAACCTCCATATTTAAAGGAGATGTTCCCATTGAAAGCCTCCATTTTTTTGGTTGAAAGCAGCTGAAATTGATGAGAAATCACAAAAAAAAATCCGTTTTATCTCCATTAGATCCCCAATGTTAATGTTGTTGTTATATGTGTGTTTTTTTTTATCATGTTTGCCATTGGTTGGGGACTGCGCAAATCTGGACGAGGTCATTTTCTGAATCTCGACGCCGCGGTGTACTCTGCCACGGTGGTTTGGATATCTACGGCGCGGCGGTTTTCCGAGGGGGACTCTGTGGTGATCCGTTGACCATCAAAAACTGGGACTTAATACAGGATGGTGCCCCCCAGTGATGTTTGTTGGTTTATAAACCCCATTAACTAGTTCGTTATATCTGCCAAAAACCATGGTTACGGGAGTTATAAACCAGCTTAGCTAACTGTAGGGCACCACCTTGTAGAAGTCATGGACAATATGAATAATGGATCATTATGGCATATATGGATGGTATATTGAAAAACATCCGTTATATCAGGCTAAGTATTGTGTGTATATATGTGTAACATATACATTGAAAAACAATCAACAAATCAGGACTTGAGGCAACATTTGCATTCAACCACCAAGAATAGGAGTTAATGCTTGCTTTACTATTATGATTTCTGCACAGTATCATGAAGAATTAGGGATTTAACCAGCAAAAACGATGGCACCATTGGTGGCACAAGATCTGAACCTCACAGCAGAGGAAGCAGAATTTGGTCTTGTATCTTTGATAGAGTATCTTGCAAAAGAGATATTGTGCGATGAACAGCTGGACTTTTCCAACTAGCTCGCTACTACCCCACTGCAAGATCCTTATGCTTTTAGAAGGCCTACTTGAAGCAGTCTCTTTGAGGATTTGGGCTACTTTGTCCATCGACATTCCTGCAAACCAACTGGAACTGCGGTACATGAACATCGACGGCGATATTTCAGATAGACACCTCTTTCGACAGTGGCGATTACGGCAATACGACTTCATGCTCGTCCAGATCCTCCCAGTGAATCCGGCTCATTCATTTATCTTTCGTTTGAGTCGTCACAGACGCGAACCCCACATCATTTTGCCATAGTGGCATTTGTCAGCTGAACCGGCTTCGCGATCGAACTGAAAGAATTTGTCACTCATGTGTTTCATTTGATATGCCTCCTCATCTTGTCACTAAAAGTGAGAACATGCTCGTGTCACTGGTGTTTGTCCTACTTCTCGTTTTCATGGCACACATCTTGACCTTGTACATTAACCCTTTGACTTTGATTCTAGAGCTAGCTAGATGGATGAAACATTGGATGTAATAAGTATATTTGCCGCAAGATATGACTATTGCGCAGGTGGCTAATGGCACCCCATATGCCCCACAATAGAGCCAGTACTCAATTAGGGGCTTCCCATTCAGGAAAATTTCCCAGGCCTGGAGCCACAGACCTTGGTTCAACCCTCATAGTGACAGGACCATCCGGTTGGTGCCCCCTGTACGTTGGTTTATAAACACTAAGTAGAGACAGATCTACAGTGGCCACTTAGCAAATTGAGGACCTTGTATGAGAATATGTTTTTTGAACTACATACCAGCTATCTTCGGGGATGAGTCACTATTCTTGGCCCACCAACCTGGATGGTGTATACTGAAGTGAATAGGTGCGGGGTATGTGCTGGGTTCATATCCCTTGTCGATTTATGTTTCCATCATATCCCTGGTTTTTAGTTTGTTTCACCCATACCTATATATATATCTCTCTCTCTACCATCATATACCAATTACATGGTAAAGCTCCGTTTTGTTTGGTTGTTGCATACCCATTTCGGTTATATACTTCAAACTCTCATCAATCTGGACTCTCCAAAAGACAACAACAACAACAGCAACAACAACAGCAACAACAGCAACATTAACATTAACATGGGGGATTTAATGGAGATAGAACGGGATATGTTTTTGTGATTTCTCATCTATAATGCTGATTTCAACAAGAAAATGGAGGGTTTTCATGGGAAATGTCCTTCAAATGCAAGTTGATAGCTGCGAAAATCATCGATGTTTTTTTGGTTTTCCAGCCAGCCATGTCTGGTTTCTGGAGGGTACCATTGTACGCCATCTTTTGCAGGCGCTAATCTTGATACTCCGCGCGGGCAGTGTGAGCGAAATTGCTCATTCTGCGCAGACCATATTCGAAGCTTGGACCGCTTGGGATTGGGTGGGTTTGCTTGGGGTTTTTGGGGTCTGAAAATAGGATACCCCCCATTGAAATGGATTGGAACGGCATTTTCCCCTGTGAAAATTGCTAAATTGTCACCAACGCATATGTTTTGGTTCGAAAGATCCAGAACTGGTTGGTGGTTTGGAACATTTTTTATGTTCCATAATATATGGGATAATCCTTCCCGTTGACTTTCATATTTTTCAAGATGGTTGAAACCACCAACCAGAGAAGCATGGAGAGACTATGACTAAGAGAATAGAGTAAGGAACTCCCAGGATCTCCGACAAAATTGCTTTTTCACTGAGGAGATTCGCCATGAAACAGGCAGAAGTTTGTAAGCCCCACTAAGTATATCTAAGTATCACTAATTATATCTTTTGCAAACCCTAAAATGGCTAAATTATTTAAATGGTAACATACATCTAAGTACAGTATCAGTATATCAATTTATGGTATTTGAGTTTCCTAAGTCATGAGTAAATGCTGGTACCCCAAATTTTCGAAGTCATTGGACCATTTTCGTATTGAAAGCCATGGCCCCAGTTATAAGTTGGTTTATGACCATCTATATATAATCATGCGCGTACCATATATATATACACACACTATTATAGTTAATATTTTAATCATATTACATTATATAGCCATATTATATATATACATAATAATATATAATCATATTATAGTTCTACAGCCACTTAGCTCACGAACGATCAGGGCCCCATCCTGTGGTATTTTTCAGGAATTGCACCGAGCAGTGGTGTATTGGCCGATGACTGTTTTCTTCCTGGTCTTCTTCCTGGGGCACCTGCGATGTGAGCAGCACTGGGCCTGTTTGTTGGGGCGGTCCCCGCAGGTGATGTTTGTTGGTTTTCAGACCCCGTGGACTATAGACTAAAAATATATAGTATATATATATATTTAGAAATGTATAGAAATACATATTATACATCATGATATATTTAAGATAAACATAGTTAAGCTTGGTTTCAAAGAATTGTTTTTATATTCCTTTTGTATTTTGGGCAAGCTTGGTTTGGTTGTTGGGTGGTTGATTTCATGTGATTTCTTCAACCTTTGATCTTGGGGCTTCCGAATGAGATACCCTGCAAAGTGGTTAGCCCCTAGTGATAAGTTGATTAAAAAGACATTATATGGCCATAGATATATCTACAATAAATCGTAGTTAACCTATATAGCTAGAAACCAACTTAGCGAAGTATGGGGCACCACTTCGTGCAATGAACCAAAACAAATGCAGGCAGATCATACCGCGACAGAGGCATCAAATTATTTTACGGGATGGTTTATTACATCCGTATCTCCCATAATTATCCAGTAATATCCTTCTATCATCGTGTACAATGTTGTTTGTTGGGAGAATCATGGGATGTTGACGTGCGCCGCCTATATCTATGCAGCTCCCAGCTGGAATGGAAATCAGAAGCCAAACAGCAGGCCTTGGTGTTTTCGGTGCTGGCAATGCTATCCAGAGGAGATTGATTTAAAAAAAAACGTTTCAACTGGCGTTATACATTGGAAACTGCCAGGTGAGAAGATGTTGCCGCTGAGTATCATCCCAGATGGCTATGTTGCATATCAGCCATCCCCAGGATTACTTGCCCCTCATGGTTTTTAGGTGGCTACCGGGGCAAGGTAGAATAGATGTCCACGGTTGAGCCCTTAATCCCTGGCTGGATCTATTTAGGGGATAACCCAGCAGTAAATTAACAAAACTGTGGAAAGCTTGGATGGATGGTTAAGAAACAACGTGATCTTTTGCCATAAAATAAGATTCACATATATATATATATATTATACATATAATATAGAGATACTAGCCTAACCAGCTAAGAAGAAAAGTGCAAGGCATCTAAGACTGACACGTATATATATATATATATTTGTTTTGCAAAAAGGCCCATGTCTAGATCATTGTTCTAGGGAAACCATGGTTTTCCACACGTACATTGCTGGAGGGTTGATACTTTACCATTTGACCAACTGAAATTAAAAAACAACATTAGACGGAATAGATGATGTGGGAAGTTCCCCTTATCAATTCTTGTTTTTTTTGTTTAGCCACCCTCTTTATCTCACTGCCGAGCGCCGTGAGCAGTACCCTGCCAGGAAGCGTTTCTGGTTCGATCGGACGTGTGTCAACCAGGACCGAGGGTGTGGGTAACCGCAGCTGAAGATCACACCCGAGCAAGGGTGATAACTCTGATTTGGATAACCAAGTCTTCCAATTGGATTTCTAATTTTACACCAATTGAATATTGTAATTGTATATTAAATAATGATATATATATATATAATTAGTTGAGAAGTGGAAATTACTGGGAAATTCACTTCGGTTCAAAGTGAGTCCTCCAATGATAGGTTGTTTTCTCCCAATAACATACACAAGCAACCTTGGATGCATACTTCAGTAATGAGGTAGTTAAGTTTTTAATAAAATATCTGTTGTTTGCAGGGTCTCCAACCTTAGCCATGTATATATATATATAATCCCTTCCCCCTAATACTAACTCTCCCCAAAAAAACACACCTGGAGGAGTTTTTAGTATTAGGGTGCCTTTAGTATTAGGGTACGAAGCTTCCCCCTAATATCAAATCAAACACCTTAATATAAGGAACCAAAATGTTCTAGTTTAAATCGATTAAATGTACTTTGAAGTCTAGTTAAGATATTGTCAAAAAATGGATTGTGAAGCTTTCCCCTAATATTAATTTGAACACCTTTCAATCCAATTACAGAATTGTTTACTTCGAAATGGATTAAATTTCCTTTCAATATCCAATTACAATATTGCCAAGGCTTGGATTTTGAAGTTTTTCACTAATATTGAATTAAATACCTTAATCTTAAAAACTAAAATTGTCTATTTCAAAGTCCACTAAATCTCCTTTAAGGTCTATTTCTGAAAATTGGATTTCGAAGCTTTCTCCTAAATTAAACTAAGAACCTTGATATGTAAAACTATTGTTCTAATTTCAAAATCAATTATTAATCTTATATAATTAAAATATTGCAACATAATAGTTTTCAATGCGTGCACCAAATAATATTGAATTTGAAACTTAAAAAGAAGCATTTTTCGATCTCAAAACAGGGACCCGAATAGAAACTAGACGACGGTTGGCCCGAGAGCGAAAAAGACGTTTTTCAAGCAGCTCTGAGGATGGTAGTCGTAAAAGATAGTCAGTGAATAGTTGGTGAATTTTATATGAGCTATGGAAAGATACGGTGTGAAAAAGTAAGATTGAGCAAGAAGAGAATATTTGGTAAAGGGCATCAGATGACATGTGTCTTGCAAAGGCAGAGAGAAAGAGGGGGGAGAGATAAAGAGAGAGAGAGAGAGAAAAAGAGAGAGAGAGAGAGAAAGAGAAAGCAAGAGAGAGAGAGAATGAAAGGGGGAAGTAGAAAGAAAACATGGAGAAATGTAATGTGAGCAACAAAAGTGCACAGGAGGCTCGGTACCATGAGTCTGCGAATGACATGTGTTTTCTCATTTTGTTATGGTCATTCCCACACATATTGCGGAAAAAGGCTCGGCACCATCATTCCGTGAACGAGAGGAAACGCGAAGCTTTTATACAGAGACGCTTTTACACACAGAAGCTTTTACACATAGACACTTTTACACACAGACGCTTTCACACAGAGACGTTTTTCGCGCACACACACACAGACGCATTTCCACACAGACACTTTTACACACAACACTTTCACACACAGAGGCTTTTACACACAGAAGCTTTTACACACATACGCTTTTACATGCAGATGCTTTTTTACAGACGCACACACACACACACACTTTCACACACAAACGCTTTTACACACAGACACTTTTACACACAGACACTTTTACACACAACACTTTCACACACAGAGGCTTTTACACACAGAAGCTTTTACACACAGAGACTTTTACACACAGACGCTTTTACAC
>Ga0126342_10009995_pt1 | contig 16982 bp, 21 predicted proteins | sample Cyp1metagenome_FD_92528 | JGI IMG/M metagenome (GOLD analysis project Ga0126342, IMG submission 92528) | Coral microbial communities from Lord Howe Island, Old Settlement Bay, Australia - Cyphastrea 1 metagenome | ecosystem: Host-associated > Invertebrates > Cnidaria > Coral ... | reverse complement strand
GGGGAAAAGTGAAAATTCCCTAGCTTGGGGAGCCCCCACGGGGGGGAAAAGTGAAAATTCCCTAGCTTGGGGAGCCCCCACGGGGGGGAAAAGTGAAAATTCCCTAGCTTGGGGAGCCCCCATTAAAATTCTTAGCTTGGGGAGCCCCCACGGGGGAAAACCACCCTTAGCCCCTCTCACGGGCCGAAATAAACCTGCGGTGTGGGCGGCCACCCCACGCGAAGCGGGGTGAATACATGTTTCTGCGTATGAAATTTCGGAACAATCATGTTCAATGGCAAACCCACGGTTTTCCATGAATTTCATGATTTTAGCAGGGACACCTCATAAAATATCCTGGTTTCAATCATTTTTTAGTCGCCAAAGCAATGGATATTGCGATTATCAAGTCAAGCAACCCAATGGACTTTGTACTTTGGGTAAGGACAGGCCAGAAATTTGCCCCGACTTTGTGAAGGAAACCCTTCTCCTGAGGCTCAGCACCTGTGAGCCTGGAATGCACGTGTCACAAGCCTTGGCGCCGTTTTCCAGTTGGCTCCATGATGTTCCATGTGTACTTCAACTGCATGGGGCTCACCTTCCACGCTGGGTTCTGAACTGTACTGCGACCGATCACATTCTCCAAACCTGGCATCGAGAACAGGCTTGTGGCCATTCACCGAAGTCAGGGACCCCTGGAGCCTGGAAGCTCAAACAATTCACCCTCTGCACCGCGAAGCACCGCGTAGGCCTCAGGGATTCATCCACTGGAAAATGATGCAGTCTGGATTTGGGACGACGGCCACAGTTTCGTGTGCTCTTAATGGACCTTCTGTATAATATATATATATATATATCTGGTCTAACGATGTCTAATGTCAATTTCGATCATATTATGAGGTCAGTTGCCGGGGCTTCTCAGAGGGTTTGCCAGCCGGCCCAGCACGTTCGCTCGGGGGCAAAGGCTGCAAAAGTGGCAGCAGAGAAAACTATGGAAGATCGAAAAAAAAATCATCTGTCAATCAACTACCTGGCCTCACATGGATTTGAGTCCAAAATGAGCCACCCAAAAAAATCAACCCAAAATTAAGTCCACCCTAAAGTGACATCACAATGATCAAAATCCCCTGTGTTCCCAGTGAGGCCACAACGTTCTCACTGACGTCCGGCATGGGATCCGGTGGAGGAGGAGGCGGAGCACTGCAGCCATGGTGTGTCTGATGAGTTGGGAGGGGGGTCCCAAATATGGACCTTTGAAAAATGGGACTTACCCTCTGGTAATTTAGCTATTGAAAATGGTGATTTAGAGTTGGTTTACCGGTTTACCCATTAAAAAAAAATTGTGATTTTCCATAGTTATGTTAGTTTACCAGAGGGTATCAACATTCATTTCACCAAATCATATGTCATCAAATATGATTTTACCAGATGAAAAATGGTCATGAACTGTTGGAGGGTGTCCCATTTCATCTGATATTTGATGTTGTTTAGTAGTGTTGTAAACCCAACAATAAACTATCCCCAAAAATCACCGTAAATGGGTGCTATAATCTATAAAAAAAAACCAAATGGTAGGTTTACTATTGGGCTCCATTGTGTTTCCCAGATGATGCCAGTGGGAGCACTGCAACTGTTTCAAGCCTAACAGGTGGTGTCACAGGCCGTGGAAGGCCGTCGACGAGGCGACGCGCAGCGGCCTAGCAAGGAGCAGTGGTTTACAATGTTTACATATCCTGGTGATCATTCCTTTAGACTTAGATGAATATCCATTCATTTCCAAGAAATTCCATCATATGTAGTATGGATAGTGATTTCCGTGATAGTATGGATGTTCATATATTATACTACATAATCCGTACTATCCTATCTATTCATATATAGTACTACATATCATATCTAGTATGGATAGTGATTTCCATGATCTCCATCGTAGCGGGCTCTGTCCAGCGAGAGAGAGAGAAAGTGAGAGCTGGATGGTCAGAAAGACGAATTGAATCCTGTCAATAAATTAATAGTATGGACTGGATAGTCAAAGTGAAAATCCATATCAGATGATTTTCTGATCATCCTGAAACATGAATCTTGTCTGTCTTCCGCTTGGTGCTTTCAAAGCCCTGAAACAGTACGGCATTGCAGGCACCAGCACCACCGCCATCACCAACAGCAGCAGCATCATCAGCATCGTCATCCCAGATCAGGATTTCAACCCAAAGATAACAAAAGAATATCTAGAAACCACTAGCGAATCAGTCCTTCTTGTACCTCTTTTAATATCCTTCTCCCTTGGAATGTGCCCGGTGTTGCTCTCCACTTCCAGTCCTCTGCCAGCTGTGGCACTTCATGACGTAGCCTGGAAACTGCCCCCTGCACCTGCAGCATGGATGATACCCCGCAACTCTAATGAGGAAAATGATGGAAAATGCCTCAAACAGCAATGTTCAGAGGGCAAAAATGCCTTATAAATTGCAATTTGCATGGGGAAGATGGTAAACTTTGGGATGAAAACGGGGTAGTTGTCGACGAAACAAGAATATGTGCAACATCTCCAGCATCCAAAGCCAACTGCCGTTGAGCACCTCAGAAATTTGGCTCCCCAGGCGTCCTTGATCCTGAGACTTAGAACAATGATGGACAAGGGGAATCTACGTATCGCATAAAATGTCAGCATCAAAAGGATGTCGGCAAGTGCAGAAAACAAAGCTGCTCAGGCAATTTCGTCCATTGCACATATCTGAGAGGCAAACGTCGCGCAGCTGTTGAAACCTTGGCTATCAGTTATCATGGCGTCCTGGGGATTCCGACCGCAACAACGCTTTACAAAGGCTTATTGACCAGCTATCAGTTATGGTTCACCTCCTGTGGGGGTTGGTGAAATCCCCCGAATTGTTGGATGCTGGATCTCGGCACTTAAAAGAGCCCGAGAAGGCAGCTAGTCACCTTCGATTCGAGTCAGAAGGGGAGGAGAAAAAACATTGCACTTAAAATTTATCGCAAAAAAAAAACATGCTGTTTTTTATTTGATCTATTTTGTGGCTGATGTTCCTCTTCAAAAATGATGAATTTCTCTCACTGTCTTCTCTCCATTTGAGAAGTGCCAAAAGGTGCTGATCAGCTTGATCCTGCAACAAAAATAGAAATGGAAGATCCCATCCTCAAAAATATTGTTATATACACAGTTTTACATAAGAAAAGGATGAGCATATAGATCATATAGGGATTTGGACTTTCCAGTACCACATTAAATTAGTCGGATTGATGTGGACTGAAATCCCAATCTCAACAGAAAAAAAAAACTACCCATCAGGCGTTTATTACCCAAACCTCTGCCGAAACCTGCTAAGGTCCTGGCTGTCGTTGCATCTCCATCCGTGCAGAGGCCTCAAAAAGCGGCTGAATTTACGCCCTGCGCGTGTCTGGGTATAACACACTTACAGTACTATGAAAGTATCACAAAAACAGTCCAAAAGTTGAAGCCTCTGATGGTGTACAAATGCAGATGCCACCATACTTCAAGGTAAGGATATTACTGATATTAAGCTCAAACACGATTCCGGTATTGCTCCCCTGATGCCACGCACGTGGGACTTGGCCTTTTCTTCCTTGAGGCATGACCAGATTTGGCCGCGAGGCTTCTGCTCCGTGCTTCAAAAGTTGACGTCATGTTTCATGACAATCGACTGCATCTGCGGAGTCCGCGAGAATGAGATCGCCTCAAGCCCTGCCATATTCCGCACGTTGACCTGCAGTGGCCCGTTCAAGGCAGCATGGATCAGGCGACTCCAACATGTTTTGAAATTCCTTGAGATACCTGCATCCACATGCACATCGTATGATACTGATGTGCACATGTCTATGCGCACACACATTTATATATATATATTATAATGTATGAATGTTTGTTTATCTGTATAATATGGATAGGATAAGGTCAATCCATCCATCCATCCATCCATCCATCCATCCACAGTATCTATCTCTCTCTCTATATATATATCTATCTATCTATCTATCTGTCTGTCTATCTATCTACCTACCCATCTATCTATGTGTCTATCTATCTACCTACCCATCTATCTGTCTATCTATCCATCTAACTCTCTATCTTATTCTATAGTTATATTTCTACTCACATTAAGAATACGCTGTGCACCGTACCTCTTTGGCATCTACGTGCATACGGAGCCATGGCACCAAAGCACCATACTCCAAGAGCTTTGTGACCAGGTCAAAGCGATCCTTTGCGACCGCGTCGTTGATGGCCACGTGTCCCTGCTCATCCGCGCTGTTGGGGTTCGCTTTACCTGGCGAAAAAGGTCCAAGGTTTTCAATTTCCAGGAAAAAAAGGGTGAACCTTTGGATATCATGACTGATCGAGAGTTTGGCTGATATGTGAGCATCATGCCATATTTTTCCATATGTTTCTATATTTTCCATATGTCTCCAACATTCAGTGACTGTAAACCTCCCATCCCTCCCTAAACTCACTCGTCCCTCTGCCGACCTTTCAGAAGCAGCTCCGCCGCCCCGGCGTGGCCATTCTTCACCGCCAAATGGAGCGGCTGGGTCTTGGTCAAGTCCTCCACCCGCGGGTTGGCGCCTTTATCCAACAGCAGCCTCGGCGAAATGGCAATTCTTGTGGCATTCCATAGGTATCATAGGTAACCAGCTTAGGCCAAGAAAAACTTGCTGCTTTTGCATCTGGAATTTTAAAGGGATACTCTTTATTTAAAAAAAAAAGGGATCTAAGATATTCTGAGCAACTTGAGGGGTTGGTGAAGGGCCATGGTCATTTTGATTTGATGAAGGCTACAACTCATTGCTGGCCAAATCTCTAGATCTCACGCCCCACAGATGTAACGTCCCATAGATCCCATAATAAATTTTGGCGGTGCAAATTTGTAAATCAACCACAACCATGAGATGCCTTGCTTGAAAAAGGGAGTCAAAAAAAAACACGCACATACATATACTGTATATATATATACACATATATATCACATATTATACGTTTTTCTTGGCGTCCAGAGTTAAAGGAAATGCCCCAACCAGAACCCAAAATGCCATCACGATCATCCCAAGTAATCAGAGTGGAAAAGCCACAGCCACCGTGAGTTTATTGTAAGGTTTACCCTGGTTTACCACATTGACATCAGCACATCCAACCACCAAGCAGCTGCACCACCGAGGCATAACCCATCAATGCCGCTGCATGCAGTGCGGTGCGCCGGGTGCCGTCGTGCACCTCTGCGCTAATCTCGGCGTTCTTGCGGATCCTCGGCGTTCTGTGCATGAGATGTTGGATGTTGATCGCTGTTTATCAATGTTTATCATGGTTTAGAGGATGTCAACATCCAACATCCAACAATATGATAAACAACAATCAACATCCAACATCATGTTTTTTTGACTGTTGGTTGATCATTGGTTTAGAGGATACTTTACAAATATGAAGGTGTCAACTATATTTAATTCGCCAAAGGATACCTAGAGAAATTGTGGTTTTAGACGCCGAAACTGGGAAGTTGCCTGTAAAAAAGCGAGAAGATCACCCATAGGAATCAAAAAGTTGCCTGTGCAGAAAATCTGGTTTGCCAAAAACAAAAAGAAAAAGGTCCGCGGCAAAATGCTTTGGGTAAGGGAAAACTTACAGCATCATGAGTCTTACCTTGAAATGTGGGGTTCCACCGAGCCATGGGTGGTGGTTTGTGGACATCAAACCATAAAAATTTTGGGTAATGCGTGGCCTGTCATTATTCAACGGTGGTCATGTTTGACACGAAATCATGACCGGATCAGTTGCTGGATCGCCATATCATCCCGTGATTGATAGACCATGATAAAGCCACAAATGGGTTACGGGTTGGTTATAAATGGTTGGTGAAATCTCCATTCTGAGTATCCATGAATCTCCATGAATCTCCATGAATCCCCATGAATCCCCATGAATCTCCAGTGCTGGCCAAGCATCAAATATTTGCAAACATCTAAGTGTCCAGCATTGGCCGCAGCGATCAGCGGTGTAACTCCAAGATCTGGCTCTGGCATGTTGAGATCCGCCTTGGCCTCGGATGCAACTGGCAACATGGCTGCCTGAAGCATGAGCCAACCTCAGTGCAGTTGACCGCTTGTTGGTGAAAAGGTTTCAAATGGTTTCAAGGATTGCTATCCGATACTTCAGATCTGGGATCCGTCCGATCACCTGCCCGCCTGGATCAGCTCTGCAGCAACGGTCAAGTTGCCCTGCTCACAGAGGCGCACCAAACACTTGGCTGCCACTGTCATGCCGTCAAAATCAGGAACCTGCGAAATTTCCGGGGCCCTGACCCAGAGATCATCTGGGTCATTTTGTGAACTCTTCCGGGTGCAACATGATTGCCAAATGATTACAATATATTACACACGAGGTTCTTTGGGACTAACATGATGTGACTAACATGTGACTGACATGTGAGAAATGTGGAGAACATTAGACTCAATAGACATAAATGTCAAACTTGAAGAGGTTCTGGGGTGGGTCTTAAATAGAATTCCACCCCTTTCTGCCAGCACTCTATGCCAGGCCTGGGTGAAATCTTGGTTCACATCAAAGCCATTGTCATCCTCCATTGCCGTGAACCCTCTGGGCTTGGGCGCGAATTTTTGACCGCTGCTGCCGTTGGTGATGGCAGCAGGCTTGGCATCCCCGGAGGAAACGTGCTCATCCAAGAGTTTTTTGATGGTTGCCATGAACCTGGAAGCACGTTGGAAGCAGTCTCCCCTCAATGGTTTTTTATACGACATTGCGATGCACAGCTGTGGCTTGCTTAACCAACAAGAGGAACTGGGTTGCCAAAGCATCCAGTAACATTTTTTGGAAAACAACGACCGCCAAGTAACTGACCTTTCCTTTTGTCAACAAAGCTACTGGCAGCAATCCGCGCATCTTGGGAAGCCTGTTGGAGCTCTGAGCCCAACAAACTCTGCAAAAGCTCCAGGATCTTCGTTACTTCGCTCTCCTCTGCCACCTTCTGATAGTTCTCCTGGCTCTCCAATTTTCCAACCATTGAACCATCCCCCCAAAATACGATGCCCAAAAAAATCCGGTGGATCATATGTGGATCATCATAATCATCACTTTCGCCACTAAGATTCCAGGTGTGTCAGTGGTTTCTATTTGTCATTTCTTGTCATTTCTTGTCAAAGCAAGTCCAACCCGAATGGAGAACCAGGGAGAACCATGGAGAACCATGGGGTTCTCCATCCGCTCCACCAGCTCCTGTGTGATGGCTGTCTGTCGCCATTGCTCCATACTGAGTCCACCGGGCCGATCCAGTGCCAGGGAGTTTTCCGCTTCATCCAACGTCATCCCCATGACCAACTCGTGCGTTCCTCGGGGCAAAAAGGGATGGGATGGAATGGGGAAAGGAGGTCTGGCACCCTGTGATGATTTGGGAAGCCCGAAAAATTCACCAGATGTCACCAGCGTCAAAGATCAAAGATCAAGTTATGCACATAAAAACGTGCCACTTTTCTGCTCACCTGCCTGGCTCATTCTGAGCCAAAGTTGGGGACCTCCCAAATGGATACAAAGTCGGATGGCCTGAAGAATGAGAAATATATTCAAAACATTTCAAGATCTTCATAGTTTTCACTATAGTTTTCACTAGTTTTCCCGATAGTTTTCACTATAGTTTTCACCCATCCCTGTACCTGTCGAAACGTCCAGGATCTGGGGTCAAAAACGATGGGAATCTCCGGCACCTGCGTCTGCGGCACCTGATTCGCCTCGACCAGGCCGCAGATGGCGGTGGACACCACCGGGATGCCGCGCAGTTGGGCCTCTGCCACCACCAAACCGAAGGCCTCTGGGTAGACCGAAGGAGCCAACAAAACCTGGCAGTTTCAACATGGAAGTGCCAAAACATGCCAAAACCATCAAAAAACATGGAAAAAAAAACATGGAAAACCGTTGTGTCATGATGTTTCTTAGGTTTGCGTGTGCTCCAACTTCTAAGGTTTCCAAGGTGGATTGGCTCGCCTGGAGCTGGAGTCAAAATGGCACCGCACACTCCAACCTCTAAAATACTCTAAAACATCCTCTGAGCACAAACCAACATAAGAATACATAGGACAATTCCATCTTAAGAACCCATTTGATCCATATTGATCCATCATGCTTGTAAAGGTTCCGGACCATCCCAAGCGGAGCCCAGCAACCTTTGTGATGCTAAGAATGTCCTCAATCTTGTCGCCGGCGGATTGGATCTTCACATTTTTCAGCCTCTTCAAGATCTGTTCATGCCAAGGCTTTGTCCACGCCACAGTCTTCACTGCCAGGAACTGTACGTCTGGCAGGCTCTCTGCTATTCTCAGGAAAATGCTCAAACCCTTTTCAGGGCTTGGGCTGAAAAAGGTCACGTGGGAATGCTTCCCTTCCCATGGCTGATACGCTTCTGGGATGGGATCAAAATAGGCGTAGTCTGCTGCATAGCAGCAACGCGAGCGGAAGGTGCCTGCATACAGATTCAAAAATCTCAAGGCAAACTGGCGGATCAAAGTTAAAGTTCTGCGGAGATTCAGCACTTCTACGTATCCACATGTAATAATGTAACGTGATGTTTATCAGGTGCTATGTGATTGTATATAATACATTGTAAGCTCTTTCGGTGGCTACCAACCTGTGGCTGCCACGCAACTGCCTTCACCCCACTTCTCCACAAAGTCTGTGAGGTGCTTGGAGGCACACAACAGCTCAAAGCTGCTGCAGAGACTCGAGTGCTCTTTGATCTGCTCCATGGTCTGCTCTTGACCCCAAGGCCCGAACGGCAAGTTGTAGTCATGGACCATGCAAGCCCTCTTCTTCACCTGACGAGGCATGTGACAAGCACATTGCATGAGGTTATGTATATTTACTCTACATATATTTATATGTGTGTATATGTATGTGTATATATATGTGTGTGTGTGTGTGCGTATGATATTTGTATGTATATGTCATATGTATATATATATAGATATATTTAGTTATATTTATATTTATATGTGTATAAGATTGTATAAGTATAAGAAAAATATGTGTGTGTGTGTGCGCGTTATTTCTGTGTAAACATAACATTACATAACATTCATAACATAGTATGTAGGTTTTGTTTGTGCAGTATGACCCTCGGCTCTTCCAAGCAAAATCTGCCAAAATGGTGCTTGCGCCCAGCCTTGAGCTGGGCGGCGAAATCCAAGATGAAGCGAAGTGTGCCCGAGCAAATGCAAACCTGGGAGGTTTTGCCCTTGGAAAAAGACAACCCCTCTCTTAATGGTGATTGATAGTGATTAATGGTGATTAATGATGATGGATTTGTTTTTGTTTCCAAAGCTCTATTGTCGGAAAAAAATGTTCATAGTCATTGTCATCTTCTTCAAAATCTTCATCGCCTCCACCGGGCACAATTCCCAAAAAGTCCATCCACAAAAGCTGAATCAATACCCAGAGACGTCCCAAACAGAGGCTGGGAACTTGGTCAGCAACTGCTCCCGGGATCCCCAAATGGCCACCTTCGCTGGCTCGTTTCGGCCCAGGGAGACGGTCACCTCTTTGGGTCCTTGTTTCGGTGGCGACTTCCAATCCAAGACCAAGAGGTCCACCTTCCGGACATACTCCTGGCCCATGAACATCTGCTTGGGCTGCAAGCTCCAAAGATATGTTTAGACACGATTCATTCCCCCCGAAAGCCATGTGTTTCCGATGCTCAGAATTGATCAAGTCCTAATAAATCAGGAAATTGATTGAGAATTTAAAAGGGGTAGGAAATTGTTTAGGGAAATTATTTTTTTTGAGTGTAAGGTTTTTTCTATTTCTGGCTGTGCCCATTTTCTATGCTGTTTGCAGCATTTGGGAGCTGGAACCTTAGATTTTGCAAGCAATTTGCAACATTTCGGAGCTGGAACCTTCCCTTTTGCCAGCCATTTGCAGCATTTGGGAGCTGGAACCTTCCATTTTGCACGCCATTTGCAGCATTTGGGAGCTGGAACCTTAGATTTTGCAAGCCATTTCCAGCATTTTGGTTTATAGCATTTGGGAGCTGGAACCTTCCATTTTGCAAACTTGCAACATTTTGGAACTGAAATCTTCCATTTGGCATGCTATTTACAAGTTGTTGTTGGTTGTTGGTTGTTGTCTGTTATGCAGTTGTGGGTTCTTGTGTGTTTTGATTTGTTTTGTTATTTTTGTTGCAGCTGTAGTTGTTGCAGCTGCTGTAGTTTTTGAAGTTGTAATTAGTTACAGTTGTTGTTGTAATAATAGTTTTTTGCTATTGTTTCTATTGTTGTTACTGTTGCTGTTGTGGTTGCTGTTGGTGAAGCCAAGAAGCCCGTAGAGCTTTGCAAAACCAAGAAGAATGAAAATGTGCGAAACTATCAAGGCCAAAAAAACAGAGAAGCAAACACCATCAAACACCAGAATTTGTGTGGTATTTGCCATATGGAAGAGAGACCCTTTCATGTTGCATGGTATTTGCAGGATTTAGCAAATGATATTTGCAGCATGTTTGAACTTCAACCTTCCATTTTGCATGACGACTTTCTTTTTGGTTCATAATTGAAGCATTGTGAAACCTTAACTTGTTAGCCAGCTCATTTGTATCATGGTCTTTACTCCAACGCAAAGAAACCCAAATGGGCAAAAACGAAAGCACGCAACAGCAAAATAAAAACAGCTGGAGGGGGGCATGGGGGGGGCGCAGCGTCTCCTCCCCAAGGAACACGGGGACAACTTCGGTTGTGTTCCCACTTTGCCGTTGTAGTTGTTCTTCTTTCTTTTGCTGTTCTTGTTGTTCTTGTTGTTCTTGTTGTTCTTGTTGTTCTTGTTGTTCTCGTTGTTCTTGTTTCTTTTGTTGCGTTTGTTCTTCTCGTTGCGCCTTTTGTATTTGCTGCTCTTGTTGTTTGTGCTGCTGGTGCTGTTCTTCATGCAGTTATAGTTGTAGCTGAACTTGAAATCAAACAGAACAACAAAGAAGCAAGTAGAAAAACAAAAAGCAACGAAAGCAGAACAAATGCAAGGCATAGAACGAAAAACAGAGAAAAAAAAACGTAGAAGCAAAAAAGCAGAGACAGAGAAGTTCAAGCAAAAAAAGCAGAGAAGCAAACAAAGAAGCGTAGAAGCAAAAAACAGAAAAGCAAGAATACAGAGAAGCAAAAAAAGCAGAAGAACAAAAAAGACAGAAAAGCAGAGAAGCAAAAACAACAGAGAAGCGTAGAAGCAAAAAATCAGAAAAGAAGAGAAGCAGAAAAGCAGAGAAGCAAAAAAGCAGAAAAGAAAAAAAAACAGAAAAGCAAAGAAACAAAAACAACAGAGAAGCGTAGAAGCAAAAAATCAGAAAAGCAGAAAAGCAGAGAAGCGGCACAGTAGAAAGGAGAGGGGAATCAAAAAATAAAACTAAACTTTAAAAAAATGCCCTAAATAGATGGCCCTCCATTTATTTAGTCCTAGGGATTTTCTTGGTTTCCGTCTTTTCATCGGATAAACACCACCGGCCCCATGGCCGTCCTGCACCTGCCGGGCGAGGTGTCGCAACATGGCCTGGGTGCTCTGCTTCCGGTCGCAGCCGGGACCTCGACTGCGCTTCTCCAGCGTTTCATCAAAGTCCTGGAGCCGGTGGAATTGGCGCCATGGGATAACCATGGGCCGAAAAACTGGGCCGGTGATAATCAGATAATCATGAAGTAATCATAACATATACAGAATCATGAACATTCAGAATAATAAGAATGATTAATAATGATTAATAATGATTTAATAGCTCAGAAATGGGGTGTTATAGGGGTATAAATGGTGGATGGAACCAAGAAAAATATGCTCGTTCCAACAAATATCTTCTGATCAGCTGGGAGCAGCTGACCAAACATGTATTCGAAAACATTCGAACACATATCCTAGAGAGACAGAGCGTATCATATATACACAAGTTGTGCGGGAAGAGTTTCAAGCTAATCAATTCTGTCCTGTGGTGACACATGCCTTAACATTATGGTAGCGTGCGCATAAAATGCAAGTCCATACGGTCGTACCAACAAACGCTACAATAAGATTTCTGCTCAATGACCTTCCCATCGTTTCCCAAGACTCTCTGCTTAGTCCTGGAAAGTAGCCACCACCACGATGTCCATGTTGGGTCGATTTTCACATCCAAAACCGTGCGTCGACGACACGCGGCTCAAGCGCCGCCACTGAGCCAAGGGTTTGGCAGAAATAAGGCACCAACGTGTACCGCAGAAACCCAACGATAGAACACCCCCAATTCTATCAAATGGATGGCACAAACTATACAATGTGTTTTTAACTCCAGCTCCCACCACTCTTATATGAGCTGCCGATGCATGAAGTCAAACAACAACGCATAACACAGCATAAAATGGCCTTGCAGCTGTGATGCGAACAGGTGCATGGTGCAACATGGTGCAATTGAGAATTGAAAGAGTGACAAATCACAACAAACTCAGCGGGCGGCTGATTCTTTGTTTTTTTGTCTTTTTTCCATGTTCTTCAAAGATCCCGAATACCCGCAAGCGGTTGCGGATAAGTTAAGTACATCTAACAGTTTGAACTGGCTCGGTCAGACTGACTGAAGGGTTTGCTTCACCTCTTAAAACTGGATGAGACGATTGAGATCCTTCAGGGGTATTGAAGTGTTTCCACTTCAACATGAATTGACGGGAGGTTTCTTAATCTTCATGAACATCCACGGTGCACCGATCCAGGTGGTGTTCAAACTTCCCATTTGGCAATGGGAAACACCCCCCCCTTCTAAGTTACAGGTCCATTATGACTGCAAAATGATTCAAAGTTGTGGGTGATCTCAGCGATGTCCTGTTTTCCGGACCAAAAATTCACCGTCTTTCGCCCTGTCCTTCACTCTGTGCTTCTTCGGCCCCTTCAACTTCTCCCAGGGCACCAGGAAGACGCCAAGCCACGTCCATTTCCTCAAGCGCTTCCTCTGGCACTTCGCCGGAGCCATCGCCCAAGGTGCCTGCAGCTATCTGCCAGGAACTGGAGGATACTATGTATTGAAGGAAGCATCAGGATATCAATGATTGAATAGTTTTCTTGATTAATTATTGAAATAGAGATATAATATATGGGGAAAAGGATGTGGAAGTTGTATAGCAATGTGTGGTGGGTATGTCAAGCCATAATACAGCATATTGAAGTTATATGATGATGTTAAATTATATATTAGTGAGGCTGAGGTTCCATTCGAGTTTCACCAGCATCACCAGCTAAGGGGAACTGACGATAAAATTGAAATGAAACGTAATTAAGGATACTGGTAACATCTATAACCCCAAGTTTGAATGTCACCACACTTCTATTCCCCATTCTGGGGCGCTTCTTTGTCCACGTCCAGTTGCCATCTTCCTCCACTGGAAGCTCCTCTCTTGGCTCCAATGGCAAAGTTCGCTCCTTGTCGGGCTCCTTTGGGGTTGGCAGTGGGCAAATGCCAGACAACCCTCCTTTCCCCATCTTTCTCCTACTAAACTAAGCCATGAAATGAAATGGAACTTTGAGAGCTCACATGAGCGAAACCCTCACACATGATGTACACATTACGCACACTCTGCAGCACAAATGTGGTCTATGAGGCGCTCTTATTGCAACAGACTTACGTGGCTTTCCCCAGCCTCCCTTTTAAAATGGTACCATCGAAGCCCAATTGCCCGAGTATGAGCTGATAAAATTCCCTGGGCATACGGTACACTACCGTACATCATGATCATGTCAAAAGTCATCCAGCAGGTCTGCCGTATTCTGCTGTCCTTGTCACTTTCTTTGTCCTCCTCCCCCACGAGCACCTTGGACTCGAGCTGCTCATCTTCCGCATCTGCTTCTGGCAGTTGCAACCTGCAAATCGGGCAGGTGTTGCTGCCCTGCAGCCATAGCCGGATGCAGCTGGCATGAAATTCGTGATGGCAAGGCAGTTCATGTAGCTCATCGCCCACTGTAAAGGCGTCTCTGCAAATGGAACCTGAGCTCGGAAGCAACGCAGCTGATCAAAGTGTGCGATGGGCATTGGAAGAAACGGCAGACTAAATGTGACCACTTCAGATCCAAACACACTTGAAAATGTTTAAACATTTAAATCAAAAACTACTCATGATGACAAGCAATTAATCTGCAAAATCTGCACCACCCAGGAACAGTTCGACTTCGGATCCGAACAATCTCCGCTGTGCCGAGACCGACTTCGTGCATCTACCTCGCTCTGGTCCAGGTGTAGGGGCTGCAAGCTCTGTAGAAAGCTCTTTTTGGTGGGTTTCTTGGGCACAGGGGTCTCAGCCAAGGAGACCGAAATGGAATCTTCCAACTGATCATCAAACGCAAAGTCTCGCGCACCTGGATCATCTGCTGAGATCCAGTTCGACTCCTGCACCCGCCAGAGGAACTGGACAAAATCACCTCCACATTCCGGGCAAACGGCACTTGCCGAAGTTAACGCCCTATCCAGGTTGCAAAAAGTGCCACACTCGAAACAGAAGGCGTTGGAATTCTCCCTCAAGGCATGTGGTCGCACCAGCAGCACATGTCGACCTCTGGGCACCCGGTCTGTCGAGCGGTCCGTCGAGCGGTCCGTCGAGCGCGTCGAGCGGAGCCGCAGCTGGAAGGCACTGCTGCCGCTGGCGCGGCTGGATCCGCTGCTGCGGCGAATCTGCGTGCTGCGGTGCACCTCTTCTGCCCGCTGAGAGGCTCCACAACCCATCGTGGGATATCACGGATCTCACAGCCCATGGAGGCCAAAGGTTCCATCACTTGGGCCAAAGTTAGACATGAAGTCAATTGTCATGAAGCTGACAAAACTGTGGGGTTAAGTTGTGCTATATTAGTTGTAGTAGTATGTTAACGTATTAGTTTCTTACAGTGTTTTACTAATGATGAGACAGCTCCGGTTGCAATTCAAGTGGCAAGCCTATTGGCTGTGCAGGATGCTTTGGGCACAGGACTCCTTGATGTCCGTGTGGCAGTGGCAACAACATGCGACAAGTCTCAGGCACTGACACATTCTTGATGCGCCACCTGAATTGGAAGAGTTTGGCCAATGTGGGGAGCGAATCCACCACTCTAATGTTCAGGATCAACTGAGCAGGCAATACACTAGAGGAGGGCAGGGACTACAACCTGGATCTGCACCATCTGCCCTGAAATTTCTGCATTGCTCCATGTCAACCTACCATCCTTCCATGAGTGCCAAAGGCTCCCCCCACCTTCAAGCGATCAATTTCAATGCCGTGCTCTCTTAACCTGGGCTGCACAACAGGGTGTCACTGGGGCCAGATGAGCATCAGAACTGGGTACCCAAAACTTCCTGCTACACATGCATTAAACATTACCAAAATCTACAGTTTTCTGGGTTTGACCAATATCCCCGAATGAAATCAGCAAAGGTGCTCCTCTTGGAATCGTGAGGGGAACCCCCTTACACATGCAATTCCCAAGCCAGCTATGACTCCTGAGCTCTCGGCTGGTGCCGAGCATCGTTCAAACCGTTCTCAACCTCCTGAAGTCTTTGTGCCAATGAAGCTCTGTCGCGAGCGCACTCAGCATGAGCAGATGCGCAATCCTGTTTCTCGATTCTTAGCCTTTCCATCTCTTGCGCTTGGCTTTGCATTCGATTCAGGAAATCATCACTTTGCAGCTGCAGCCGTTGCATAGCGCTCCTGGCATCTGCCAAATCCCGTTGCGCAGCATCCTGCTGTGCTGAATGTTCCATGTTCCTGTCTGGCTCGTGCCAGCTCATCCACCATACCTCTAAGGCCCTGCAGTTGACTCTGCCAAGCACCAGACTCAGCTTCTAATCTCTGCACCGCCATCCTGGCATCTGCCAGTTCACCAGCCAAGGCATCCACATGCCGACCTGACTGCTCCTCAGTGTGCTTTTGGGCCGCCATGATGTCACTCAAAGCTTTTCGCATGGCTTGCAGTTCGGCACCCTGCCCCGAAATCAGCTCCCCAAATTGAAGACGCACAGCTTCCTCTGCCGCCTCCCTCGCCGCATGCAACTGGCTGTTGAGTGCGTGCTGCACCTCCTGCCATTGCCGTTGCTGTTCCTCCTGTACCGCCTGAAGTCTCTGCCGCATCAGTTCCTGCACTTGCGCCACCTTGCTGGCAGGTGAGCTATCGGTCACCACCGAGCCATGCATCATGGAGCTTGGTGAGGCGATCACCTCCCCAGCCCGGGTACAGCTACTGGGCCTGGAGGGTGGCAGGGGCGATGTGGCGGTCTCCCCAGTGCGGCTGGTGTGGCTGGGGGAGCCTCGGGCGCTGTTCATGGCCATCTGATCGCGGAGCGCCTGGCCGTACTTCTCCTTCTTTTCCACTTCGATCCGGCGATCTAAGGGATCCCAACCTAGCACGCTGAACCTAGATATGTCGAAATAAATATCTCATGGTGTCTCAAGATATCTTCAGATCTGGCTTGAGTCTAGACTTGATGGTTTCTAGCTGAGAAGTGTGGATGATCCAAAGTTGTGAGGTCCGGAAGGAGTTTTTTGCTCAATGAGGAGGTTGTGAACCTGATGCATCGTCCAAACATCAACAGATGATCTAGTGAATCTAGTGAGAGCCACTACTCCAGCTTGTGGCCCAGACTAGATTTCCCTACTACTTTATAACATCAACTTAGATTACCTTGAAAATAGTGCCTTTTCCATGACCTTTCCATATACTTTGGTAGCGTTTGGTACCACTCAAACATCGAAAATTTCAGCCATCCCAGCCTTTCAGATCTGCGAGGCCACGCCCACGCCTCAGGGATCCGAAGTGGCATAAAATCTTATAATCCCGGGGCCCCGGGGAGGGGAAAAAAAACTGTTGTTTTATCACCAACATGGGGATATGATGGATATGCTACACCGGATCCTTTTACCGTGGAAGTCAGGATGGAAAAACCTGTCGGTTTACATGGAAGTCGTTTACGTCCAATTCCTGGGGAAAAAGTGAAACTGGGCTACCGGGCCAGCCAATGCAGAAAAACTGACCG
>Ga0126342_10009994_pt1 | contig 16983 bp, 18 predicted proteins | sample Cyp1metagenome_FD_92528 | JGI IMG/M metagenome (GOLD analysis project Ga0126342, IMG submission 92528) | Coral microbial communities from Lord Howe Island, Old Settlement Bay, Australia - Cyphastrea 1 metagenome | ecosystem: Host-associated > Invertebrates > Cnidaria > Coral ... | reverse complement strand
TAATATTCCCTAATATCTTTGTTGATCTTCCTAATTGAATGTTAAGTTTCACGATTTGAGAGTTTAAAATTTCCTAGTACCTTTGTTGTTTTTCCCATAGGAATTTCAAATGTTATGCCGTTTGTGTTTTTCCCATAGGAATTTTGGGTGTTTTGACCTTGCTTTTTTAATAGTCCCTAGTACCTTTGTTGTTTTCCCCATAGGAATTACGGTAATTTGCAACACCATTTGTTTGTGAATGGGAAACCTCTACGCTGCGTATATATAGCCTGGAACCATGGCAAAGTGGAACTCATTGGAAAACACTGGCACCACCCTGCCCCGCAGATCGGTATTGGATGGTATTGGCACATTGTAGGATTCTACCCGACAAGAAATCCGTCCAAGGAAGTACTCTTTGCACAGCTGGGGGGATAACTACAATTTGAGCTGCAAAGTTTGCAAGATGGGGTTCCCATTGAGACTGAAGTCATGGCTGTGCAACCTGTCATGGCTTTACAGCAAGAAAAAAGATGTTTTCTCTTGTTATTGGGGGTCTGTTCAGTCTGTTGATGCTGTATCGGACAAATTGCCATGGGAACTGCGGTCATACTTTCACCAACAGCCATGTTGTTGGTGAGGAAAGGAAACTTGCAACACCCTAGTTCTATTCCTTCCCAAGTGAGAGGTTTCTACCTTTGGCATTTTAGGTGAGATATAGACTGAGATTGTAATTGCATGTTGTCTTGGCGTGTTGCAGTGCAGAGACATTGTACCATGCTGCAAACAAGCAAATCAGCAAGCACAAGTCCATGTTTCTCCGCGACACATGCGATATAGACTCTTGTGGCGCTTAGAACTTTGTGCGCCTCATTTTTCTGAGCCATGACCTGGTTAAATGCATCGGCATTTTGGTGCAAAAGCATGACAACCAAAGACAAACAACATGTCTCGAAGTCCAGTGGAAGTTGTCCGAGCCCGAAGATTAGACCCTCCAGCGACTTCCCTGGAGTCTTTACCTTCAAAAGCCAGAACTTCAGGTAGTTCAACTAGACAGAAATACACTACCGAATACCCCCACCTCCCTGCCATCAAACGGCCTCGAAATCCATGAGATAGCGCCTCATGCACGGATGCCTTTCTTTGTGCTTTGCCTTGGCACATGCACCGAAAAAAAAAAAGCTACTCTCGTCGCACCTGTGCCTCTTTATGCCTCTTTCATCATCCTTTTTACTTTGCATTTGCTGGACGGATAGTTAAAAAAACATTAAAAAAACACTCAGATTCACCAAACAATAAACATATAGCCCCAGTAGTCCATGTATTGAAGGGTTGCAAAAAAAAGTACCGGAGAAAAGCTTGCATGTGCAACTGTGCAACCACGGTACATCATTGCTTTAGTCCTCTGGATGTCTGGAACATGTGAAAGAGCAGTTTTGAAGACAGGGGCGGACCAATGTGGTGGCTTGGCAGCCAGATCCATAAGACCATCCAGTTCCTTCGTCCACTCTCGGACCATGCGATCTGCTGGGATGGTAGCTTCATCTGTCTCCCCTCCAAATGCACTGTATAGACAAAAGCAAATCTCCAGACATGCCTGATAAAGCAGTGGTGCGCAAAAGCATTTCAGGGCTTGGACCATCAAAACCTGTCCGACTTGCGAAGCCGTACTGGTTGGATATGACTTTTCGCCGTAGAGCGTCAGTCTCGGATCTATGATCGTAAGAAACTCACCAATGCAAGCGCCTAGTGTTAGACCCATGCTGATGGCGCACAGGATATTGTTTAAATGGACAACGGCAGAGAGGGTATGGGTGTAGAGATAAGGAATTTTCACCTCTCCGCACATTCGCACCTCTTTCAGTGCAACCTGTGCATCGTTGGCTAACATAACCATTCGACCGTATGTTGGAGAAGCCATAGGTGGTATGTCACCATCGGCGGCCAGTCTGCCTAAAAATAGAGCCACCCATAGCCATAAGATCGGACAAGGGTCATCGATGTCCTTAAGCTTCCTCGGCTTTTGCTATAACGCAGGCATTGACAGTTGTAGTTCCAAAGAGGGGGGTACGGTGTGATGGTACAGACCACACATGTTGGTCACATTCACCTGGGTCTTAGACATATTTGAGTCTTGAGAATATTGAGAAGCAAATAATTCTAAGACACAGCCACAGCCTGGCATTTTTCCTGTTTTCACAAAAAGCTTCGGCATTGACTTGTTACACTTGTGCAAGCACGTGACTCGCACTCCTCTGCAGTCAAGCGGAGGTATGGCTCTGCACTATGCCGTAGCTCTTGCCATGTGTCGCTTACTGCAGCCTTCCTCCTTGTCAAGTGCGAAGGAACTGCACGGCGGAGAAATCAGTCCATGGTTCTCGATTCAGGTGAGTGTTTCATCTATATAATCTCGGACAAGGAACTTGTGTTTGTCCAGACCTTCAATGTGCTGCAAACGAGCAGAAAGCCAGGCCGACACCATGCCATATCCTCAACTTCAGAAACAGCACTCAGACTTGCGAACGCACCTGGCAATACTCAAACGTGTCTGCCGCATCTTGTAGAATTCAAATCATGCCTTTCAAAACTCATAAGAAGCAGCCGAGCAGCGAACAACTTTGGCCTTAGCTTCAAAATGCTGCTAGCTGCGATGGAAAATGATGGAAATATTGAAATACTCCTCATTGAACATGACGGAGGATGAACATATTGTTGGGATTTCTTGGGTGTCTCTGTCTTTGAATATCTGAAAGCGGCAGCTAAGGATCAATGGAAACCCGTGCAACTCCCAGTGCATGCAGCTGCATCTGTAAAGCTCGGATCACCTCGAAGAGACTGAGGAAGCCGTCGATGCAAGTGGTCCAGCGTTTTATGGAGCTGCTAAGATAAAAACCCAACCTGAGTCGAAACGTGCTGTGTTTGGCGGAAACGTGTTTGACATGCTCACAGTGTGGGTGTGTCACTTAGAATATGTTTTTGTTGTTCTATGTGGGCCTCAGTGACGTGCTTCTGATTCTCCTTATTTTTTGGATGACACAACTTGAAAACTCATGCTAGGATTCAACTGAGCAGCAAAAGTGAAACAAACACTGTAAGAACGTTGGTGATTTCAGAGAAAGCAAGTGGATTCATTGAACCGGGGTCTGAGAATAATGAGATCTCCAGAACAGCAATGGCCAGAACCACTGCCAAAAATCGGCAGGCCATGATCCAAAGAGTATAATTGCCCCATACAGTTCGGGCAGCATTGACCAGTGCTATCCAGCTCAGCAATCCTAATGCATTGTATGTCATGGTGTCCTGGAGAGACAGGCGGAATGCATCTGGATGCTGAAAGCTGAACCACCATGCTGCAGCACAGGCAGCGAAGAAGAGTGTCATAACCCCCAGCATCAGTAGCCGAACTTGAAAATTTGACCAGCTCAAAGTTGATGTTTCAAAGGTTGCATCGTCAGTCTTCAACGATTTGTTTGTGGATGAATTTGAATTTCCAGCTGAAGAGTTCTGAGCCACTTGAAGTAGCACCTTCCAAGCCACTGACACAGATAACTTGAATCTGATCAAACTCTGTAACGTGCTTCATTGATAACAAGTGATCTGAGCCGTCATGATTGTTTTCCAAATTCAAGGAGGTAGGCTTGCCTTTGTGCTGGCGGCCAGGGCGAAGCACGCATCACCTGGACACAGCAATGCGAAGAGTATCATCTGGACATCATCTGGACATCCCTTTGACCTTCCCTCGCTGCGCCTTCTCCATTCACTCCAAAGATCCAAAGCAACAAGCAAAGTCTCCATGTGTAGCAGGCCATAATGCTCTTCAGCGACCTTCGACGACAACAACAAAGGAATATCAGGACATATCAGGACAAAACTAAACTGTCAATGCTCTGTTTTCTCCCTGGAGTCTTCACAATGGCACTTTTCGGCTTTAACCTTTAGCTCCGCAATACTGACAGAAAACACAGAACGCGCTGAACACGCAATGCAAACAATGCTGCACCTTGCAAGTTGTTTGGTGGTCACGGTATCTCCATCACTATCCCGTGTAAGGTGCTGATGTTCCGCAAGGCTTGGAGAACGCTGCAGAAGTGCAGTGTTTTTGCTAAGCAAAGCAAAAGATGAGGTTCATCGTGTTGCATTGTTGTGGAAAACTGACAGAGAAAAAACAAGCAAAAGCCTCAAAAGTGCAGCAAAGGAAATTGCAGCATGTTTGCAAATTTCTGGTGAAACCGTTCATGCGAAGTGAAACAGCCAGGAAATGCTTCTTCCTGAGCTTTAAGCGCGTTGCAGTCACCATGGCAAAGGCCTTACAGTATGATTTCAATGAGGATCCATTTGCTAGGTTCTAGACTGAGTTTCAAAGAGCCTGGATAGCACGGATAGCACGGATAGCACGTGAGACGTGGAAAAGTCTTGGGAATCTGTACACGCCCAAGAGATTGTCAGGATCTCACCCAACAGCTGGGACAAAGCCAAGCTCCTGAGAGCGGCAGCACTGGCAGACTCGAAGCACAACTTTCTAGGACTTTCGGACTTTCACATCTGGCAGCCGAGTTTGTCCACTTCGCTCCTCTGGCGGGATGCCGTACTCTGCCAACTTTGACTCGTAGGTCTTGACCTGAAAGTAGTGCAGTGGTGACGGTAAATCTCTGATTACAATTTGTGACTCAAATGGTTGGTGGACGAGAGCTAGTGAAACAAAGAGTGGATGACATCTAGGCGATACACGGAAGGAGACCAGTTTGACAAAGCATCTAAAATAGTGGTGCTCAAAAAGAACCCCTACACCCATTTTGTGCACTTCAGCGAACTTTCTGAAGCACACAGCAACTCCAGCTAGCCGCTGCCCCACGGCTCCACTATCAACAATCTATAATCTGTATAAAGTAGGCTTGTGACACTGTTTTGCTTGGAGAGTCATCCTCCCCGATTTGCCAGCGCTAAGTATTGGACCATAGTGGAATGGGAGTCTTTGATCCGCTGAACTTCTTCCTGCATCCGTGCACAAATGTGGGTGATGTAAACCGCACACTAGCAAACTCTGTTGATGAATTCAGGGATAGCCCCCAAAATACTGCAAAATAACCAGCTTTAGCAGTGCAACTGACTGCAACTCAGCACAACGAGCTGTGAGTAGCCGCTGAATGTCAAGCTGAAAGAGGCCGCAGTAAACTGGAGCTCCCATGTTGCTGATATGCTGAATGTGTTCAAAACCCTTCCTGAAGCTGCCCAACAATATCGTCTTTGTAGGCAATCACCTCAACTCAACTTGGCTGCTGTGCAGGAGCTCGCTTTGTATGGCCGGACTTTGTCTCTTGTTTCATTCAGTTACACTTGTTTCATTCAGTCAATATGGGCCTGGTCAAGCTTCTGAGTGATTCCAGCTGATGTGGATGGATCAACCTGTTGGGACACGGCCAACGCATTCAGGCAAGAATCCAAGAAACGTAATGCCCACTACGGGACTGGTTCTGCGAATGTCAATGAATTAGGCCCACGACGTTTGCGGAAGCGAGAAGTTCTGTTATTTGGGCCTCTGTTGTCTCCAAGGCCTTGTCACGCACCAAGGAAAGGCCAACAAAGTGCTCAAATCCATGCTGACACATATATATATATATATATTATTATTATATATATATATATATTATTATTATATATATATATATATTATTATATATATATTGTATATATATATATCATCTTCTGCCATGCAAAGCTTGCCTCTTCCACAGTATCAATCTTCTTTTCCAGGATCAAATTCTTCAATCCGCTCTTCTGCTGCACCTTCAGTAGAATAGCAAAGATCTGCAGATCCACAGTGTCAAATGTGCACTTCTCCGCAGGGCAGGGTAAGCTCAGCACATCATAAATGGCTTGCTGGAACTTTGTGTAGAGATCCTCCACGTCAGTCCAACGGAAATTTATGAAAGTGTGTGGAAGTGCATGTGCTTCAACACATCTCAAGCGCTTCCTCCCGCTCTGAGGTCACGTGTGCCAACTGCTGCTGGAGCACCTGCAAATACAAAGCCCACGAGAATGCTGGGGCATCCTGCGGCTATCTATTTGCTGACTGTTTTTGAATCAGAACCACACTCCTCCTTTGGGCGCAGTTGTCTGTCTTTTTCTTGCGTCCCAAAACTGGGGTTCTCCAACTCTTTTTTTTAAAGTTCTTTGGCCTCTACAGAGGTTGTGTCTTTCCCTCAAACATATTCTCTACAGATATCCTCGCAGAAGCTGCGGCCTCATGTTGAAATTCCATCCGCTTCAGCAGCCTTACAGCAAAAAAAACATCTGAAGGCTGCAGAAGTCGATGGTCAAATTGAGCTGCCGACGTCTCGGACTGCTTGATCTTCTCTTTCACTTGAGCTAGCCTTTTCTTGTCCTTCGGGCGTTGATAACTGAGGGGTTACTAGCGGTTTGTCAAGAAACAACTGAGGTAACCAAGGGTGTTGCCAGCTGCTGTGGTACAAATCTCAACTCCCGTGATCTCCTCTTTGTAGGCTTCTTTTTCTTGTTCGAGTCGCTCTACATCCTGTCAAGAGATGCCCATCAAGACTTGTTTTGGCCTGCTCTGCTCACAAAAATGGCTGATTCAATCGAGTGAGCCCGAGTGAGCCTGCTTTGCTTTCTTCATTGGCTCTTTTAGCTGCTTGTTTCCTGAGACCATCAAGTCATTGACAACTTTGAAATTGCAAAGACTGCAAATCGAATCATTTCCTTGAGGGGCAAGCTCTGCTCCAAATCATACATCTTTTTCGCGTCATCGTTCTCAGTTTTCTTGATGTCTGCGTAGTCCTGCACAAATCTAGGCCTTACACCTCTAAACGTGCAGCAAAATGCTTAATCCACTGTCCTCTTTTAAACGCTTGATGGAGTCAAAGTTGGAGACTGTGATCTCTTGGTAGTAGACCTCTGCAACACTCTTGCCCGTGTTGGCCCAAACATGCCATGCGCAAGACACGCGCATGACATGCGCAAGACATACAACGGTGACAAAAATCCTATGGATCCACCTTGATCTCCGTGAAGTCCTGCTGGTTCTTCTTCATGACCTCTTAGCATGGACTCCGCGGACAACACACCGACATCACCGACACAGCTGTCGCAGCTGTCGCAGCTGTCACTGTCGCATACTGCTCTGCTCAGTCAGTCTTATTCAAGGCCAGGCTGCCCCCTCAATCTGGGTGTTCTTGGACCTCATGTCATGCACTTTCAGATATGAGAAGCGGAAAAGATCTGGTGGTTCAGATTATGTGTGATAAACACTGCGTAAGCATCCAGCTCCTCTATCTGCTGAATCTGCTTTTTTCGCTGCTTTTCCTTAGAGATGGGAGAGTATCCAACCTCATTCACATTTCCCAAGAAAACATCTGAGCCAAATGCCATTTCCTCTCGGATTTCTTTCATTCTCAGCTCATACTTCTGCTGCATGTCTCGAGCTTTTCTATCGAACCTTAAAGTGGCAAGGTATGCGAAAATGTGGCATGAGAGCCGATCTGACAGTCTTTCGTCGGACAAACACGCCAAGTCTATCGCTCGTGTCGCAGCTCGAGAATCTTTTGATCCTGCAAAGGTAATGGATCGACATTGATCGACATCCATGTTGCAGCGTGAAAGACCGAATTGTATCAATTTCAAGTTTCCAAAAACACTGCTCTAGGACTCTAGGCCTGCTCTAACTTCAGCATGCGGGTAAAATCCTGCTGGGCCTCGGAGACCAAGCTCGTTGGCCGGATTGGCCGGAATCAAATGAATAAACTGATACAAACCCAAAAGCACCTGCACCTGGAATTTGGAAAATTGTTTGCGTCAATACAGCCAAGATGATTAAGTCAGTGAGGAACCTCATGAACAAGGACAGGAACCATGAGCTCTTCCCTCCTATCTGCCCCTGAAATATCGGAGCCTTGCTCAGCTTGACTCTCCCCAAATCCTCCCAAGTGAAGAGAGGTCCCCACAATCTTTCAAGGCTAGGATGACTTTCATGTGCATACGAATCCAGAGATGCTGGTGCCAGATCTGCTGATAAAATGTCCAGACAAGATCCTAAGCGCCTGAAGGAGAGCAGGCTGCTCAGGATGCTGCAATTCTTTGTAATGATTGATGATGGATTGTGCACGACATTATTAAGGCTGACAATGTAGTGATAATCTGGCGATGAAGTAGTGAAGTTGAAAAATTTGGTGCTGCTGTGGTGAGGATGGCAAGGAGGAGGAGGAGGAGGGGAATGATGATGCAGGCTGATTAGACACCAGAAAACCAGTACATACATGTACATGTAGTACATACCCATCTTGTGCCAAAGTTTCACTTTGAACTTCACTGCCATGTCTTCATAATTAGATGCCTTAAACCATTGCCCTTTGGCACCGAGTTTTTTTTCCTCGCAGACATGACCAATCTCACTCAGCGTGCTACCACTTCTGCTTCCTTTTTCTCCATCTTCAAGGCACGTTGATCCTTCCAAAAGGTCAAACTCACGTTTTCTCATGACGTCACTCTCTTGCCCTTCGTCAAACTTCGCAGTGGCAGTAGCAGCAGTCCTTCTTGATCTCCGCCTCTGTTATTCTATGGTGGTCTTCTTGGAGCTTCAGGCCCAACTCTGCGTCAGTCTTGAGCTCGACCACCTTGCACATGTCTTGCACATGTCCAAATCTTTGTATTGCCATGATGTATATACCGTATATGTTTTGCTCCGCCAATGTGATTATGATTGATTATGTCATACTTTCATATACTTTCCGGATTGACATGGAACTTTTGATTCCTGGAATATGATCAAGGTTGCAAGCAAAAACTTGTTTGAAGAGTCAGCTGGTGCAATTGAACTCAGAATACGTGTATGCGTGAGGTGATTTGCTGCCTCATCTTGCTGATGGTATCTCAAGTGCTTCAGGCGCTGTTGAAACATCTTCAACCTTGAATATGCAGGGCCAGTACCAAAGTGCTTTGTCAAAACTTGGTGGCGTTGCACCTATTACAAATATTTCAGACAACTGCGTTCTGCCCTGAGATGACCACTCAATTTGTTGTCTTTCTTCTAGGTCTTGCAGCTCTCGCTGCTTGTTGCGCAGGTCTGCCTCAGGCTTCCGGGATTTGGTACAAGTCAGAAATAGACATGGGCCCGCCAAAATCTACAAAGCTTTTGAAAAGGCCACATAGAGAGATGTGAGACTACCAACCTGCTTCTCTGTGAGTGTTTTCTTTTCCACGATCCAGAAGTAGTTGATCTTCTCTCGTTCCATTAGGAACTGATGAAAATGATTCTCCTCACAGGCTTGGAGCTTGAAGGCATAGACTTCAATTCTCACAGATGCTGCAGAAGTTTTATATGGACCCCAACCTGCATTCGGATCTAGGAACATCAAGTCATCAAGTAAACAAATGCCCACAGACTCCTCGCGCTCGCAATTGGCACGCAGCCTCATTGCTTCCTTGATCATTTCGATCCTTGGGTAGCAAAGAGGGATATATATATATATATATACTTGCTACAGACCTCACCTCCTTAAAGCTGCAACAAAAACGAATTTGAGCGATGTTGAGATTGTTGAGATTGTTGAAGTTGAGAGTGTGAGTTCCAGACCGTTTCTTTTCTTCAGCTTCTGCAGCTGCTTGCCGGGCTGCTGCCTTAGCAACATCCCATCGTCTCAAAACCATGGAATTTAGCCAAAATCAGGAGAATCTGCCAGAATCTGCTTAATTTATCTTAATTTATTCCTTAATGCGCTTCTCTCAACAGTCTGGAATCCTGGCCTCGGGATCCAGGGCTTTCTTCTTTCCTTTCTTTGCCATGGCTACAACTGCCTGATATGGCAAGGGCACAAACCACACCCGGTGACATCCCGTGACCACCCAAAACTGAAACGCGAGAAGAACCAAAATCACAGCTGGACATCCTGGAGACGTAGCCCATCTCTGACAAGCGCCTGAGAGGTTGCTCTCCAGGACCCAGTATTTCTGAGCCAAATGTTGATGGGAGTTTCAATAGTTGCGATTAAATGTTTGAAAGAGTATATATTATGTCAATCTTGCCAATGTTGCACCGGAGTTCTTTGATCAGATGCTAGCCCATGATCCTGTCTTGTCATTCCTTTTTCGCAGGCCGATGTTTTTCGGTGCAAAGTCTTTAGCGTTCCTATGTACATCGCTTTCTGAGGGCACAGAAGGCTTCTTGGCTTCCTGGAGTGATCTCAATCTCCGTGCTGCTGGAGCGGGATTCACATCTGCGTTTTACGCCACCATCATCTAAAGTAACCTGCTGAAGCCGGCATCATTGACTCGGGATCAATACCTTGAGTGAAGCAAGCGTTTGTGTTATAGAATTTGCATGTGGCAGCAAAGGCTCAAACAATGAAACTAAATACACAGAAGCAATCTGACATAATGTGACTAGATTTTTATATAAAGCAAAGCTGGAAACCTCATTCTCGTGCTACACCTGTGACTGGCAACGCAAAGTTGTGACTGGAAGATGGCCAGTCAAACTGAGGCTCAAGCGTATGGGGGGACCTCTGGTTCCCAATCTCACGTGAGCTTCTCGAAAGTAGTTCTCCTGGAATCAACATGGATCAGTCAGGCTGCTTGCAGGAGGAGCTCAAGGCCACTCTAGCGGAACACTTCGGAACACTTTGACACAAATTTCCAACACCAGCGCCTTCACTTCGGCACCACCAGCAGAAGCTCCTGAATTCATGCAAATTAAGATATATGTAAAAGGTTTACCGCTTGGAAGGTCGAAAGCATTGAGGCCCCAACCTTGCCCTCCTATGAGAGGTGTGCCAGGAGGTTGTTTGCTTGTTCCAGTCTCGGCACCTGTAGCACACTTGGATCCTTTTACCATAGAGGTTGGCCGTTTCTATCTGTCTGCCGATTGGCACCTGACACCAACCTGTGCCAGGCCTGGTGTGCTGGAGCGCGGCCTTGCTCTCAACAAGGTCTGAACCTCAAAAGGCTGCCACTGAAAATCACTGAAAGTCACTGAGACTGACCACAACAAAGTTGGAACAAGTTGGAAGAATCGGCTCGATAAAGACTACAGCAGTCGGAAGTTAGTTCCTCTTACAGACTTGGGGTGCTGCGAAGAACTTCAGATTCTCCAGGATCTTGGCATCTGAGAATTCTCCATTTCCGATTGTGGCCTTCCAAAGGCCAATCCCACACGGTCACGGCTCTCACACAGTCACGGTCACAATTTCTCAGATTCCTTCCATAACCCCGGACAACCATTCAAAATCTCTCTGGACTCACCTTCAAATCCCCTTCTCCTTCAGCGCGATACTCCAATAAGCTTCCACTTTTGGCCTGCAACAAGGCTCGTCTCAAACAGTACATCCTGATGCTGGTTGTCTGGCAATTTCCACCTCTTTGATGGCAACTTTCAGATTGGGCACAACGGTGCCACTCTTGGGATTTGGCATCATTTTCCTGGCTGCTGGTGAAAATCTGACCAAACATCAACTTGAGACACAAAGGGATTTGACGAAAGCTTCAAGCTGGGGACATCCTACTGAGTTTATGTAACACGAGTATACAACTGTGATATATCTGCGTAGCAAAGTAGATGAATGTTAGGATCCTTCGATGCAAAAAGGGCTTCGTCATAGAGGACCAAACACAGAAGATTACTCACACAAACCCGGATCTGAAGGGATTTGCACGGCCAGGTTGGAAATACTATTTGTCATGCTGTCTACATCTTAGCATGAACAATGAGCAGTAGGGAGTATCAGGGGCGGGAGGAAGAGGGGCAGGGGGCTAAGATCCCGTCATGATCATTGGTACAGCAAGAAGCAAGTCCATCTAGCTACCGGTACCTTCTGTGAACATGCGGCATGAACTATGTGTATGTGTGTATGTATATATATATATATATATATTATATTATATATATAATTATATATATAATTATATATATAATTATATATGTAATTATATATATAATTATATTTATATATATATAATTATATATATATATATGTGTGTGTGTTTTACAATGAGTCCAGTTCCTATGTAGCGGAAGAGTCCCCAGTCTTTTGCGAGAGGTCTCGACAGGACCTGGAGGGAATTGTTGAGACGTGACTTTTGTGTCAGCTAAGCCCAGACCCAAAAACCGACACACTCAACCGTACGCATGCTGAAGAATGCTACCGGCTGCGATCAACAGTTCGGGAAGGGGTCCCGTTTTAGAAGACTCCCAAGGAGTCCTCACACAACACTGCTCCAGCAGTTTCTGCGTCAGCATTTGGAAGCTTTCGCCATGGAGGCATCTGTTGTCTGCTATGAACCTAGTATTTAACCTTCTCCAGTGATGAAACTCTACAAGTCTCGTGGAGTTAAGAACTCTCAAGAAGGACAGTGATCTTTTTCAGCATGTCGATCGGATAACCGTTCAACATGCTACTGCCTTGCTCTTCCTTTCCAGTGCCAGCTTTGATGCTTTGGCCCATGGGTGCCTCGGGCCAAGGACCTTCGCCACTTTCATCACTTGAGGCCTTAGGACTAGACTCTGACTGACAACAGCGGTGAGCAGTTTGGAATTCGGGCAAAGCCCGCTTGGAGGGATCAGGATCCCTAGGATATCCAATCAATGACTGATAATTTGATTTCATGGATGACAAACTCTGACAAACCTTTGCATGAAGCATGTGTCGCTCTCACGAATCCAAGCATGAGGCATGATGCTGGGAGTGGCCAGGCATCTGTCAAAGCCCATCCAACCTCTACTCCACTAAACTCCAGGCTTTGCTGACATGACATCTGACGACATGCAGAAGTAGCTCAATTCCGAGACCCAGCCTTGGCCGATTCGTCGCAAAGGCTCCGTGATTCCTGCACAACGCTAGACAATGGCCGACAATGGCTGAAGTGGATTGCACGATTCGCTGTATTCCTCAGCAAGGAAATTCTTCATTCTGTGTTCAAGGTCTGTCTCTTCCACTTGAAGTGTAAAATGATAAGAATCCGGTTGCACACCTGCAACATCTGCTCCGGCTTCCAGCATCTCCTTCCCAAATTCAATTGCAAATTATGTCACTTTGCAGGAGGGCAAGCAAAAGAGAAGCGACATAACACAACAGGTGGCTACGGTGGCTACACGGCTACACATATGCACAACTCTCACTACACATCCTCTATCTGATCGTCTGGACAAAATGCCAAAACTCGCATTTTGGTGCTCAGTCCATGAGGCCTTGCTGCGACACGACAGGAGGCAAAAGTCATTGTAATTTTGGAGCATCAGAAGTTCCAAGGGCAAAACAAATTGCAAGTGCCTCTCACACTTTCCCCTGGCAAGAGTTTGAGGGTATGGTTCCTTCTGTCGAGTGGAGATTCTGAACAGCCTAAGTTCTTTCTCGAGCTTCAGAAATGCCAAAAATCCTATTCGGACCAAGACAAACATGAAGGTCCGACGGGTCAAGTCCACATTCAGCCTTCGGCAAATTCAGCAAGGTTATGACAAGAGATCTCCAAAGGTTTCAACAGATTCCAAGCCTGGTTTGGAACGTCACCACCGCATCCTCCTCGGGCAACACGTCAAAGGCCCGCATCAGGCGTGCTGCCTGTCACTTGCCACTGGTTGATGATCCAGGAACTCCACTGGACAACCAATAGATTCAATAGGTCAATGGTTTTAATATGTCTGAACGATGAGAAATGATACACATCAGGCCCCATCTACTCTTTTTGCAAAAGGGCATATTTCCTTTTGCAAAATCTATAATAGCACAACTGCCATGCAAATGCAAATCCACTTGAGAGAACTGTTTGGTGCCTGAAATGGGGTGGTGCCAACCTGAAAGGTCACTGCAAATGCAAACACCAAGTCATCAAAGGAGTTTCCAGCACTAAACTCAAAAAAACCTGGGACGGCACTGGGACGAAGCAATCTCAGTTTTTAGGTGGCGTAAGCAACACACCCGCGGTTCATCTGCTTTTCGGGCTACAGTTCGTGCATCTGCAGCTGCTTCGGCTTCAGCAGCTGCAGCCTTGCAGTCAGAAAGAAAATCTGGACGTTCCCAATGTCACCTGTACATAACCATACACATTGTTTCAGGTTTGATCTACCAATCCCTTTGAGTATTGGAATGGTGAAGTTTCCCATTTATATTGATTTTTTGAGTCCCTAGTGTTGTCGTCCCTTCCCTTCAGTTTCCTCAAGTGACGCTTTAGCGCATGGTGCTGCACGGGGGCAAGAAAGGCATCAGCAAAGAGACCTATCCCCGCCCAACACCGGAAATTGATGCCTGCGCGTCCTCGGCCTCTTTCTGTCTAATTTCCCGCAAGCGGTTTGCTCTGTACCTGCATTTTTGTTTTTTGTTTGTTCATTACACAGAAAGAAAGAACGGGAAAAAAAATGAAAAATCATCCTGGCATTCAAGTTTTAAACAAAACAATTTAAAGTTTAAAAGCAAAGATTGTCATAACGTTGCTGGCGGCGGACATGGAGTGGAAAGGTTTCCATTTCTTTGTCCGTACCTTGGAAAGTTTGCCCCGTGTCTGATTCACAAACGAAAACTATCTGGTTTGCAAATCGGAAATGAGGCTGAAGCAGAGCCCACCGCGATGGATGGCAAGCCGCCCAGTACGCACCTTGACAATTTCATAACGGTGTACCAGCACTGGGCATGTGAAGTACTGCTACTTTCCGAGCAAACCAAACCAGTCCAACAACGTCCATAGATTTTTGAACAGTGCAGACTTCGGCATTGCAAATGATCGCAAGCACCACTGGTGTTGTCAGGATCTGGAATCAAAATTTCATCCTGATCATATTCCGGAAACCCCTGTTTTTTTTTTAGTGCCACTAAACCCATGAAACCAAAAACCTATCAAAGCACAAAGTGCGCTAAGGACCGATCTGCCAGGGTCCATGTAGTGTTTTCAGCGATGTGTGCTGGGCGAAGCGTTGCATGGCACCTACAGTGGTTTCGAGCACAGAGCAGCTGAGAACACGCTGCATGGTTTTGTCCAAAAATGGAAGACACCCACAAAATGGCAGAACTTAAACATGACTTTGCTAACAAAACGGAAACGGAACCGCGGACAAATCCGGCACTGCCACATCCGAGATAACCAGAACTCTGTTTTTCCATTGTGTTGCAATAATATTTCTAAGTTTATTCTACAGCAACCCCGAACGAAAAGAAAAATGAATTGATATTTTCACATGAACTGGCGGACAAACAGTTTTTTGAAATTGAACCAAGACAACACGATGTTTTTGGAAAAACATGTGTAGACCAAAATATGTTTAAAGACATGGTTGTGGCTAAAAACATGTTTTTTTGCCATGAACAAAAAATGCATCAACCTTTGCACCTTGCATTTTTTTTCTGCATGTGTTGTTTTCAAGCATGCTGACCTTCCAACGCGAATTATGTTGAAAATCCTTGGCATCTCAATAACTCATCGAGAAATCATGGTTTTTTGCGAAGTACCGCCAAAAAAATGGTGATGTGGAAACCGCATTTCTTTTCAAATTTGGGATTGTGGAATTGTTTTTGTGTGAAATATGTCGGCGCTGGATTGAAACACCAAAAATAGCAGTTGCGAAAATTTATTTTGACAATTCCATTGAAACGAGTACATTGCATGAAAACAATACATCTGAACCAATTAACGCAATTATCAAACAGCATGTTCTGACTGTCGCTGAGCACTGCTACTATTCAAATGCATCTGCACTCCCACCTTTTTAACTGCGTGAACGAAGCTGTAGCGAAAAACAAAGCTGTACTCAGATTCTGGTTAGGTTTTCACCACAATCCTTGACTATTGTGCTCAGATCAAAGTAGCTGCCGGGGCATTCTGGTGACGAGCCGCTGCTTGCTGCTGTTCCGTTGGAACATTTCAATCTGGGTAGGATAATATCTATATCTGTCTCTATATCTATATCTATATCTATATCTATATCTGAGGCGTTGGACAAAGATGGAGGTGATCAGATTTGCAATGGATGGGCTTGATGATTCCATTCAGAAGACTCTCACAACGCGCTTCGTTTTTGACTGGCGCTTGAAGCCCTTCAAGACAAATGAAGGCCATGAGGTGATGAGATGGATGCGACGTGCGCGTTTGGTGGCGCATGAGTATGCCTTTGCTGAAGGCAAACGTGATGATGTTTTTAGCCCGGCTTCTTCAAGTCATTTGCTACGTCTTTTGCCTGTTCTCTACTTGCACAAGCTCTCTCAGTACCAGCTTGCTGATCTCAAGAGCATGAGCCCTTGCATCTTGGGATGTTTGGACATCAAGGATGCCTATCTTCAAGTACCTCAACAGCAGCCCCTTAGGCTGAAGATGGATGGAGGAGATTGGATTGTTTGCCGTAACATTCCAGGCCAGAGAGTGGGAGCTCGTGCATGGTTTGACCACATCAGCAACTTCCTCAAGGAGAGTTCGGGATTCAAGGCATGTGTTTTGAACCCATGTTTTCTGAGAAATGAACAGGTGGTGGTGTCGGTCCATGTAATGTAGATGACATGATGGTCATGGGAGAAGGGCAGTACATACGTGATGTCTTCATACCGATGTTGAAGAGCAAATTTGAACTGAGTTGCAGTTTGTTGGAGAAGGTTGGTGATGAGATTTCCTTTGTGAAGCGCTCTTACAGGTTACTAGAAGGGGGCACTTCTATCATGCCTGGCAAGTACATCCAGGACATGTTGGAAGTTTTTGAGGCAGCGCGTGTTTTCGTGAAGCGCAGCAAGGTGCCTTGTGATGCCAGCATTCAGACCGCAGATAGCTCAGCGCGTCTCAGTGCAGAAAACAGTGCTCTTTACCGCTCTGGTGGGAATGGCGATCTACCTGGACCTTGGGCCCTACCCATTCTCTTTCCCTCCCTTGTCTCTCTCTCTCTCTCTCTTTCTTTCTTTTTTTCTTTATTTCTTTCTTTCTTTCTTTTTTTCTTTTTTTTTTTTTTTTTTTTTTTTTTTTTTTTTTTTTTTTTTTTTTTTTTTTTTTTTTTTTTTTTTTTTTTTTTTTTTTTTTTTTTTTTTTTTTTTT
>Ga0126342_10009993_pt1 | contig 16983 bp, 12 predicted proteins | sample Cyp1metagenome_FD_92528 | JGI IMG/M metagenome (GOLD analysis project Ga0126342, IMG submission 92528) | Coral microbial communities from Lord Howe Island, Old Settlement Bay, Australia - Cyphastrea 1 metagenome | ecosystem: Host-associated > Invertebrates > Cnidaria > Coral ... | reverse complement strand
TTGACTAACTCTTTCCCTGACGAACTCTTTCTTTGCTAACTCTTTCTTTGACTAACTCTTTCCCTGACATTCTAAAAGTCCGTAACACGGAAGTTTCTCCCCCTAAACTTCCTTTGATAATCTTATATAGATATATATACTTATTTACATATCCATTCTATCCTTTCTTGTACTGCCACTGTCTGACCAGCACGTTCAATAGAAGCCGGTAAGTCAATCTGAGGCGTCTTTTATTTGCATGAATCTGTTCTCAATGAAAATGGTATGCACCACCGGAGCATGATACATCAGACATTCAAGTGTTTCATCGAACCCCTTCCGGCGTCCTCCTTGGGTAGAGTCAGCCCATCAATGGAGGTGAAACATGCATGTCCTGAATTTCCTGCACAGAGTCATGCTGGATCATGCTGGGATGTTGCGACAAAAGACTCAGGGAGGAGGAGTATGAGAAATTCATCAGGACTCAAATGAAAATAAAAAACTGCACAGAATCATGCGCCTGCAAGTATTCTAGTTCTGTCTGCAGCTTGCAAGATGTCTTAGAGTCTTGGAGCTGTCGTGCAGCAAAGCTGCAGCGTTCCAACTTTGCCAAGTCATGCCAAGATATGCCAAGTCATGCCAAGATATGCCAAGATATGCCAAGTTAGTCAACGCAGTACCAATGCCTGCAAGCGTGAGCGTCGTTCTTTCAGGCGCTGCTCCTTCAAGGCCTGACGAAATGAGGTCCACAGTCCACATGATTCAATGATCGCAAGCTCCAGTGCAATCCGGACTGTTCATCAAAGGATATCAGCACATTGCAACACATCACGAAGTAAATGCACATCCATAAAGAAAAAGAAACGTAAGTCACTTGACATCAAGTTGCATCAAACAATTCATGTTGAACAATTGTGGTATTCTGTGATATTCTGGGCTCCCTGCCATCCTTGTTCTTCGGGCGTCAAGTTCGGCCTGGCGCCGGACCTGATTACTGGCTGACCGTTCCACTACTTGCGCCTGGAGACCCTGTTCCATCCTGTTCCATATTATGTGTTCATAAGTTCATATATGTTCCATCCCGTTCCTGCATCCTCCGCTGAGCTCAAAGCCGTTTCGTGCTTCACTAGCTCAACGCAGCCCAGAATTATGCACTTCATGCCTGCAAATGGCGGGATGCTACAGTCCAGATGCGTTTGTGGCAACTGATGCAATACTTGTGAGTTCAGCGCTGCAAGGCGATCAGACATAGTAAGTGCCATGCTCTCCAAAATCCCGAAGTTTAGGAGACAACCGCATAGCGTAGCCGCATATGTCGCCCAAATCTCGGAAGCAAAAAGTACTGAAGATTCAATGACTTTCAGCTCAAACAGCTCACTCCCATTCCACCTTCAAATTGTCATTGTCAAACAACTGTCAGTTTTCAGGATCGCTTGTCACCGATTGTGGACCGACAACGCTGGAGTGCAAATGCTGTGACTGGCCATGAGGCCCCAGCACTGCTGCTTGCCATGTAGACCCCATAAAATCCAATGATGGAAATGCTGTACACAAAAATCCAGAACCTGAGGCACAATGTCGAGCAATCAGGCTTCTGCGTCTAAATAGGTCACGTAAAGGAATCAATAAGATCCAGGCACAAAAAGATAGACAGTCCACACGCTAACCTGTCCACATCGAGTAATATAGCCAGAACAAGAATCCGACACATTGCGTTTTCAGCATAGGCATCCGTAGACGGAGTTGGAACGATCCAGTGAGGCAATCGCTTCATACATATCGAATTCATTCATTTCACAAACATGCACAGAATCTAAAGGACAATCTTACAAGAGAATACAAGAGATGGATCGTAACACACATCACGGAACCATACAGCATCCTACAGTGTCCTACAGGTTCTGCAGTCGGATGTGCCACTGCCTTCACCACGAATTCGGGCACCGGCTTTGGGCCCCTCTCGGGTGGCACATACTCTTTGACAATCGGAGGCAGGGCCTGGGGATCATTGTAATCAACGCAAAGGATGGTGAAAATTGAGGGAGGCAAATATCAAACAATCTGCAAGGTGAATCACAGATAGATGTCTCATGATGTCTCCGCACCAACGTGCAGCAGGACGAAACAAGGCGCAAACTGAAAAGGCCATCCTGTCATTGAGCGGAGGTGCCTAGCAGTGAAATCAAGCAGGGGCTGGAGGACACGACACATGCTGTAGGGATCTTGGATCGTTTCGACCATGTTCTGGCGCGCCTATTGCATTAAAACTTAAACCTCTCCCTTCGGACATATTATCGCTCGAGTCCTATGTCGGATTTTGAGTGACAAGTCTTGCCCTGCAGAAATAGGTCCTGAATACCTGTAGACACATGACAGGTCTTCAGGGTTTGCTAAAGAGCCCCTGCTTTGTTTATAGAACCCCTCTTGAAACAAGAAGGGCTTTTCATCTAGTTTGTGTTGCATGCGCGCTGGGGGCGGTATGCTCTTTTTACGTTCTTGCATTACAGTTTTGCAAAACATGATAAAACTGCCAATTGATGCCAATTGAAAATTTACTGCAAGATTCCCACCGCTACTGCGTTTTTTGTGGGGAGTGGCGGGACATTATATGATATGATATTATATATATATATATATATATTTAACAGATTTATACAGTAGTTGCCAGCACCCAACTGCGGCATACCACTGCAACATCTGTCCGCGCACTTTAACGTTGCAGTGCTGCCCGTTTCATGTCTGCAGTGACAACTTGCGGTAACCTGCAGACGCACAGCGCTTCCGTACGGATTCCACCTACAAGCCTGAGCTTTCATTGCCTCTTTTGGGCAAAACTTCTGCGATCTGACTCAACGCCTTCACCAGTGTTTGGAGAAGCCTGCACAACCTTCTTCTAAGATGTCTCTAGTTCCGAATGTATCCAGCAGTCATTTGTGACGATTACTGGAGTTCCTATGAGAGCCCAGGAAAGACTATGCTGCTCAGCCATGTTCCTGGTTGGGGGGTTGGGCCTTTTTGAACGGGCCATAAGGGGCCGTTTTCGACAGGGCAGTATTTCCTTGGATAGAAAGTCGGGTGGGGTGAGGTAAGTGAGAGAGAGGGAGAGAGGGAGAGAGAGAGAGAGAGAGAGACATATATATATAATAGTATATTATAGTGTTTATCTGAACTTGCGCAGGCACAACTTACACATCAGCCGCAGTCACAAGCAGGCCTTTGGAGGCAATGGTTCCAAAGCTGATGCCTGGTTCGTGTGAAGATTATGAAATAAATCAATCATCATGGGTGCATCATCCAGATTCCTCACGTGGACCCCACTCCCTGCCAATTGCCGAACAATTTTCAGCAAAAGCAGCCTGGCCTTGGGGCCCCGCTCCCTGCTGTCCATTATGGTTTGCAGGGCCTCTCAGTGCCACACGAAGCAAAACTTGGCAGCCTCTTTAGTCTCTTTGTTTAGTTTGCTCTCTCTCAATACCCAAAACAACTCGCAACAGAAAAAAATAGAAACAGACTTTGTGAAACAAACCTGCAGATTTTGCATCTGACGTTGCCAAAACTAAATAAACATTTTGAGACATGAACTTGCGAGTTCCCGCGGTACACAAAGGATGGCAAAGGTTCAGAGGGCGGATGGACCTGCAGCTTGAAGTCAAAAAACACCAGAAAGACCACCAGCATCCAACAGCATCCATCCCCAGCTACTTCTTCACAGGTAGGGTAGACATGTTATATAATAATATATAATACCCTCTGGTAAACTAACATAGCTATTGAAAATGGCCATTTATAGTGAGTTTTCCCATGAAAAATTGTGATTTTCCATAGCTATGTTAGTTTACCAGAGGGTATCTTAATATAATCTACAGTGAATCTACAGTATAATTACGGATGTGTGTGTGTGCTGTGTCATACATACATGCCATGACGTGACACCAAGGAGGCCACCAGAGGCGGAGGCGGCTTTGCTTTCGCCACCACTGCCTGTGTGCGACGCAACTATCTACATCAGTAGCATACACCTTTCCAACTTTTCCTACCTTAAGTATTGTAAAGGTACTGCATTGTATGGTAATCACGGCGTTACTTTGTATCACTTCGTTTGATTCAATTGGTACTGCAAGCAGCGTTGAAATACAAGCTCCAACACTCGTTCCACAAAAAGCAGGCCTGCAGCTCACTGCTGGTAGCAAAATCCTCCGAAGTGAGGTGTGGCAAGATTTGATATGGCATGCTGGAGTAGCTGCAAATGCTACAAGTGACTAGCAGGTATCTTTGAGATTATGCAGATGATTATTATATAATATATTTATATTATTATATATTATATTGTATTGTATTGTATTGTATTGTATTATATTATATTATATTATATTCTAATCTATATATTATATTATATTACACTTATTATTTGCATTCTTACTATTTGAATACATATTTGTCATGTAAAAATATCTCATCCATGCATATTCATGCTGGCATATCTGGCATAAAATCCTCATCGATGAGGCGAAGATAGGCGAAGTCAGCGTGTGTGTCTTTCTGATTCTTTCTGAGTCCTGAGGCTTCCCCTTGAGCAAGACGATTGCATGAGCAGGTGGAGGGCCTGCAGCTTCTGAATTGGATCAGTTCCGGCAATGCAAAGAACACCCAAAGTTCCAAAGTATCCCAAAGTGAGATATGTCAGACTAAAGGACGATGATTAAAGGAAAACATGAAAATGCATGATAATCCCCGGATCACCCATGATGGTTGTCGATGACCAATTCGGATCTATATTTGGGGTCTACTTGTGCTATCCCTGCTATCCACAGCCGTGCTGGCATTGTCACTTTGGAATGCTTTGGATACCTACAGTAGTCAGTTCATGTCAGTTGCCCTCAGCATCTGCAAGTGATCCCCGTGGATGACCTGATGGCGGTGTTGGCAGCAAGGCTTTGCCTCGCACCTTTGGAGGTGGCTTTGGAGGATGCCGTGGCCTCAAGATGCAACTTAAAATATACACGTTCAAAATGGTCAAAAACGCACGAAAGACCAGTAACCAGCTCTTGGTGCTTCCTTTTCTTGTGCAGTTTTGGGTGCGTGGCATGGTCTGTGAGGGAAGCCGGCGGACCTTGGAGCTCTTGACATTCTTGATCATTCTTGACATCAATCTGGAATCATCTGGAACCAGTTTGTCGCAAGCTATGTTTGCATATGCTTGCTACGTGTATACTGTATACACCGTGGCTGAGATGGGCGCAAGTGAGCTGGAGTCACCAGCTTCTGGCCTTTCAGAGAGGGCTGAGAGATGCCGAGAGTGAGAATGAGTGACATCTGGCAAACGCAGCAGCTGCAAAGGCAGTGGAACAGGGCGGCTGGGTCACAGGATATCCCAAGAAGCTGAGTTACAGGCCCTTGTGCAGCCTTCGGATTGCTTGGGGGAGAAACAGGTACTCCGAAACCTAAAGAGCGCGGTGGGCCTTACCAGACTCCACTTAGTCAGAAGATGTCAGCAAAGTGATCTTTCCCTGCTGATTGTTGCGTGAGAGTGTGTTATCACTTCGCCCTGGCGACACTTCACAAGCATTTGAGGCACACACGTGCAGCATGCTTCCCTTGTGGTGCTGGGACCTAAGTCCATACCACATACAGTAGGCTCACGGTTCCTTCCAAAGATCTCCAAAGCAAAACTTACGCAAACTGGAGCCATCAGGATGGTACGTCAGATGCTTGCTTTGGCACATCCATCCTCTCAATGCGACCAGTGACATACAAAAAACATCCAAAAAGATCAAAAAACTCAGGTTACGCATTGCTATGCTGCTATGCATGTGTAAGCTATGTCACCATCTGTGCACAGTGCGTGGGGCCTGAGATTTGACCCTGCTAAGCGAAGCGGAGAGTTGTCCGCCCCCTGAGCCGGCTTAGAATGATTGTGACAAACGGAATCCTATAGGAGTGCCATGGAGTGCCTATAAATCCAATTTAGGAGTGCCAAAGGCCCCAACATTGGATCGTTTCAAAAACTAAGATGTGCGCCGGCGACAGCGAGACTGGCGAAGATGCAAGAGGAGACCTGCGTTAGCAGGAATGGAATTCAGCAGAATTCAGCCAAATCCTGATTTTCTTCAAACATTCCGAATCATTCCGATATATTTTGACCCTGGGCCATTATTGGTCGACAGAATCAAGCTCTTTGATGTTCAGCAATGATTCTGAGTGCGATTGGCCTTCCTGGAGCTGACGCCTGAGACATCCGGCCAATTCCGGCCATATCATGGCATACCGGAACTGCTCTGCTGATCAGCTTACATCAGGCTACATCAGGTTAGTGTTGGCATGAGAGCCATATATTGGGCATGCTGAGGTCCCTGCTTCTTGTGAATAAGCTTGCATTCCTTTAGGAAGTGCTAGCCTCATCAGTCGCTCAATTAACTGTGTCGGTTCAACCAGGGTCAGTCACCCAGGGCTCTAGCGGCATTGTTGATTTAGAAGATGCTGCTCTTGGGATATTTGGCCTGAGCTGGCTAGACATAGATGATCATAGATGGACACGCTAAAGAGATGTAGCAAGGATCCGTGGGAAAGAAGATCATGGGCGGACTATGGCGGATGCCAACAAAATCCAACGAATGAGGGCATCCGTCATTCGTCCGTCATGATCACAGTTTGCCGCTGCATGATGATCTACTTGTTGAACCAGCTTGAGATGGAGGCAAGTCCACTTCCGCCATCTCTAATTGCTCAGCCCGCGTTGCAGACCTTGAAAAATCATGAAGAACTAACCCCATAGCCCAAGGATTCTCTTCGGCTCCATGTCACAGAAAGCAGGGAACTTTGAGGAGATTGCGCAACCACAGGTCTTCGCCGCCTGTTTGGGCTTGATGAGGAAGCCTGCCAGGACATACCAGGACCCATCTCTCTCCCTTTTCGCTTCGCGGATTTGCCACTTGCGGCACTCTTCAAGACCCGTGCTCTAAATGAAGGGGGTCTTGCAGGGGATTTTGTAGCCAGGAATTGGGGTCACTGAGGAATTCTTCGAGCCCTTGAACGAGCAGCTGTATATGAAAAATCAACAATTGTGGCATTACATCTCAGCCAAGTTGAATCCACCGGCACATCCCCACCTCGTTGTCCCGTGCCTCCAGCAAGATTTGACTAACCGCACTTCCAACTTTTTCAGATCTTCCAGTGGAATTCAAGGTGATAAAATGCAATTAACTGCTTGGAGAAGTGTGACAAGGCCGAAGCTGGCATAGTATGCTCAGGATCTCTGACCTTAACCCGTCAACAAAGAAAGCGTAGCACATGTTGCAACATTTAAACTCTGAACATCTGAATAAACAGCACACCAAATAAAGGTTCGCTTGAAATCAATGGGTTCCCTGCCAACTGTGCTGCTCTTGCAGCTTCCTGCTCAACCTTAAGACTAAGGGACTAGAGCAGAACAAAATCGCTCTCAACATGGGTTGTTTCCGATAGAGGTAGGACAGCAAGTTGCTGTCCATGAGGAAGAATGTAAAAGCTGGAAAACCAACTGTCGCGATGTGGCAGTCACTGCCCATGCTGAGTTTCAAACATCCTCCGCCCTAGGCTCGACAACCTGGAGCGCAAGTGCCACAACTCAGGCTACAATTGTTACAAGAAAATGAAGAAAACATAGAAAAACATTGAAAAAGACATTAAATCCTTGAAAACATGTTGAAACCATCGGGTAACCGCTGGAGCTAGATTGAGGTCCCATTTGATCACTTGCTGGCCCGCCTCTTCAGGGCTCACTGCACCAGGCCTGGCAAGCTGAGGCGACACGAAGGGATTCAACGTGTGGATAGTGTGGATGCTATGCTTTAGTGGAGGCTTTGGTTGGCATTGGACAGCCCTACCACGTCACTGTGATGGCTATGCTCCCCAATGCTTTGCAGTTTTCCAATTCTGAGTCAACATCATTTGACCTTTCCTATGTCTCAATGATGTTCTCCCTGCAAGCATCTGAGATTGCAGCAGGGAAGCTGCACGCTGCAAATGGTCCTGCGGAGCCGGGTCAGGCGCAAGGAGAAGGATGGGTTCAGTTCACCGCCCCCAGACACCAAACACATTCATTCTCTCGAACTGGACTGCGGCTTATCTCCTCTTGAGCAGCCGCCATAGGCGTTGTTGCCGGGGACTTTGCCAAGCCTGTTGCGCGCGTGAAGCTCCAGAAATTCTTGACATTGAATCCTTGTGTCCACGGTTATTGTGTGCGGGGTCTTATGCCATCTGGTTGGCATTGTGCCACCTGGCATTGTGCCACCTGGCATTTAGCCATTATTGTGCCAATGCCAGAACTGGCAAACAAAATGTTGCCTGCAGGTCTGACGCGAGGAGTTGCATGTGGGGGCGGAGCCTCAGCCATGTGCCGTCATTTGCCTGCTGTGACAACATGCAGAATTGTTCGCGCTGAAAGGTGACAAAGGTGAAAGGTGGTGAAAGGAAGGATAGGAAGGGACAGCGCAGTCTCAACAGCCAAGGTGATCCAAGGTGTGCAGTCTCAAGCCGTTTGGCTTTGACGCAAACTGACGGAGATCCACCGCCCAAGTGTCATACCGGTGGTGGAGCTTGTGGTGAACCTCCTTGGTGAATCACAGAGCCTTCCATGGCCTTCCTTTTCTGCGCTCACTCTTGACATCTCTTGACTCATCCTCCCTCGGGCGCAGTTGCGATGCTCTTCCAAGTCACCAGCCGGACCTAATCGTGCTCAGCTGGCCAACTGTCCTGTCCAAACTTTGGTTACACACTTTGCTCGCTTGCACCAATCTGAACTTTCTACCTTGAAACTCAAAGTGGCTTTCACATGGAAAAACACCAATTATTGAACAAGTTCTAGCCCCGCCCCACTCTCTGCAAGACTGATCCTCGTTGGTGGTAGCTTTGGCAACGGAGGGCAGGCCCTCACCATGGATTGATTTTGGAGGGGAAACGAAATTGACAGTGATGTCACAATGCCCACATGGTGCACGCGTGCAGGCACGGATGCCATGTTCAAGCTCCCACCTTGGTTGATTGCTTGGAGGGGCCGGCAGTGCAGGCACTGCCATTGGGACTCCCTTTGGCGCCACCTCGTTGAAGCATGTTGCAGTACTCAAATTTCCAGACCCACAGATATCCACAGAGTACAAGCACACACTTCCAAACAGAGATGATAAAACCATGGGTCCGGGGCAAAGAACATCTTGTTCACAGGCGGCGGAGTCTTTGGCGGCCTGTGGCCAAGTGGCTGATGAAGAAGCTATACACACACAAAAAAAAACATAAACCAACCATGGATCAAAAGACTTGGAAGACTCTGCATGCCCAAAGAGTCTAGAATCCAATATGTTCGTTTGTAAAAATATTTCTCCTAACGTCAAATCCCAATGCTATGGGCTAGTGACTCTAACCAACACTGTAGACCTTTCAAGCAGGTTAGCCTGTATTACACCATCATGATACTGTTGATTTTGCATCCAGTTTTCCTTTCCTGCAGGAATTAGAGTAATTAGAAAGCCTATCCAACATCAGACGCGCTATGTGGCGCTACCGTTTGGGGCTAATGTGCGCTTTTGAGTGTAGAAGAATGTAAAAGACATGTCAGAGTACCTCACCTCGTGAGCACGCAAAAACAAAAAAAAACAAATCACCCCTTAAAGCTTACTCTGGACGTGGGAAAACCCTCGCCCCATTGACTTCACCTGATTGCTTCCACAACCAACTGAAGACCCATTTATCTAACACAAACACCTACTGCCCCTGAATCTCACAGTACATACACAAAGGATCAAAAAGGAACATGATATACTAACAACAGAAGCGTGGGTACACCAGAAAATTTTCCTGGAGCCCAGCACTGATCCGCTAAACTAGATAATGTAATGATAATGTTTTGTTTTCCCTTCTGTGAAACGGGAGTAAAAAAAATTGATCGGTGTGTCCAGAAGTTGCAAGCTTTCTGCACAAACCTCGGATGGGAGAAGTTACAGAGGCATCGTGGCTCGGAAAAGGCCTGGGTCCAGTGGAGCCTTTCGGTGGAGGAGAAGGGGCAGGCTTGCCATCCGCAATAGCCTCTGGTGCCAATATGCTCAGCATCTTGCATTCTGCCATATTCTGTCATATTCTGTCCGTGAACCTAGTCCCGCGAAAAAAAACAAAATCTGAATGTGCCGCAGCCTTCAAATTGCCCTGCGGCAAGGGAGGCAGCTCGGGCAGTGTCAGGCCGAAGGGACCAATCCTTAGGAAGTTGACTGGTGGAAAATGACCCTTGCAGCTTTGCCCACGAGTGATGTTTGGTCACAGGTATCTGGGGCTTCAGCGTCCCCGGCGACATTCTTGAAAACTCTGAAAAACCTGGCCACTTGGAAGGGGTCTTCACGCTTCTAGCAACAACGAGATCTACCCTCAAGCTTCCCACGCATGATTATGTACATATTATATATATATATATTAGTGGAAAAGATCAATGCTATGCAATTTCATACAGGTACGTGAACATATATCATTATTGCTATATTATGGTAGGTTACCAATTGGGAAAAAAAAATGCCAATTCCGGAAAATTGACACACCATGACATGGATATGCTTCGATATGCTGCTGTGCTAAAATGGCTGTGCTGACTGTGCTGTATTGTGCTGTCATATCCTGGCGCCTGTCGAAGCCAATTCTGGAATGTCAGACTGCGCTCGCGCCAACAAGTGTCCAGGTGGCGGAGGTTCCTTCAGCCAGAGGTGGGCCAACTCATCGAAGGAAAAAGTCACAGGATACGGTTGCAACTTGTGACAATGTCATACACATTGAACACTTTTGTGCAACATTTGTGCAACGCACACCCACTGCGTAACCAACGTACTCATCGTACACAGTTTGTGCCACGTCAGTTTTCTGGCGCAACCGGTGCCTGCGGTGGTCTTGGGAGCTGTCCAGGTGGCCGAGCAGGAGGCTGCGGGCGACCTTTCGCCAACGACTGCCTGAGACTCACCAGACTCCAAACAGTGCAGTGGAACTCAGTGGGTCGGGGGGATTCATCTGGGGACCACTAAGACGGCCATGGTTGCTAGATGTTTCTAGATTTTCTATAGTGATTATATGAGTGATTATATGAGTGATTATATGAGTGATTATATAGATGTATTTAGCAAATGGTTTCTAGTATCCATCTCATGACCCACATGGCAACAGCATGTACGACACCGACTGCAGCCAAACACAGGCCAACTATGGCCAACCGAGTTTTGTTGAGTCTTATTCACCAGCCATCAAGAAGAAATCCTTCAAGTCACAGGGGTCTGCTAAGGGATCAAATATGATCAGATTATTTAGACCCAAAAAAACTGAACCGCAAATGAATGCAAATGAGCTATATCGCCCTGGCTCTGGGCCCATGGCCCTGTTGCTTTCAGCTGCAAAGTTGGCATGACCTCATATCTGGTGATATCCTGTGATATCTGGTGCTTCGATGGATCGTGTGTGCTATTGCTATTGATAACGGCCGCGACTTTAAGCCTGTGTGTGTCACGCTACTTGAAAACGCCAGTAGGCTGCGTAGGTGTTTGATATTGTTTGATAATATGGTATTCAATAATGACTTTTAATGCATTTGATCTGATTCTGTCAAGCAGTGGGATTATGGTGACTAAATGTGACTAAGGCGTCTGCAGGAAGTTGCAAACTATGCGGCGCTCGAGGCAGGACTTTGGGCTCAGGTGGCCGCACCTTACCAACCGCCGGCCTCATTGCACAATCTGGTCCAGTCCGATCCAGTCCATGTGAAACTGTGGCAATCTCAAGAGTGAATGCACAGAGCCTCTTGGGGTATTTGAAGACCTTTGGCTTCGCCTCAATTCACATGGCATGTAAGTCAACTCATGCATGATTGTGTGATGCACATTAAACATACGTATGTGCATTTCGTGGAACCGAAACTGGAAGAATCAACACGCATCCCCTGGCATCTTCAGTATTTCAAGATATTTCCAGGATATGTCCACGACATTCATCGAGATTCCACGACTCAACCGTCTCCCACCTGTTCTTTCAACGGAATTGGCTTTGCAGGTGCTGACCGCGGAGGCGGCTTAGCAAGCATCCTTCAGCAGCAAGGTGAATGATGGTGAATGATGGTGAATGATGGTGAATGATGGTGAATGATGGTGAATGATGGTGAATGATGGTGAATGATGTGCGTAGAAAGATCTGAAACATATTAAAACGTGATGAAACGCGCATGTACAGTACATGATAATATGATTATAGAGCAAACAAATGAATTGCGTGAAATGTGCCTGCTACACACACTGGTTTACGTGAATTTGATATGGGTGAGGATTCCCTGGCATCAAACTGCTGCTCCGCTTTGACACGGGCAGGCCTGGACTGTGGCAACCATTCAAAGCAGAACTCCAAGAACTGGACCTCAGCCAGTAGGGCAGAAGTCAGTCGGTCAGAGTCAAGAGGTGACTTTATGCATATGTCATATGTAGAACATATGTAGAACATTGTAGAACCCTGTCACTGGATGCCAGTTGAACTCAAAGCATACGCGCAGCTTTTTGTCTCGAAACCATCCCAATCTACCATCTTTTGAATTGCAGGATTCAGCAAGTGCCTGCGTGGGAAGTGCAGCCAGCTTTTCAATTGGCATTGTCCCTTACACTAGGTGAGAGCTACATCAACTCTGGCTCACCCACCCACCCACCGCTTGAGCTTGACAGAGACGTTCATGTTTCTCACTTGGAGTGACATGACAAAGAAACATGATTGCATCAAGAAGTTTCATATCAAAGTGCCTAGTTGGCCTAGTTGGCCTAGTTGGCCTAGTTCTGTTCTGTCATGATCATCGAAGAAGTGCACCGGAATATTCACTGGTTTGGGTTGGTTTCACCCGCCTCGGATGCACAAATGCCACATCAAACCAGCACACTTTGCCAGCGCCATTGTAGCCTCAGCCACACATAGCCCAGACATAGACAAGTTATGACAAGTTCCTGATCCTACAACTCCTGAAAACCTTGAAAACTGTCCATGTTGATACAATATTTGGGCAAGAAACAGATCCTATGAGGAGCCAGGCAGACCTCATAGACCTCAAATACGTCAACTAATCGACTGATGCTATGGCCCAAATCTGTGCTGCAAGCCGTACAACTAATTATTGAGTTGCTGGCATCGTGCCACTGAGCCTCACTTGGTTTTTGAATCTCTTGAACATTTAACTTGGGCATTTAAACTGAGTCTCGCAAGATCCTTTTAAAATCTTGATAGGTTGGTCTCACTTTAAGTTGACTCAGACTAGATGAACTTTCTTCTCCAGACTGCGGTCGTGTCACCCCGGTGATTGGCAATGGGGTCTTTGATCCGACAAAATAACCTTCCTTGGTGCAGGGGACAAAGGACGGAATTCCAAATGCTGGCTCAAGCATGTCCAAGCCATGTATGTACTGCAGTACATGATGAGTTCTGAAATGCTTTGTCAAGTTTGCAGGAATCAGTCTCAGTCCTGCCCTCAAGCTGCCATGGTCTGGTGAGAAGAGGCTAGTCGCCAAATCCAGACTACAGCATACACCAAGCTTGGGGTGACGCTGCCAAGCTACATATCCGAGTGCCTCCATGAACTGCATGACCGAACGCCTCATGTCATGTGGCATACCGCATAGGCGTCAATCCCTCTTGCATTCAAATAAACCCCCTCCAGCGAGGCTAGCGCAATGTTGGCACTTCTGGAACCTCTTTGTCGGACGTAGCCTGTGAGAGCGGCACTCAGGCTATTGAGTCACTTCTGTGTGTCTTGCACCGGCCATCTCCCAACAGGTCCACAATAGTCCAGTGTTCCAAAGCGAGTGACAGAATGGAACGTGGACAGGAATTGCAGCGCAGCCTGACCAAAGCCATCAAGCATTGCAACCGCCGTCTGCTTTCTAGGGCGTTCCAGAATATGGTTGCACTACATAGGTGTATCGGTGCATCGCCTCTTACTCTTGGAATGCGACACAAATCGGAGCCTGGGATGTATCAGACGACCATTTGTCACCATACTCAAGGATTATCAAGCCAATCCTGCCCGATAGTGGCAGCAAAATCTCGAAGCGTCACACCATGCACTTCTTTAATCTTGCAAATGCGGGTTCAATCATTCTCCGCCCAGTTCACCCCGCCACCTGCCACTTGAGAGTGCGCGATGGGCCCCTTGAAGTATCTGCCACTCGTGGCCTTCAACATCGACCTGTGAAAGGCAACTGGCTGGCAGCTACTTAGTATGTCTACGATGCGAACGTGCAAAACAATGCGAGAAAACCACCTTCAGAATGTCCAATATCCCATCGGCGCCCAGCAAAGCATCCACCTTGGGAGTAGAAGAGATGCATGGGGGACTTGGCTCCCAAAGCTTGCGGGTCTTGTTCTTCTCCTTGTTCTTGTTCTTGTTGGATCTTGTTGGTGCTGTTGCTGTTGCTGTGTTGTTGTTGTTGTTGTTGTTGTTGTTGTTGTTGTTGTTGTTGTTGTTGCTGTTCTTGCTATATATTATATATATTCCTGTTCTTCCTGTTATTCCTGTTCTTCTTGTTCTTGTTGTTCTTGTGGTTCCTCTTGTTCTTGTTGTTCTTCTTCTTCTTCTTGTTGCTGCTGTTGTTGTTGGTGGTGCTGGTGGTGTGGTCGTCATTGTCGTCGTCGTCGTCGTCGTCGTCGTCGTCCAATGTTCGCCTAGCTTTGACTGCCAAGGGTGGAGAGCACTAGCCAAAAATGTCCAATCGACAGGCCTGGCTGCCTAAAGCTGGCTGCTGTCTCGATCAAAGGCAGCCACAGTGGTCACGTTGACGACTTCCCAGGTGTTGGGGTCCTGACAGGACAAATCCTATCTGCGACACGAAGGCTGGCCATCTCGATCGGATTCACACGAACAGATTCAGTGTCTCACATGCATCTGATGGCATGGCTCTGTGCTCCTTGCACTCATCGGAGCTCAGCCAGTGTCCACCTTGCCAATGGTCTAAGCACAACTATGCGTGCAAATAGTTATATAATGTTATATATATATGTTATATAATATATATATATATTGCGTTATAGTACACCAGTACCGGCAACCCATTCTGCCAGGGGGCGGTGAGTTTGTAAACCAAGGCTAAAATGAAATTAAAATGACGCTTATGATGATAGCTTATGGTTGATGATGGGCTGATGTTGGCAAAGGGATTCCCAAACAATAGACATCTGCATGCAGACTCTGGCAGACTCTAATAAGTTTAAAATACTTTAGATGTATAAACCCAACTTCCGAAACCCTTCTGAAGAAACGCCGCAGTGGGTAGAAGCAAGCAAACCTGTAGGCAAACCTGTAGGCAAACCTGTAGGCAAACCTGTAGGCAAACCTGTAGGCAAACCTGTTCTACCATCCTTTCCCTTTGCCGTAACCTGGCGTTGGCCTTTGTAGATTCTCCAATCTGAGGGGGGGCCTTTGGACAGAGACCCACCAAAAAGATTCCAAACAGTATTTCTGCCCAAATCAAGCTTCAATATGTCAACAACATCAACAACTGCGTAATAAAAATCGAAGTCTTTATGGTGTTTGGTAGCTGTGTATTAACAATTAACACTTTCCAACTAACGCCAAGGCAATGACTGGACATATAATATAACATGCTTCAATTTGAAATGTTTTGCATGATCAGATCATGGTGAGATGCGCGCGGATTTTAGTTGTCAACCACAAAGGCGGCCATCGCACATCAACTTTTCAATCGCAACGAACCGGTGTGATTCACTGTCTTACCGGCCCTACCTATCAGCAGCATCCAGCATTCTGCTTCCGGGGTGACTGCTCAGGTGCTGTCTGGAATGGATTGGGAGCGGAAACGATGGTCTGAAATGGATTTGAGCTCCCGTAGCCCTCCTCAAAAAAATCGGAAAAACATGCGGCCAGTGCAACTGTCCGTCACAGCAAGCCAATCAAGCCTTACGGATCCTTGTCGTGCACAACACATCACAACACAGCCACAAAAGAATCAAACGAATCACAAAAGAAACGCAGAACTGCGGAGAACCCGTCCTTGTACTTCTTCTCTGCAGAAGAGCCTGCCGCAGTGAAGCCCTTGAGGATCGGATTAGTTTCTGGGTCGAAGCCATCAAAGGTCCTCTCGCAAAGCGGGAAAGGGATGGAAAGGGGTCCTGACATGTCCTGACTTCACCTAACTTCAGCTGTTCAGCATGTTCGAGCGAAAGTGCCGATTGCCGAAATTGCCGTAGCTAATTCGCTTTGCGTTGCCTCGGCTGACTCACCAAGATCCACAACGCACCTTCGCTCCCCATCCCAACATGTCCCAACTCACTCCTCCCCAAGGGGTCAAAGCCAAAGGTTTCTCCGCCATGAAGCCTCTGATAGTCTCTGTATAGATGCCAAGCAAACAATGCTCCGAGCAATTCAGCGCAAGGTGTTCCAATACCTCGGGATTGGACAACTCCCTTGCATTCATGTACGGAAGGCTTGCGACTTATTTTTATGAAAATGCGAACCTCTTTTTTGCAAGCCATTTCAGGCTCAACTTTCATTTCTCTCCGACCAGGTGCGAACAATCGTTGCGAGCAATTCAAGTTTGAGGAGGCCTGTAGCTACTGGGATGACGAATGCCAAAATGTCCAGCAATGTGCCAAGAGCACAGCCAGCTCCCCAAATCGATATGTATGTGATGTTCATCTCCTGAGCTCACTCCGCAGTCTCAGCTGGCATGTTCAAAAAGCTTGATCCAACGGTCTAATATGGTCGACTTTGATCTAGTTCGATGTGTAAAGTAAACAGGATGCATAAATTTTATCATGAGTTTCTTCTATACTCTATGGGATATGTTATACATACCTATATAATCCTATATGGATATATTGCAAACGTATGTACACGCGCAAACACACACTGTGGGATATATAGATTCGAGCGTAGTGAGGAGAAGTAAAAGAGCACCACCAATTCCTGAATGAATGGCCTGAAATGAATCAAAGGACAAAAGGCACAAATGTCGAAGTTGAAAT
>Ga0126342_10009992_pt1 | contig 16983 bp, 13 predicted proteins | sample Cyp1metagenome_FD_92528 | JGI IMG/M metagenome (GOLD analysis project Ga0126342, IMG submission 92528) | Coral microbial communities from Lord Howe Island, Old Settlement Bay, Australia - Cyphastrea 1 metagenome | ecosystem: Host-associated > Invertebrates > Cnidaria > Coral ... | reverse complement strand
TATATATAGTTATATATAGTTATATATAGTTATATATAGTTATATATAGTTATATATAGTTATATATAGTTATATATAGTTATATATAGTTATATATAGTTATATATAGTTATATATAGTTATTTTTCATTATGTATATATATATGTATAATCACATGCAAATTTGCAAACAGAATGGAGGACACCCCAATTTGATTCGTGCCGTGGCCTCTGAGGCATGGCGCCCTTCCGGCATCTCGAGGCGAGTCGCTCGATGTTGCGGTAACTCGTTGCTGGAGATGCAGGGGACCGGGTGCGGCAACAAAACAGGACTTACATCAGCAAGATACGTGGATGTACCTATAGCAATATAGCAACATGATATACATATATATATAATATACATAAGTATATAAACAGATTAAGCAACTATATACTACACATACATGATACATCCATATTTATGTATAATACATAAACGTATACATGGTTTTGAGTGGTTGTACGTAAATGATGCTCAAAATGAAGATATAATCAATCAAAGTATTGCTATTTACTGGAGCCAACACAGGGAATCCGGCTGGCAACACTGCCAGTGAAATCGGTATGGAGGTTCCAGTGGTGCCTTTCATGGAACGAAGCGTAGGTTTTTCCAGTCAAGGTGATTTGAGCAACACACCTGGTGAAGATCAGATGTTTGTAAAAAAATGTAAATCTGATAGTCATGTTGATCGACCATGTATACCAGCGATTCCATCAAAAAGTGGCTGCAAATTCCCAACTGCCACTGCTAGGAAGATGCCAATTGGATGGCTATCGGGCCGGTTCACCATGCTTCCAACCCTCCATTGTTGACGGAGTATGGGAAAATATATACTTTACCACTATCATCATCGTCAGGGTGATGATAATGGTAATCATAAACCTTATCCTCCTCACTATCGTTCTTATTGTCATTGTTTATATTCTCTTATATGATTGGTTATGATTACTTTGATTACACACACATATATATATTATATATACATACTTACCGTTGTTATACTTCCTTATCATTCTCATTCACACACTTTACATCCTCATATTTGTTGACGTCCCTTTCAGTTCGCTGCACAACTGCACAGGGCGCTGAAAAAGCTCATGCACAGAAGCAGATGCTGGCAGTACGCCCTGCCAGGGGTGGAAATGGACGTTGTGTCTACGGGATATGTACACATTCATCCATCCACTGTGGGAGTCCCACTTAGCAATGGCAATAGTTGGTATACATGGTAAGGGACCATCTAAATAGCTAGGACCACTGGCAAGCCACAGCCATGTTGACTGGGGTTGCTGGACCTCTAGCAGACATGGTATTTTCAAATATTTTGTATTTTCGTGGTGGTTCACCAGATTGTATGGTAGCTTACCCCATGCTTCCTGTTATAATGGCCCCCTGTAGATCATTAGCATGGTGAAGCTGTCAGCGTTACCTGGTTACCTGGTTCTTACCCCACCACGGGTGCCTTGTTGCACGATTCTCGGTTGGTTGCTGCAATGGGCTTGTCCAGTCTGGCCAGCCCTGCTCTTACGATTTGGTTTTTGGGAACTCCAAAGAGTGATAAGCAGGAAGGGGCAGCTGACCACATATGATACGTTGGCCATTTTGGCTACAAGGTTTTTGAATGAAGAGGGTGGCCCCTGACACCCCCGTTTAAAGTAGGGCTAGATGTCAGGGGCGCGATGAGCCTTTTCGGGACATGGGCAGAGGCACAAGCCTTTGCAGACCTTGAGCAGATAAAGGACCACCTGGGCCTGGGTCGCATCGTTTGGGAAGCCTTCACAGCCCAGGTGGGAGACCCGGCCAATGACATGAGGCTGTTTGCAGCCTTACCTCGCGTGGCCGTGGTTTCCGCTTGTGGGCAGGCGCAGTTCGAAGATGGGAGCCCGTTGTTGCCCCTCCAGGCTACTCAGGTGGGGTTGGTGTGGCGCCTATGTCGTAAAGTTGTAGCAGCTCGATCTGGCATGGGAGAGCACCAGTTTGTCGACATTGACCCATGGGAAGAACCACAACTCTCAGGACAGCAGACGGGAGGTAACGTTCAACCAGGGCAAGCAGGGGGATCATCCAGCACGGTGCAATCATCTCCGATCAAGGAGAGAGTTTTGAAGATGTCAACGTTGCTGGACGCGCAGGATGAGTCGGAGTTGCTTCCTCCAACAAACGAGCAGGTCAACGCGTGGACCCAAGCCTATGTCACCATCATGGGGTCTCTACCTGATCCTGCTGAAGAACCCACTTCAGCCCAACTGGCAGCGTTGGCAAAGCGCACGGTGATCCACGACTGTGCACCCTACACGGACTTCAGCGTGTGGACCCCTTTTGCAAGGAGGACGATGAAGAACCAGAAATTTCGCACTGTGTTCCCCCTGGGCGACGGTTCCTACCTCACCAAGGAGTTACCGGGGCCGAGCACATTCCAGGCATGGCTGGGCTGCTGGAGGGTGTTCAAGTCAGCCGCACTGATGTTGAACATCTGCACATTGGCCTCTCTCACCAACTACGAGAGGTTTGTGGAGAGGCTGACAACGCAATGGCCTATGTGCTGGGGTTTGATAGCTCAAGCAGATGACAAGATGAGAGCCGAAGGATTTGAACGTCTGAGGCGAAGGGTGTTGACGTCATCCACTCTGGGAAGGCAGATACCCATCAATTGGGACCCTGCGAGGCCATGGACAGCGGTGATTGACATGGCGATTCAGGACGTGGAGTACTGGGCGGAAAACGTGCATCACCCAGCTGCTGCTTGGTTGGCTTCTGGCAGCAGGGGGAAGCCGATAGTGGCGTCTGAAGTAGCTCTTCATGCCCATCTACCTGGTGGAACAGACTTGATGGTCGAGGCAACAGGCGACGAGGGCAAGAGAAAGACTCAAGCAAACAAGGACAGAAGAGCAGCCAGGAAGAGAAGGTTGGTGGAAGACAGAGAGGAACTCAGGAGACTGAAAGGAAGCCATGCAAGCGGCTCCAACTACGAGGCAAAGGGTAACCAGGGTGGAAAGGGACAGTCAAAGGGCAAGACGAAGGATCAGAGCGGGAAGCCATTGTGCTTTGCTTGGAGTGCGGGTAATAGCCCGTGCCGTGCGGCCACCTGAGCCCAGGCGCAGAATGTTTGGGCTCAGTGAAAAGGGTCCACAAATGTAGGATCTGCCTTTCACCGAGCCATCAGGAAGCGAAATGCACCTCGAAGTAGGAGCTGTGAAAAACATCCTGAATGCGTCGGTTGGAGAGGTGCAATTTGGGGGACCCTTTTGTGTTTTCATTTAGTGCTTCTTGTGAATAAAATTTTCGTTGAATCTTCTCTTTGGATTGCCTTTTGACTGTGAGTTTGTGACGTTATTTCATCGATCAGAGTGCAAGGGAATCCACATGTTTGAAGCTATTTGGAGAAAGCAGAGGAATCTTTATTTTGTGTTTGTGCTTGACGTAGATCCATTCGAGTGGATCAAAATGTCGGTCCTGTCCGAGTCATCGGATAGCTCTCCGGAACCGGCCAGCATCGGCCAGGGGCAGGCCGGGGCTAGTGGGGCGGGCGACCGGCGTGATGTCGAGCCAAGTCAGGAGACACCGGTGCTAGAGGGGGCCAAGAATGCGATGTGGCCTGATCGTGTCAAAGCCGCCCTAGGTGAAGCTCAGGACTTTGGGAAGTTCAGGGAGAAGAGAACGTTCAAGTTCCTTCACCTCTTCAGCGGTCCGGATGATCGCTTAGCGGCCGCGCTCGTTGAGGAGGGCAAGAAGGCGAACCTGGTGGTGTCGGTGGACAGCATCGACATCAAGAAAGACCCATCAGCGGACCTTAGAAAGAACGAGGTCATGGACCGGTTCGAAGCACAAGTGTCGGGGGGCAACTACGATGGGTTTCATGCAGGGTTCCCCTGTGGTAGCTTCAGCAGAGTGAGGTGGGTGCAAAGGGATGATATGCCAGGACCTGTAAGGTCAAGAGAGCATCCTTATGGGCTGCCCAGCAACACCCCAGCCCAGCAGGATGAAGCAGATCATGGAACCCTCATGGCAACCAGATCGATGGTGCTGATGCAGAAGCAGACGCTGTCACAAAGGAGCCGAAGGGTGCCTCAAGCAGCGACGGCGGAAAACCCTCCTGGTGACGAAGACGGCCCAGCCGGCAGTGCTTGGATGCTTCAGGAAGTTGCTGAAGTGTTGGAACTGACAGGTTCAAGCATTGCGGACTTCAATACCTGCTCCTACATGACAGGCAAGGAGAGGTACTTCAAGCCGGCGAGATGGGTTGGGAGGTTGGAGAACCTGGACACTCTAGCCAGAGTGTGCAGGTGCCCAGCATGGGTCAGGCACATCCCCGTGACGGGCAAGAGCGTGACGGTTCATGCAGGAGTTTATCCGGACAGGCTGTGCGAGGAAGTCGCAAAGCTTTACATCGCAGCTTGGAAGAGAACCCTGGAGTTGGAGTTTTGGAGGTGGAAGCTGACGCAGAAGGCAGAGGAGATCTCAACTTTAAAAGAAGGGTGGTTGAGAAACGAAGAGAAAAGAATTTCAGAGAAGCAGGCGTCCATGGGCATCCGTAAGATGGGACACGTGGACGAAGTGATGCCGGAGATCAAGAAACCCACAGCGATGGTTGACATGGACCCGGAGAAGGAGACGGGCCCCAGTTCGTCGACAGGCATGTCGAAGAAGCAGAGACGGGAGGCGGAAAACGAGTTCTGTGTAGGCGGGATGAGAAACCCGCTGGGAGCGGTCAAGAGGCTGTGGAAGGTGAAGAACCTGGGCAAGAAGATCAGGCTAGCCTGGGAGGAATTCATGGCCGAGAGACCAGGAGCTCTGACGCTGGGGGAGAGGTATGGCTCAACGGAGGCACAGTTTGACCAGGTGATTGCAATGGAGTGGCAAGTCAGATTGTCGACATTGCTGGGGGTGAAGCAGAGGGACGGCATCACGCTCAGGGATAAGCTGATGTTCAAGAGCCCCCTCAACGTGGACCTTTGGAGAGCCTGGTTCAAGGAGACGGGCGACCCGGACTACCACGTGGCGGAGTGGGCCGAGGAGGGCGTCCCTTTGGGCATGAACGTGCCCATCCCTCCGTCGAATGGGGTATACCCGACAACGGGTGAGATCACCCCGGAATTCATGGAGGAGGGCCCGGAAATCGAGATGCAGTCCCACCTGACAAACTACAAGTCTTTTGTGGAGGCGCCAGAAGATGCGGAGATCGAAGTCCAAAGGTATGTGGAGAAGGGCTTTGCCATATTGATGGACTGGGAAGAAGTGCAATCTTACTTCGACAAGGGCACGGTGAGCCGCCTGGCGCTGATCTTGAAGGAGAAGCCAGACGGAAGCATGAAGCGCCGAGTGGTGGTCGACCTTCTCAGGTCGGGGGGCAACAGCCGCACGACCACACCGGAGAGAATCGTGCTTCCTCGCATCGTCGACGTGACGAGAATGGCAAGAGATATGGCCGTCAAGAACGAGGGAGACAATGAAGACAGGAGCGCCGAGTTCGTCATGTTTGACTTGCAGGATGCCTTCTGCCACTTCCCGGTATGCCGTGAGGAGCTCTCCAACTGCCTGGCACCTGGAAACAGAGAAAACCAAGCAATCCTGTTCAGGGCCTTGCTGTTTGGTTTCAAGTCGGCACCACTGCTGATGGGAAGGCTGAGCGCAGCAGTGGGAAGGCTCTGGCAATCCTTGATGTCCCCCACGGAGGGCCAGATGCAAATCTACGTGGACGACGTGCTGACGTTGATCAACGGCACGGATGATGAGAAGGCCAACCTCATCGCGTTGGGCCTCTACACGATGAAGGCCTTCGGAGTGCAGATTGCCCTGGCGAAAGGTGAAAGAGGGCAGCAGGTGCAGTGGATTGGAGTGAAGATGTTGCTGCAATGGCCGGAAAGCCCACTGGATGGGTCCATCACCTACTCGGCGCCGAAGAAGATGATAGAGGAGATCGTGGACACGCTGAGGTCATGGCAGACCAAGGGCATGGTCTCACATCGGGAGCTGAGGAGCACCACGGGCCGCTTGAGCTGGGTCGCCGGAATATTGCCCAGACTCAGATGGGCGGTATCAGTGCTGTTCGCAGTTCTTCAAGATGCTGAAGAGGATGAACGGACGGGTGCAGAAGATGAAAGGGCCCAGAAGCGGCAAGACAACAGGCCAAAATATGGCTTGGTGGCAGTGAAGCGCTTTGGGGCCACGGTGAAGTGGCTGATCGCCATCCTCTCGAAGGCAGACAAGTTTGTACTGCGTCGAGAGGCGCGTTGCAGGAGAGACCGGTCACCATGGGCATCCTTACAGACGCATCCCCATTGGGACTGGGAGCAGTCTTGGTGCATGTAGACACCCTGACAAAGGCAGTCTTCCTTGTGGAAGCGTTCGAGGCAAAGTTCTCCTTGGCTGAGGCGACGTTGCTGGGCGTGGAACACGGGGAGTCGTCCAGTCAGGGCATCCTGGAGGCGTTGGCAGTGTTCCGAGCAGTGAAACTGTGGCGCACTCGACTCCAAGACCGGGCGGTGTTTGTGCGCAGCGACAGTGTGGTCGCATTGGCAATGACAAGAAAATTGGCAAGCTCGACACCGGCGCTGAACCACCTGGGAGGAGAGCTTGCGATCGCGCTGGAACAGTTCAACATCCTGCGCTTGGTGCCACAACACATCCCGGGAGTGATGAACCTGGAACCGGACTGGCTGTCCAGACCTCACGACAGAGCCGAAGCCATGCCCGACAACCTCAAGAAGATCCGTGTCAAACAGCTCGCACCGGTGACGGCCGAAGATTTTGCCTTACCACCTCCAGGGGACAAGATTCACCCATGGGAGGGATTGCCGCCACATAACGTGTCGGTGTTTCACAATCTTTGATGCACATTGTGAGTGCATGGAAAATGAGGCAGGTGCGAGGGTTCAAACAGGTTTGCATGCACGAGTTTTGAAGTTGTCACGATTATTTTATTTCATTTTGTTTGTGAAGTTGCTGCGGTAAATATTTGGGGACAAAATTTTATGAATCAAAAGTAGCTCGGTGATTTCCCGTGTGCATGATCAGCACGTGGAATCGAGATCACCGGCAGGGGCTGTGGCCCAAGCTAGCGGCCTGTCAGACAGCGACGGGCAACTTCAGCAGACAGATGTCTGTTGTGCCACGGTCGCAATGGGCCGTAAACGTGCTGCCGATGGCGAACGACGAGATCAAGGTTCCCTGGGTGAAGGTGTGGGCAACTTCACTCATCCTGGCGTTCACTCTGGGATGTCTATCCTACAAACTATGTGTGCCGCGGCTATGCCTGAGTCAATGGATGGGCGGCAGATGGAAAGAAATGTGGCCTGGGAAAACCCAAGAAATGTGGCCTGGGAAAGCGAGGTGCGGTTCCACGGGGGCAAGGCAAGGGGAGAAGAACACCATGACTTCCACGCCAACAGCTTACTCAGAACAGGCCATTTCGTCGCGGTCAACAATGAGCTGGCTAGACAAAGAAGAAATAAGGAGGCCAGCAGTCAGCTCGCCAACGACAAGACCAAGGAGAAGTCCACCACGACAGGCGGGGTCACTCAAAGAGACCTGGGAAGAATGGAAGTCAGGAGCAGGAGGAGGCCCCCAGATGGGAAGGAAGAGGCCCAAACAACAGGGCCAGAGCAGGTCAGTTTTGGGAATGATGACGGAAAGGGCCACGGGAAGCCCCATAGGCACGACAAGTCCAGGCAGGGCATGAAGGAGGCACTGAAGTTGGCGAAGGCGCCGAATGACCTGAAGAGAGCAAAAGAAACCTTCCGAAAGAAGTTCTTGGCAAGCGCCACACTTTTGGCGAAGAACGCGAAGAGGAGGAAGATCATGGACCTCCTGAAGGCCACTTGTGGGGAGGACCATTTCCCGGTGAACCAGGAGGTGATACTAGCCATCTCGACAGCACTGGATGAGGCACAGCTGCAATCGGGGGACCAATACGTGCACGAGCTCAAGTTGATGCACATCGAGGCAGGACACGACTGGTCTGCGCCACTCGAGAGACAACTCTTCTTGTGCAAAAAGGCGCTCAAAAGACATCGTGGACCAGAAGTACGTGCCAGAGAACTTCAAATTAAGGACATCGACGACAAGACATGGGAAGAAAAGTGCACCACGAAGGGATCGTACATGAGGCCGGCGTGGATGTACGCGCTGGCACTAGCCTGGATGCTGAGAGCATGCGAGGTAACGGAGCTCAGGATGAACGACGTCGAGATCGACTTTGAAAAGCACAAGGTCGGCCTGAGGATACGGAAGTCCAAGACGGACCAGGCAGCAAAGGGCACGTTGAGAACACTAGCGTGTTGCGGAAAGCAGCCCTGCATCAAGGAGTGCCCATGGGCGCTGGCAATTAGGCTGCTGGCAGAACGTCCCAACGGCAAGCCGAAGGACTACCTGTTTGGGATGACCGGTGGCGCAAAACGAACCAGAGCTCATACAGCAAAGTGCTGGGCCAAAGCTCTGCATGAGGAGTTGACGGGCCACTCCGCAAGGAGATCGGGGGCGATGTACTACACGAGAAAGGGGCTGGACATTCAGGACATATCCTTCCTCGGGAGATGGAGGAGCTCAGCCGTGTTCAGATACATGGAGGAAGCCATGCAAGAGAGGCCAATGAACGCGAAGGCAATGACTCCCACGGAAGAGGAGGCAAAGGGCACCCTGGTGAACCACACACAATCGATGGAGCGCTGGACCAACAAACTGGTGGGAGACGAACGAGAGCCCAAGAACGCCTCGGAGCAGGATGCACCGATGACGCCGGCACCGAGGACACCAGCCCCGGGAACACCAGCCCCCATCATTATACCAAGTGATCCAGAAGATCTGGCATTGTGGGCGACATCATGCACGAGGGGAAGAGGGAAAACCACCCACTACGTTACGAAGGCATCGTGGCAAGTGGACCTGAATGAATGGGCGACAGCATGTGGGTGGCACTTTGCACAAAGGTCAGTCAAGGTGTCGCTTTCAAAAATACCTCCAGCAGGCGCCAAAAGATGCATGAAGTGCGAGAAGGTCAAGGAGCTGCGCGACAAAGTCCCTGAAGGTGTATCACTGGCGCAGCTGGTCTCAAATGAAATAGACCCGTTGTTGCCCAGTGGAACAAAAACCAGGGATCAAGCAGATCCAGACAGGGGTCAAACCGACCCAACCTTGCAATGCAAAACAATGCGCGATGGAGGTGCACTAGGGGATGGTGGTGGGATTCCATCATAAAGGGAAGCAACACGACTGCTGTCCAAAAATATTCCGGGATGATAGACCCAACCCAGGGTTTCCAAGAATGACTAGAATTGAACATTTTGGCATATTTTGAAAACACACATATACATATATATACATATATATATACATATATATATACATACATACATACGTACATACATACATACGTACATACGTACATACGTACATACGTACATACGTACATACGTACATACGTACATACGTACATACTACATACATACATACAGACATACATACAGACATACATACATACATACATACAGACATACGCACATACACACATACATACATACATACATACTTACTTACATACATACATACATACATACACACACATACATACATACATACATACATACATACATACACATGCAGACATGCATACATGCATACATACATACATTCATGCATACTTACATACATACATACTTACATACATATATATATATATATACATACATAGTGTACATACATACATATATATATGTACATACATACATACATACGTACATTTCTTTTTATATATATACATACATACTTACATGCATACATACATTCTTACATACATACATACTTACGTACTTACATACATACATACATACATACATACACACACATATGTATAATTATATACATGCATACATACATACTTACATACATACATACATACTTACTTACATACTTACATACTTACATACATACATATATATATATATGTATATATATATATATATATACGCGCAACGCCTGGGCTTTGCCCAGGCGTTGCAGCGTAGAGGTTTCCCATTCCCAAACAAATGTTGATGCAATTTCACCAAATTGCTTTGGGAAAAACAACAGACGTACTAGGGAATATTAAACTCCCACCCCCCGTTAAACTGTTAAACCTTAAATTCCTATGGGAAATACAACAAAGGTACTAGGGAATATTAAACTTCCACCCCCGGTAAACTTTACATTCAATTGTGAAGATCAACAAAGGTACTAGGGAATATTAAGCTACCACCCCGTTAAACTTTACATTCAATTGGGAAGATCAACAAAGGGGAATATAAAACTCTCACCCCCGTTAAACTTTACATTCAATTGGGAAGATCAACAAAGGTACTAGGGAATATAAAACTCTCACCCCCGTTAAACTTTACATTCAATTGGGAAGATCAACAAAGGTACTAGGGAATATTAAATTCCCCACCCTCGTTAAACTTTACATTCACTTGGGAAGATCAGCAAAGGTATGAGGGAATATTAAAGTTCCACCACCTTTAAACTTCACATTCATTGAAGATCTTCAATAAGGCTTTAATTCTCCCACCCAAGTTAAACTTCTACATTCATGGAAGATCTTTAAAACGTGTTAATTCTCCCACCCCCCGTTAAAACTTCTATATTCATTGAGTATCTTCAATAAGGGTTTAATTCTCCCACCCAAGTTAAACTTTACATTCATTGAAGATCTTTAATAAAGGTTTAATTCTCCCACCCCCGTTAAACTTCTACATTCATTGAATATATTCAATAAGGGTTTAATTCTCCCACCCCCGTTAAACTTCTACATTCATTGAATATCTTTAAAACGTTTTAATTCTTCCACTCCCGTTAAACTTCTACATTCATTGAAGATCTTCGATAAAGGGTTTTATTCTCCCACCCCCGTTAAAACTTTTACATTCATTGAAGATCTTCGATAAGGGTTTAATTCTTCCACCCCTGTTAAACTTCTACATTCATTGAAGATCTTCAATAAGAGTTTGATGATGATGATGATGACGATGATGATGCATCGTCTGTCGTCATTGCGGGTCCGGGCAAAGCTCAGGCATTTGCTCTATATATATATATAGATATACACATGAATTTTTTACGAACGTTTGCCGATTTTTAAGATCTTAGTTCTTGCATGTTTTTGGGGCCGACCCGTGACTCCGCACGATTTGCCAGGAGTGGTTGTCAACCCTGTACACCTTGCAGAGGTCTGCGCCTTTAGGGGGCTGGAAATGCCTGGAAGGTTTGGGGGTGGATGCAACATGGAGAATGGTGAAACTTGGAGACTGCAAATCTGAAAGATGATCAAATTCAAAGTATCTCAAATCCAATGGTGGATTACCATATGATCAATGGTAATGATCAATCCAATCGTAGTATTAATAGCAATCATTCCATGTTGGTTTTCTAGGGGTTAGTCAGAACCAATTGTGGAGACAGGTCCTCATCCCGAATCTCCTAAAGTTCATGAGCAGGCTCTATCAGTCATTGATGTGTCGATGAAGATTCAAATTGATAATAAACAGTGGATTGGTATATGGCCATGGTCAATTTGAATATTCATCGACACATATTTATAGTTTATAAACAGTGCAAATCTATAGGAAACTATGGATTTTCTTATGAAATATAGGGGTTTCTTGTAAAATTATTCAACCAATCCATTGGTTCCAGTGGAGCTTCCCATGGAAAATGCTTGTCACCCCTAAGATGACATAGTCCCTCTATAGAAACCTTGGGAAAGTAGGAAGGATCTATGGACATGTGGATTATGATCAATAAGTGTGATAGACCCAATAAAATATAGGCTTACTATGCCTTACTACTATCCACAATGGATAGTGTATATTAAGGCAATGAGGTTATGCTGAATTCGATGAACCAAAACCTTTGGCTAATGACTTTGTACAGTGCACAACGAGGTGAACCAACGAAGCCAATTTTTTTCTCCCTTCAGCCAACTCAAGTACCGGTCACAATTATAGTATGTATGTATCTATATATATATGATTATATATGTATCATCCATTCTCATCCATTCACTAGTGTCAGAGGTGCGAAATGACATCTTGATCACTAAGAAGTCAAGCAAGATAATACAGTACCAAAACGAAGCTGTGGATAGCATGGTATGTTTGGTGCAGGGATATCATGTCATTAGTTTCGTTTTGCAGAGCTGCCGAGGTATGCGGAGCTCTTGACCAGCTCAGCCAGGGCCCCGGAGATGCCTGTTTTGGGACGAATTTTGCTCGGAGAGTGAATTAGGGAAACCATGCTATAGTTGTTTAGATCTGATTAGTATAGTTGACAGCAGACTGCAGTCCAAAGAGGGCTATCAGATTCGGCAACTACTGTAAATTGTCACATGTTGGCGGTATCATTCGGGGATAGGTCAGAAGCCAAGGGATTCGCTGCAATCCATCACTCACCAGATTGCGAAACCAAGGGATTCAAAGTTTTTGACCCATACTTCTTCAGAAAATTATTATCATCATCATCATCATGGAATTGACCCTTACTGGGTCCAGGGGATTCCTCTTGGATCTACCCATTTCGAATCCGCGACTCCACAGGGCTGTCCAAGTAGCGAGATAGGTGACCAGGATCAAATTTTGATAAATTTTGGCAACTGGCCTGACCAAGTCAATATATATATACATGTATATGTACATGCAGAAAATTGTGTGTTTTTATATGTATGATATCTGTCCGAAAATGTGTTTTTTGGTTCTCTCTCTCTCTCTCTTTATATATATATATAGCAGTATAACAGTACATATACACACATAGATAAGCTATATATGATACCTTTTGTGCTGGTAATTTGATTCATATCCATTGTGGTGTATAAAGGTTTGGGAGTTTGAGACCCCATTCAATTCTGCTGGTTATGCATTTCATTCTTCAACATTTTTTGGTTTTTCCAGCGCCAAAGACAGGATTATTGAGCCAAAAATTATGAACTTGTTTTTGGTTCCTGGGTGGCTAACCCAGCAACCAATTGATGCCGTTTTGATGGGTTGGATACCCAGCGTGGTTAGTTAACAGCTAGTGCAGCATCGCAGTTCTTGTGGTAAACGACTCCCAGTTTCGAGTTGAAAAGGTTCAAGCACCAGCCAGGTTTATCTTCAGTGGTTTATATGGTTTTTGTATGTTTTTATACTCCGATGTTGGTATGTTTGAGTTTCCGATCAATATTCCGAAAAAAAATCCAATGACATCGACCAAGTTTCGACCAGTGGTTTCACCACCAGGCTGTGTTTCTCCAGCTGAGGACCACCTGAAAGGCCGGAGGTTGCAGTTGTTCCTTAATGAGCCACTTGGATTGCCGGGGCCGGATTGGCGCGACTTTTGGGATCTACACTGGGATCAAAAAAGGCTCAGCAAATTGGTGTCAAAGTAGTGCGACTTGAGATTTGTCACATGATGTCATGATGTCATGATGTCGGAGCCAGTGAATATTTGATAAAAGTGACGGCCAGCGATGCCAAGGTTGGATCACACCAGTGTGATACTCAGTGGTGAGATGCCGCTGACAGTCCAGTCCAGTTAAGTTGGCTTGGAGAAGGACATGTGGGTTTGTCTGAAAATGGGGTATATTCCCAATTATAGCCATTTAGTAGGGATAATGATCATTAACCATTGGGTGTAGGGGTACACAATTTTCACACAAACCCACATGTTGCGGTCTTCCAGATCAGGCTTTGGAAATTGAAATGGGGTATACATGGGAAATTCCTCAGCCCCAGATCCCAAAAAGATCCATGAAATTCTTGGGATTTTTGTGCTCAAAAATCCCTAGTTCCAATGGTGGAATTGCAAAATCTGTTCCAATGGACCACCATTTTTTTTGTTCCATCCCAATGGGATTTATTGGGATCCATTGTAAAAACCATTGGTTTAACAAATCTGTGGGTTTAACAACCATCAATCCACACTTTTTTATTGTCCAAACCCCCAATCGGATTGGTGATATACCCAATGTTTTGGTGATCCCCAAAGACTCCACCAGATGATATACCCAGCTATACGAATCTCCATTTCGTTGGACGATGTTCCGGCGAGCCATGTTTGATTACCCAAGGGGCAATTCCTGTAATCAGCCTTCACCCTATTAACCGATTAACCATTGTCAACCATTCTTAACCATTTCTTCACCCTTAACCATTAATGTTGTCAACCCAACAATCAACCATCCCCAGACTCACCATAAATTGGGTCGGATTGCTTCATCATCCCCAAATGATAGGCTTATGGCATTGACTTTACCGGCACCATAAATCACCATAAATAGTTGGTATGACCATAAATTGGTGATTTGATTACCAATACTAGTTTATGTTTATGAGGTATGGGGATTCACCCATGAATCTTCCATGTTCTCCAAATCTCCACGATGTCTCCCGGTTTCATCGCGTGAGATCCACCTCCTCCACCGCCACCTCTGGCGGCGCCGCCCACGCCGGAGGAGTTACCCGTGGCGGCGGGTGATGTGTTGGGAGTACAAAAAAAAGGCGATTTGATGGGGAGAATAGATGCTAAACAATAGGGGATATGGGGATAATGATATGGGGATAATTTTCTTGACATATGCGGAGATGGGACATGGAGATATGTTAATTCAACAGGTTATGGGAATATTAGATGCAAAAATTGATGGGAACATATTGATGATGTTTAAGGTTGTAATCTCAATGAGGATATTTGATGTAGTATTATAATATCCCCATTGATTGTGGATGGGAAAGGTTGTAATCAATGGGGCTAATCAAAGGTGAATAGTGGTGAAATTACAACCAAAATCCCATCAATCGTTCTGGCTTTGTCTGAAAATAGAGTAGCTTAAGCTCCATGGTTTGCCAAAAAGCTCCTTTTCCTCAACAAAAATCTTCGCCAACGGGGCCTGAAAAAACGGGGTCTACCATGGTCTCCGTTGGACAAACACCCAGGATCTTTGGATTCCCATGGGATAAAATCACGGGAGATTGTTGGATAGTAGCCACAAGAAATCCTACATAGATACACCGGGTTATAAATGGTATATATATACTATATATATATATATGAATCTGTAGTAATGGATTGATAACTTTGATAACCATCCCCCAATTTGGGCAGTTTACCCCAGTTTTAACTACGGCACATATAGGAACCCCCACAAAGATGGGACATCATATTTTCACTGGGGGGTTGGGAGCTACCCTGATTCTCTTCTATCTCCTTGAGGGTTGCTATACCGTGTTATTCCCCATTCCATCCAATCGTTTAGAAAACCAGTTTCCCTATTGTTTGATGGCCAGAACTGGGTTGTATGTGTCCCCCATTTTCAGACACACCCATATTCGACAAATTATGGTGATACTCGCTGGTAATTTAATATAGCTGCCAGTATTGAATATGGCACATTCCATAGCTAGTTGAATTACCAGAGGGTGGACTATAGGAAAAACACTATGCTGGCTGGTGATAAACATTACTGTATTTAAGTATGGCAAGTAAACCACTACTATACGACCCTTCTCCAGGGGGATCCAAGGGGTGATAAAACCCTCTCTGGTAAGTATAGTGTACAAACGGAATTGTCTGAAAATGTTGGGAAACCATCAACATCCTAGGGTTTAGAAACTAATTCTTCCCATTTGGGTGTGGAGAATCATGGTCTTCTCTTGGCCCGTTGAGAACTGAAATGGGAAATTCATGGGCTTTCAAATGCCAAATTTAGACCAGTAAAATGGGGATTGAATGGGGATTCTAGATGATTCTACCAGAAATTCGTGTGCGGTGAAGCCACCATGAAATGGAGTTTTTTCTTTTTTTGGAGCCAATGGGACTGGTTCGTGGGTTCAAATATATATGTGTTATTTCCACGCAAATGGAATGATGATCGCAATTGACGAACATGTTTTGAAAAAAGGACTTGTAGCTCAACCACGACTACTAGGTATGCCAGATATCACAAATGCTACTGTGTATACTGTAAAACGATGTAAAGGTTTTTATCTTAACCCAGTGATAAGCTTGGATTATGAGGAAATACTTCAATACTCATCATCTTTAGAGATAACCGAGGTCCAGTCCATAGTTTCTGATTCACATGTGCTAAACCGACATATGGTAATATGATAAAATATGATACCCATCCTGGAGTATATGGAATATGACATTGGGCCATGCCCACTTGTTGAAAGCTGACGATCTTGCCAGGACGAAGAGTTGCGCGAGTCTCAGATGCGACAATCGCCTGGGTTTTGTTTAGCAGAAACAGGGGATGCAAAACCTGAGAAAAAGGGGAAGACAATGGGAAGTTAGCCAAAAAGCATGTGGGTGCACTATGGTGCACTGATCATCATTGGGTTTGATGTTGCATTCAAAAGCTGTCAGGAGCCTCAGATTCCCAAAGATGCGGCCTATTTTCCTTGGCATGGTTTGCGTTTTTCGCCAGGTGTGGTTAAAACAAGAGCGACATGCCTTGATCTAGATCCGAAAATTGGAACTTGTCTTAGAGAGGTGCTGCTGCCGAAAGGCAAAATCCATGTGCCAAGTCAATTGCATTTTGCGCTCGAAAACATGTGGGGTCTGAGGCATTACCTCTACGAAATGCAGCAAAGAAAGTGCCCTTGGACCGAGGATGACCATGATCCAGATAATCCCATGGTTTTCTTTTTTTGTCTGATTCCTCGGATTTTGTGGCACGTGGCTGTAGAAATACCGAAGTAATCTGGTAAACTGGTAAACCTGAAGCCAGTCTGCAATTCTTGTTGAAGTTCATATCCCAAAGCATCCAGTGTATGCAAATAATGCTAACATTCGACAATGTAGTTGATTTTTGATAACATTGGCCTGTTCGAGACCAATGTAGCCAAATTGTGCCTACATTCGATAATTCGATAAATTCGACAATTCGATAACTTCGATAATTCGATAAAAATCACACATAGAGCACCCTATATTCCCACAAATACTTGACTAAACCC
>Ga0126342_10009991_pt1 | contig 16984 bp, 11 predicted proteins | sample Cyp1metagenome_FD_92528 | JGI IMG/M metagenome (GOLD analysis project Ga0126342, IMG submission 92528) | Coral microbial communities from Lord Howe Island, Old Settlement Bay, Australia - Cyphastrea 1 metagenome | ecosystem: Host-associated > Invertebrates > Cnidaria > Coral ... | reverse complement strand
TATCTATCTATCTATCGATCTATCGATCTATCGATCTATCGATCTATCGATCTATCGATCTATCGATCTATCGATCTATCGATCTATCGATCTATCGATCTATCGATCTATCTATCTATCTATGTATCTATGTATCTATGTATCTATGTATCGATGTATCTATGTATCTATGTATCTATGTATCTATGTCTGTCTGTCTGTCTGCATGAATGTATATATGCATGCATGCATGCATGCATGTATGTAATCTTATAATATATATTGTACCTTTTAGAACTGCGTAAACTATCTATACTATATCTACATATTACTATTATTATTTCTGTTATTATTACTATTATTACTACTATTTCTACTACTATTATTACTATTTTCATTCCTATTATGTTCTCCAATTTAACAACAACAACAACTACTACTACTACTACTACTACTACTACTACTACTACTACTACTACTACATCTACATCTACATCTACATCTACAACTACAAGCATTATTGCTACTATCGTTAATATTGTTATCGTCAATATTCTTAGTATCAATAAATATCATTCTTATTTACTATTATATATATACAACATAGTATAGATCAATATAGAACTGGGTGAACTAACCCAGTTCTCATTGACCACATACCAACAACGGCTCCCCACATCACAACCTTCCACATAGCCGGGTCAGGGAGTTAAAAACCTCAGTGATCAATGGCAGGTGCCGAAAATGGAGGTACCTACCATATACAAGGCCTATGTAACGCCTATGGAAGGGAATACACAAAATATGGCCGTGTATGATACAGTGGCTCCATTTCAGGGTCCTGAAATTCCCATTGAAATGATGCCGTAGAGTTTTCCTTGTAATGGTGCCCCAAACATACAGGGATTTTAGGGATGATTTGATGCCAACAACAATGGGATCTACTGGGATTTAACAAGATTTAGCCAGCAATAGGACTATGGGGAAATGATGCGAACTAAAATAGGATAAATCCCGTAAACCAACCTCCAACCAACACTTTGCGAACTGGAAAATCACAATTTTCCAAATGGTAAATTATCTACAGGGTACTCGATTTTTGGGAGATGTTTAAAGCGCCGGGCTCGCTCTCAAGGAATTGGGATCCCGGCTGATCCATAGCTGAGGATTTTGACAGCTGTGCTGCTCGCAAGGTGAGTCCAAAACCTTCCTTTCCACCAAATCCTGATCCAAAAACTCAAAAATGATGAGTCAAAGATTGCTGTTTTGAAGTTTTGAATCACAATCTATTGGTCAGTTTTTTAGAATGTAAAACTCTAGGGTTGTCAGGGATGTGCGCTGTGAGAGGAGATGCTGAAAAAAATTACGCTAAAACGATGCTTTCCTGTCAGCCTTAAGCGGCATAAGTTATCCCCCAGTTTGGGGACTCCCATCAGCAGTAGCTCCCATTTTTTTTCGGGCCAAACTGATGCAAGAAGCTGACCTTGTGCCAAATTTCCAAATTTCACAGCGAGAAAACCTCTGGGCTGTTGACCCATCAAACCCAACAGTTCCAGTTGCAGTGCCTCATATTTTCTCGGATTTTCTGCGGAATGCTCATCCCAAATGATGCCCAGTTTTGGCTCATCAGTGAAACAGCCTCGCTCCTGCAGAAACGGAAGCCCAGTGAATCAAATTGTCAAAGTCGCTTGGCGGGTTTTCCAGCCTACATGGAGGTTTCCTAAAATGGAGGTACCCCCAGTCATCATCCATTTTTTTAGGAGTTTCCACTATAAACCATCCAATTTTGGGGTAGCCCCATTTCAGGAAACCTCCAGAGAGGATTGATACAGTCTAGTTGCCTAAATTAAGTTGGATCTGCATCAAGGCTGGTAACAGCTGGCAATCCATCACTTTGGTTTATCGGATTTAAGAGTCCTGCCACATCCAAGGGTCCAAAACACCCAGGAGGATCACCAAGCACCGAACACGGAGATCCAGTTGTTCACCAGTGGCGGTCCCTTCCCCCGACCCAGGTGAAGTGCAAAAGAGTTGGTAAATGGGGCCAAAAAAAATAAGCTTCTGTAGTATCCCCAACAGCCGCGACGTTTTATTTTTACAAATCTTTCTGAAGCGTGCTGCGAAGCCAACCGCTGAACTGCGAAGCCAACCGCTGAAAACACCTCAGCTGAACCTTCTCTGGAACATTCTGGAACCTTCTCCGGAACCCTGCTAAACTGCTAAACCTAACCTGGCTCTGCACCAAAGCCTCCCACCCCTTCCGGAGACTTTCTCCGGAACCCTGTTGAACCTGACCTGGCTCTGCACCAAAGCCTCCCAGACCTTCTCCGGAACCTTCGGAACCTTTTCCGGAACCTCGTTGAACCTGACCCGGCGCCTGCACCAGTGCACACCGGAGCTATTCTGGGCTGAAGACCCCATTAGCTTACGCTGTTGGGGAAAAATGAAATTTTTGGTTTCCTCCCCACTTCCAGAAAAACTGATGAGGTGTCAAGTGGGAGGAAAAGTTACCCTCCAGTAATCAAACGGGGCTGCAAAATCCACCAGTCACGTCGATGATTTTCCCAGCTATAAACCTCCATTTGGTTCAGGGATTTTCCATTACCACTTATCAAGTTCCCCCTTTCAGTAGGCTAAAAAAACGGTCCCAAAACTTCATTTGCTATTTTGGTTTGTTCCACCAGCATATCCCAAGTAATAAATCCCCATATTATTGTTGAAAATCCTCATGAAATAATATCCCCAAAGTTCCCACAATACTTCGATCTCTGGAGCTTATATATATATAATGATTTATACAATATCATATCATATCATATCATATCATATCATATTATTAGATTTTATATTATGACATACATATATATATATACACACACACATATTATGTTAAATCCCATCCTATCCCCCATTGGATTTTCCTTCACCAGGCCTTTCAGCTGGGCATTGGCAACGGCGGATGTGGATTTAACACCGGGTGCCTCGGCAGTCGGTGAAAAAGTCGAACCCCAAAAAAAAGGATGGTGAAAAATATGGCTAGTGCTGGTTGATAGTGGTTAATAATAGTTGTTAATAGTGGTTACCCTCTGGTAAATTAACTTGTTGACCCTGAAAACAATGAATTTCTATTTGAAACTTGTCTTCCAACCCCCATCTGCCAGGGTCTATGTTAATTTACTGGATGGTAATGGTTAATGATGGTTGATAGTGGCTACATACCGGTAGTGGTGAATAGTGGTTAATACTGGTTGATAGTGCGTAATAATGGTGATTTTCTAATACTTAATAATGGCTATGGGGCTATGGTCAACAAAACATGGTTCAGAAATAACTTGACCAGAAACCATGGTTTTGTAATCCATAAACCATGGTGATACAATGGTAGTGGGATATATAGCCGGCCAACACGAATGGTGACATATACATATATACATATAGGGAACCTCATGGGAATATAACTGGAATATACCATCTTGTGTCATCAAACATGGCTGACTCAAGGTTTATAGCTGGGAAAATCATTGACAGAACTGATGGGTTTTCTAGCAAGCTATGTATGTTTGATGACTGGAGGGTAATCCCTTCACAACCATGTTTACAATTTTTACAGCCTCAGTCTTAAATAGATACTAATGGCTAACAGTGGCTCTAACAATGATTTTCATAAAGGTGATTAATGGTTATTATTATATATATAATCGATTATAATGGCCGATTCGTCCCTTCCCAACAAAAACAATCTCAGTCTTCACGGGATCATAAACATAGAAGTTATTAGCTTCACCATTTTATCAAGGGTTGGAAACTTCCGCTTTGAAGAGGATCTTCACCCCAGTTATGGGTCAAGAAAACATAGAATCCCTCATATCAAACCATCATATTTCTCCTTTAGATCCCCAGCTTTACCAGCAAAAATCATGAACAATCGCCATTTCTGGTGATTCAAATCACCATTTTTCAGAACATTGAGATCACCATCATTCAACATGGCCCTCCCAGAGTCTCCCAGAGACGGGTTGCACTAGGTTGGCTCGGTAGCTACCCACCTCTGGTGTGATGAACAAAGCCTGGCAGTCGTGGTATGATCAAACCATTGAATCTCGTGATGAAAATTCCATGCTTTGGAAATGTTGAAGCTTGAAACCCTTCGAAAATTGCTCATTTCGGACGTTCCTGTAGATGTGTTCAACCAATTCTGGGCAAAACATGGGTCATTAAATGTCCCCATTGAACATCACCCAACCATTAGGTATATAGTCTATAATGGCTACTATAAGGTGATGTCCAATATTCCCAAAATGGGACAGTTACCAACCCCTGCAAAATGGGAGTTATACCCTTAAAATCCATGGGTTGATCATAATGTTCCCTCTCAAACTACGTTACTTTGGGGGGATACCACATTCTTGGACTAGCCAAACTCTTGCCTCAAGAGGTTGTGAAGACGGGATAACCCTTGGGAAAAGGACAGCCCTGGAGAAACCCTTCGTCAAGTCCATGCGAAAGAAAACATCCCTTTTTGCCAGATAAAAGAAATACCATGGTATAAATGTATGTACCCTCTGGTGATTTAACATAGCTATTGAAAATGGCCCATTTAGTTCGTTGATTTACCCATTAAAAATGGTGATTTTCCATAGTTATGTTAGTTTACCAGAGGGTAAATGTATGTATATACATACATACTGTATATGATAATCGCATACCATCTGGTTGTTTAACAGTTTGCCATGGAAAATCCACCCATTTTTAAGCTCGGTAAACCATCTATTTCTATGGGCCATGGCTTAACCATGGCTATGTTTAAAGAATGGCAAGATGGAAGATGTGGGGCCCGAATGTACCCTCCTGGTAATCTAACATAGCGAACTGGAAAACCGCCACTTTAAATAGGTAAATCATCCAAATAAAGAACAAATTTCCATAGCAAACTGGTAGATTACTAGAGGGTATACATTGAGAGATTAACCACATATCAATGGTATTGACTACTTGTCAGTTATCATTCGTATGTATACATACACCATGAATCTTATTCACTAGCTATACACACAAAAACATGTATAGATATACGTGTATATATGTACATATATATATATATACATATGTATATATATATATGCATTTATTTATTTAGTTTTTTAGTTACTTATTTATAATATATATATATAATACACATACATATATATATATATATGTAATGTGTATGTATATATATATATATTATGTGAATCCTACAGGGTACACCCCAAAGTATGCCCATTTTTTACATGGAAAAAGTGAGACTTAGATAAGAACCAGGATCTTTTCCACAATCGACCGAGTGCGCGCGAAGCGGCCTCGCGGGGCTTCCGCGCTTGCGAAGGCTTCCATGCCCTGGCGTCAAGGTGACCCGTTTCGGTGACATCATGGTGGATGTAATGGGAATGTTGGGTATACCATGGTAAAATAACGTGGTTACCCTCTAAACATACAAAAAAACTATGGAAAGATCCACCATTGTTAATATGTAAGTCAACTGTAAATATGTATAATGTGGGTAAAACAATGCCATAAACCAACCATGACTGGGAATGGTTTGTACCACCTATAAAAATGGTGATGACTGTGGGTTTATGACATTGTTTTACCCACATCCATGGGAATATACTATTATACCCTCCGGTAATCATAACATTGCAACCTCATGGAAAATCCATGGAATATTCATTTGATATGAATGGAATATGAATGGGAATTTCCAACCAATGGCTGTGGCCTCTGGCAATCAAACATGGCTTGCTGGAGAACTCCCCCATTTGTGGACAGTTTTCCCATTTCAACGACCATCTACAGGGCGATTTCCCAGCTTGCCATATTTGATTACCGAAGGGTGGCTGTGGAAAATATGGGAGAGGTCTGAGATAAAGGCTGGGAAATGATGGGCTTTTTCGAAAAAACATCTCCGTTTTGGGATTTACAGACCCCTCGGTAAGTTGCCATATGCGCCCCCCTATAAGGACAAAATTTTCCAAAAATCTTAACCGTCTTCAGTGGAAGATGGGACCATTGATAGAATTTACTTCGATGATTTACCTTTTGAAAATGGCTATTTGTCATAGCTATGTTGAATTACATCTATGGGTCTTTCCAGTTAAACAATACCTTCGTTTTTCTTCGCATCTACGAGCAGAACGGATGATTCTGGTCATCGAATTTTTGCATCAGATCAGTGGATCGTGGATCTGGTTTGCGCCAAAATCAATCGGCTTCTGCTGCGATTTCGGGAGATCTTCACGCAGCAGGTTGGTTTATCCAATGATGGGTACTGGATTTTGGATATCCAAAGCAAGAAAATATCTTATTTTCGGGATATCTTCATATTTCGGGATATCTTCAATCATACTTGAATACGCATGATGGGTACTGGATTCTGAATGGCAAAATGTTGTGTTTGAGATACTGTTTGAGATACCACTTTTTTGCTTGCCATGGTTCAACCCATGATAAATCCGAATATAAACCCCAATTCTTGGATACTTAAATAAATAACAAATCCCCGGCAAATGGCTCATGAATGGTTCATATGAGTGATGAAAAATACCCCTATCCCATCCCATGAAAATCAGGTTGCCTAACATGTATCCCACTCATTCCATTCTGGGGTAGAACTATACCTTTTCTTAGCCAGGTGGTACAATCCACTATTTGATAACCAACCAACTGTCAACCAATCATGTCCTCATGGCCAATATTTACCCATTTGATGGTGCAACATCTCACTATTTGATGCCCAATCCCTATGGGTTTCCCATGGCTTGGTTGGTTCAATCTCAAAAAAACAATTATGCGGCGGCTTGTCCATGGATTTCTTCAGCGCGCTTTTCTTTGGTGAAATCCCCAACATTGACTTCATTAATCCATCGTTGAAAATCACATGTTGAATCCCATGTTCCATGGTTAATAGGATTCAATGGATTTTATTGTTGGTGAATTACCAAGTTGAACGATGGATATGAAGTACCAACTTGGTTCCATGGATTTGAATTCCATCGTTTTAAAAGGTTCCATGGTAATTCAACTTGTCACTAGAACAATCCAGAAAGAGACCACCTTTTCATGCTTGGAAAACAAAAAACAAACCATTTTCCACACTCAAATTCCAGAAGAAAAAACATATGTCCCATATGTACCCTCTGGTAAACTAACATAGCGAACTGGAAAATCGCAATTTTTAAAAAGTGAATCATCGAACTAAATAGTGATTGTGTATAGCTATGTTCGTTTGCTGGAGGGTAACACCCATTTAAAACTATTCCCAGATGATTAAAAATAGCCCATTTAGTTCGGTGATTTACCTACATATTATATCCTATTATACATGGTGATTTTCCATAGTTATCCAACATTTTTCGTTCCTACCATTAAATACATAGATGGTTTCATTTATAGATGATTTACTCTCTGGTAAATTAACCCTGGCAGTCATCGGGGTTGGAAGATTAGTGGTGAAACCACTAAAAATTGGTTATAAAATCAGGGTCTGCGTTAATTTTGGGATGATAATTATCACCATTTTCCGTGGAAAAAAACACCCAATGTTTAGCCCAAACTTCCACCTAATTGACTAAATGTCATCCCAATGAAAATTTAATCATATATATATACAAAATTATATCCAGAGGTATATATACTAATAATGTTAATTTACCACAGACTACCCAAAAAATAAACTAACATAGCTATGGACAATGGACCATTTAGTTCGGATTGAATTACCTATTAAAATCTGCGATTTTCCATAGCCATATTAGTTTACCACAGGGTGCCCATTTTCGTCGTAAAACTCCCCGTTGTTTTGTCGGCGTTTCGTCGTTGTTTCCGCACCTGTTGGAGGTCATGAGCAATCCCCGTGGCGCGGCATTCGAGACCCCGTGCAGCCCAATGCGCGGTTCGCGCAACTCCTGGGGCGTGCTGGGAGATTTAGGGGAAAAATAGGATATTCCCACCAGAAATATCGAATTTAACTAGGAATTGCTGGGATTTGTATGAAAATATCGAAATATAGGATACTCGAAATACTAGATATCTCCATTGGTGATTAAACTGGTGGTTGAACTGGTGGTTAACAGGGATAGTTGTGATAGAGGTACAGGGTGGGGCCCCAGTTCGTGAACGCTAAGTTGGAGAACATAGCTATTTCATAACAAGTTGGTGTATGATACGCTTAAATAGCTATATTTAGATGGGGCCCCATAAACCAACATTCACATTACGTTTGGAGACCCCATCCTGCACATTCTATTCATCATTGTATGAAAATATCATTGGTGATCGGTGGTTAAATAATTTTCCGACACCTCCAAACTTAATCAGACATAGTCTCTTTTTTGATTCCCTTTAAGTAGTGGATTTCCCAGGGAAAATAACAAATCATCTTCAGCAAACCCCACGTTTTGACATCGTTTTGACCCATTTCCGCGGGATGTTGGAAGATTTGGGATATAATGTTTGATGTGATCATTTGAAAGATACATGTCATTTTGATAATTGTCCTATACATATTGATGAAAAACTGAAGACATGTGATTTTGGTTGAAAGATGTTCATAGACTATGGTGATATATATATATATATATGTATGGGTAAATTATAACGACCTCACTGCGACCTCACTGGAATCATGGTTATTAAGGGAAATCATCCCCAAATGGCCTTAATTCAGGTTAGTGAAATATTATAATTTACCCATATATATATATATACATCTTAATGATAAACCGTTACATTCTATGATGTTCGCATACTACATGTTTTTCTTGGTGAATTACATCTATATATATATATGTGTGTGTGTAGATGTAAGGATAGTTTAGTCCATCCCCAATTATAGGTCGTACAAACGATCAAAACATCGATGGCTTCTTGTTTTACAGCTACATTCCCTAGCCGTGGGCCCGAGTCTTACCAGGAGTGCGGCTGTGTCGGCTGAATCTCGGGAGATCGTTAAAACGCCATGTTCGGACCTCTGGATGCCCTGGATACCCTGGAGCCTAGATATGATTCCCATGCCGGTGGTGGGGGCCAATGACAGGATCAAATGTAATGCGGATGCACACTGTGCACACTTGCTATGGCATTGCTCGCATGACTTTGATCTTCTACGAGCGTGGTACCCTCGTTTGCTTCATGGCTGAGAACGGTGGAGGTCAGACATTTGCTGAAGCCTTGTTTGATTTGGCCCTTCATGGTGACCTTGGGGCACGACCTCAGCTATGTGGGTGGCATCAGTGACCATGTGGTGACGCTATGTGACGTTTCAAGCGCTGGCTGAAGACTTTCCATGCCAACGTGGCTGACTCAATATGGCTGATCCTCAGCCTGTTTGCAAGTTTATTTGCAGCCTATTGGGCAATCGGGGTGGCATGTCAAGCAACTTCTCACTTTGGCGCTGCAGGGTTTTGGCATGAGCTCTTTTGTTTAACCAGCTCGCCTGTCAATTTTACTCTGGTCGCTTGTCTTTCATGGCCTGATGCAGCACACACCGTCGCATGGTGAGCGCAGCAAAAGTGATTCCTTTTCTGTGTCAGGAAATTGACATGATGCCTGGACCTCTTCTTGTGCACTGCATGTCTGATTCGCTTGAACCCAGTGGCTAGTTCTTTTTGTTTGGCGCCGGAATGCGCAAAGTGCGGGTAAGCCACCAAGACGGATCTACAACAGATCGGCCTTAGTTTTGATTTTGTTGTTGGCACTGCCGGGCAAAACGCCATGCAGCAATGTGCCCAACCTGACCGTGATTTTTGCGGTTTGAGCAACTAAGCAGACACTAGTTGCCGCAGTTAACGTTTACCGTGGCCTGGTCTGCGGGACACTCATGGAAGTTGAGTGGGGGCAGAAACTTCCACTCCTCTTTGAGATGCGTGCCACGCCAACCTCGGCTTGGAACCATTGACCGTGCTCACGGCACTGCTCACGCCGTGCCTGAGTGCTTGCCCGTCCGCGCTACAGCTACATTCCCTGATTCTATATTCATAATTTTTATCTCTGCACAGCAAAAAATAATACAGTCGACTAAAAAATCGGCCGGGGCACGGGTAGAGCCAATAAAGTCGCTCCACTGGACACTCCCAGCTGCTTCAAGGTGGACTTCATGGGGATGCCTGGCGCGGCATAAGCGGCACCCGACAGGTCGAACAGGTCACGAACTGGAAAGATCCACCATTTTATAGGACTATGGATCCTATGGGTAATGGGATTTAATGGGATCTTTACCCTCTGGAAAACCATAGGAAAACCATAGGAAAACCATAGGAAAACCATAGGAAAACCATAGGTTTACCCTCTGGTAAACATACAAAAAACTATGGAAAATCATCATGCTGCCATAGCTGGGTAAATCAAGGAACTTTCGACTGGGCCATGTGAAAAATAGCGAAGTGTTAGTCACTAGCAGAGGCTAGTTCCAATGAGTTCCCCATAGATCCCACGAAAACCGAAAACCTTGAGTTCGGGGAATTTCCCACACTTGTTTACCAGAGTGTTTACAGAGGGCATCTTTGTAATGAACATCACCTTTTAACCGCTGCTTCACCATTTCAAGTGTCGAAAATGGAGGCCCCTGCCAGAGAGGGAAATGCTTTCGAAATGCTTTGGGAACGTTGATATCTTCACAAGGTTGCGTTTCTCATATACTTTCACCGTCAACCACCAGTTGGATCATAGAACCGACCTTTCAGTTGGTGTTTGTGGATAGAAACATCATCTTGTTCCCCCCCAAAACAAAAGAAAACACTATGTCTCAAGGGTCCCTAAACACCCTGTGGTGATTGAACATAGCTATGGCAAATCGTCATTATTCACAGGTAAATCATCTATAAATATGCCATTTTCCATAGCAGACTGTCAAAACTAGCCAATATGGCCGATATACGACCATACTTTGAGGGCCCATATCCCAAGTTATGGAGTTTTAAATCCTTTTTTTTTGGTCACCGGCAGGCCCTGCCCTGCATTCCGACCAACCCCACACCTTTGTAGAGAATTCGCATCTCCACATCTTCACGGGATTTCAACTTTGTGGGATCGTGGTAGGGTCGCAGATGCACGTTCTGGGTCTTGGCTTCCTTGGTGAAGGTCGGCGATGAAATCTCCAAACAACCATGTAGAGATGGCCATATCATATTATTAATATATATATATATATGTGTGTGTCTGTGTACATGTATGTTGCGTATATGTCTATATGTGTATGTATATATACATACATTACATTACATTACATTACATTATATCACATTGCATTGCATTGCATTGCATTGCATTGCATTGCATTACATTACATTACATTACATTACATACATTATACATTACATTGTACATTACATTGTAAATTACATCTTACATATTACATATTACATATTACATATTACATACTACATATTACATATTACATATTACATTACATACATTATACATTACATTGTATATTGCATTATACATTACATTATACATTACATTACGTTATGTTCCGTTACGTTACATTACATTACGTTATGTTACATTACATTACATACATACAGACATACATACATACATACATTTCATACATTCATACATTCATACATTCATACCTACATACCTACATACCTACATACCTACATACCTACATACCTACATACCTACAGACCTACAGACCTACAGACCTACAGACCTACATACCTACATACCTACATACCTACATACCTACATACCTACATACCTACATGTACATAGCTGGTTCTGAGATCTTCAATGGCTGGGAATTCTATTTCCGAGTTGTTGGTGAGATACATACTAATATATTGACTGTATGTTATGACTGTATGTTATATATATGTATATATATACAACTATATACATATGTGTGGGTTCATTTATCCGTAGCTATTAAACCTATACTGCTCCTTTAAATATTCATCCCAAAAAGCCCTCACCACAAAGTGGATGGCTCTAGCGTTCCCTGCAGCTACTCACTCCTAAAATAGAATGAGAGAAATTCCAGTTCTGTATGCGTGGTACATCTTTGGTAGTCCAAAGAGTAAAAAACAATATCTTTTGCTGGTTGTGGATATTTTCCACTTATAGCGGAAACTAGAGGATTAAACATGATTAAACTACCTGTCCAAGGTTGGGATGTATGCCATGCCTACAACGTTCCCGATTCTATCCTGCTATCTAGCTGAATCTAGCTACTCTTCCTGTGTCTGGCGCTGTTTGATTCCGTGTTTCGCTGATTACTTGGATGTGCATCCCAGTTAGTATGTGGCAACTATGTTCTAACCTCGCTTTCTTCGTAGGATATACGTTTGTCCACCCGTAGTTGGGATGCACCCCCAAGCATGGCATCACCATCTGGACTTTGTATTGTCATCCACTGAAAAGTTCAGCCATTATGGGATAGTTACCCCAATCCAATTATCCAATTCCCATCATTCCAGAGACGCAATTGCTCACCGTGACAATGTGTGTTGGTTAATCTCCTCCCCTACATCCACCATGGGTACCATGGGGGTTCAGTATTCGGGGGAAGGGATTTTTAGCCATATTCATGTCAGAAAAACCACCTATTCATTGTACAAGTTGGTTTATAAAACTATCTAATGTAGTTATTTCATCACCAAAAACCCTGGTTAAATATGAGTGAACTGAACCAACTTAGCATGTTTCGGTGGTAAAAAAAAACCACGGGTTTACCGTGGGAAACCCCGTAGTAAACCATCCCAGTAGCCAACCATCTGTGGGTCATTTATATCATCCCAAATCGTGCTATGCCCAATTTCATAAATCTCTTTTGGGGATGATTTATTGCAGTTGGCCCCATAATGATCCATTATTATACACTATTTAAACCGATATCATCCCATGAATATCCAAAAAAAAAATCCATCCTTTTTGTGGCTTTGTCTGAAAATACCATACCCACTCAATTCCATTCTCATCAATGTCCCTTTTAAATGAGATCAAATGACCATTTCAGGGGTTTTTTTCTGCAGCATATACCCCAATTTTTTGGAGACACGACACAAGCCCTATCCCACAACGGCCAAGCCGGCCAAGCTGCATGGAGCTGCTGCCGCAGATCCTCTTGAGTGGAGTCTTCGCGAACAACCAGCTCGTAACGCCCCTGGCGTTACGACAGCTTTTTGTGGAATGGGAAGGATCAACAAATACCCTCTGGTGAACTAACATGGCTATTGAAAATTGCCATTTATAGTGGATTTACCCATTAAAAATGGTGATTTTCCATAGTTATGTTAGTTTACCAGAGGGTATCAGATGAATCAAAGCTTTTCTCAAGGAAATCGGATGAATCAGTGTTAAAATTTTGGCAAGCCCAAGGAATTTCTAGAAAAAAAGATGAAGTGCCACAAATTCCTGTTCTATCTTTTTTGGGGATTGCAAGTTGTTTCAGGGAAATCTTGGGATCTGATGAAAACCGAACAATCGTGGCGAATCGAAAAAATGAAGACTCTCCATTATCACTGGGATTTTCATGCAAGCGTAGCTGAGTTTTCATCAGATGGCTATGGACCATATGGATCATCTCAAAAAGATGCCACACAGCTACGACATTCGGTGATGCGACTAGCTATGAAGGCTATCCATCGAGCAGGGTTCAACCCCTAGCCGCTAGGCCCTATGTCCGATCTTCCAAGCAATACTTGGGGCAGCAGTTGGGGTGACTTAGTGTATTATCTTGGATTTGCTTAAGGCACCCAAAAGATAGGTAAAGATATGCCCTAAAGATTCCTCAAGCAGTGATTTCCCATTGAGAAAATAAGCAAAATCGTCTTCAGCTTAAATCCAACTGATTCTCTAACCATAGCTACCAGAATTACCTAAGTTAACCAAGTTATCTATGGAATATCCCCAGTTATCTTATGGCCCCTGGGACGTCCCCCATGGTGAAAGCCATGGAACCTTTCGTGGCGTCACCACCGTGATCCGCAAAGCTCCCTGGCTGGGGAACCCACGAACCCGCGACAATGCTGGGGGATGAACGAAAGATCTACCGGAACTATGAAAAAGATACCCTGAGGTGTAGTTCCACTAGTGGCTCAAACAACCATGGACCATGGTTTTTTTGGGGGTTATAACGGTTATACTCCAATTTATGGATGTTAAATCCCCATTAATACCCTCTGGTAAATTAACATAGACCCTGATTTTATAACCAATTTTTAATGGAAACTAATCTTCCAACTGCGAAAAATGGCAGGGTCTATGTTAATTTACTGGAGGGTAGCATGAACATAAGGGAATCGACAACGAACAATATGACTCTAATATGACCTACATGGGTGATTCTTGTCTTTTACCGGACTTGAAAATGAAGTTGTTTGGAAACTGTGGCAGTTATCATCAAATATAGGGGTAAACCTTCAGTTTTTCCTTAAAACAATTCCGGCAAATTGTGCTTCGGGAATAGACCACATGTCTGATAGAACCTGTTACTGTCGCATGAGATTTTCAGTGTAACTCTATCCCCATGTTTTGTTCTCCGTCAGAACCCCATTCTTCACCATCAACGAATTAGACCCCATTGTGTTACATGTCCATAACCCGGCTCACATCCCCACCATATTGTGGGTGAAATCCGCATTTTTCTCAGTGACCATCAAAAGAATCCTATTGAACCGTCTGGCAGTGGACGTCATTGTTACACAAAGAGATGGGAAAAACTGTCTCTTGAGTCCTCTTAAAATCATGTGACATTCAAATTGTTCACTTCAAATTCACCATTCTTCATGTTAGATCCCAAATTTTCACGTGAAAAACCGATTTTTTTCAGGTTCACCCCCCCCCTTTTCGCCCTTTTCGACGTGAAATCCGGGCCAAGCCCGCTCAACCCGCGGGGCCAAACCCACCTCCGGTGGTGCCGAGGACCGCTGCGGTGGCCGAGTGGGCGGCAACAAGCCCGCACTGTGACGGGTGGCACAGGCCTGAAATGGAGATGGGGTTATTTGTTACATAGCCATGGAAAGATCCACCCATTTTTTATAGGTAAACCATCTATAAATGGGCCATTTTCCATGGTTATGTTAAATAACCAGATGGTAGTTGGGATATCATCTTCCCATAGCATCCATATATCAGGGGATATAGTCTCATAGGGAAGTCTCATGTATCATAGCGGTTTACGATATCAATGAAACTAATTGATATACTCACCATCGTCCCATGGCGTCCATATATCGTGGGGATATAGTTGCCAATGGGGAAGTCTCATGTATCATATTCACCATATAATTACCGTATAATTACTGCATATAGCTACCATAGAGCATCAACATATCAATGGGATATAGTTGCCAATGGGGAGAAAGTTGGGATATCAAGCGTTGCAGCCTGCCGTTTGCCTGCACATAGCCCTCCGTTCTTAGGGCGTTGAAGCCTGCCGTTTGCCAGCCTTCAAACGCTTAAAATGCTCCGCCGGCCGTTTGCCTGCATAGCCCTCTGTTGTTCGGGCGTCCATGCCTAGGGCGCCTCGCGGCCGCTTCCTCGTGGCAGCTTCCACCAAGCCCTGTGGCCGTAAGCCTCTGCTGTTCCAGCGTTGCAGCCTGCCGTTTGCGTGCACATAGCCTCTGTTGTTAGGGCGTTCAAGCCTGCCGTTTGCCAGCCTTCAAACCCTTACAACCCTTACATTGCTCCGCCTGCCGTTTGCCTGCATAGCCCTCTGTTGTTAGGGCCTCCATGCCTCGGGCGCCTCGCGGCCGCTTCCTCGCGGCAGCTTCCACCCAGCCCTGTGGCCATAACCCCCTGCTGTTCCAGCGTTGCAGCCTGCCGTTTGCCTGCACATAGACCTGTGTTCTTAAGGCGTTGAAGCCTGCCGTTTGCCAGCCTTCAAACCCTTAAAACCCTTACAATGCTCCGCCGGCCGTTTGCCTGCATAGCCCTCTGTTGTTAGGGCGTCCATGCCTAGGGCGCCTCGCGGCCGCTTCCTCGCGGCAGCTTCCACCCAGCCCTGTGGCCGTAAGCCCCTGCTGTTCCAGGGTTGCAGCCCGCCGTTTGCCTGCACATAGCCCTCTGTTCTTAAGGCGTTCAAGCCTGCCGTTTGCCAGCCTTTAAACGCTTACGACCCTTACAATGCTCCGCCTGCCATTTGCCTGCATAGCCCTCTGTTGTTAGGGCGTCCATGCCTAGGGCGCCTCGCGGCCGCTTCCTCGCAGCAGCTTCCACCCAGCCCTGTGGCCGTAAGCCCCTGCTGTTCTAGCGTTGCAGCCTGCCGTTTGCCTGCACATAGCCCTCTGTTCTTAGGGCGTTCAAGCCTGCCGGTTGCCAACCTTCAAACGCGTCAACCCTCCGCAGCGGCCTTGCACACTCTATTGTTGAGGCGTTACGCCGTTTGCCGGCCTTCAGAGGCGTACTGTCCGAAGAGGCACTACACATTCTGTCGTTGGGGGTTCACGAGTGCCGTTTGCCAGCCTTCAGACCTTTCTTCAAACCGTCAAACCCTCCGCAGTGGCTCTACACACTGTCTTGTTGAAGCTTCAAGACCACCATTTGCTGGCCTTCAATCCCTAGCCACACTGTCTTGTTGGGGCTTCAAAGGGGGGTCGGCGGCACCCGGGCGTTAGCCCATTCTATAAGTGGTGTTGCTAAGCGCATAGCTTTAGCTACCCGGGGGCGCGCCCCTGCTGCCGACCTTTTTGAAAATCCTTCAGGGTGCTGGGGTTTTCACCTTTTTGGGGGTTCGGGGTAGGAAAAAAGAGGGTAAAATTCGAAGATGCGTTTTGGAGGCCTTGTTGGGCGTTTTTTGGTCGATTTTTGGTTGATTCTTCATGTTTTTTTGGTGCTGTCCACGCGTAAAAATCGTGTAATTTACAATGTTATTGTGCCTTTGGCATCGAAAAAAAGCTTGTGACAACATGCTGGAAACTGCGTAAATACCAGTGTTTTTGCTAGGCCCGGGCCACAAAACACTGTAAATACCGTGATTTTTGCTAGCAGAGGCTCAAAACCTCGTAAATACCGTGGTTTTGCG